>Ga0334722_10002457_pt1 | contig 20995 bp, 40 predicted proteins | sample C3_bottom_MG_FD_207210 | JGI IMG/M metagenome (GOLD analysis project Ga0334722, IMG submission 207210) | Sediment microbial communities from Yellowstone Lake, YNP, Wyoming, USA - C3_bottom | ecosystem: Environmental > Aquatic > Freshwater > Lake > Sediment | place: USA: Wyoming | collected... | reverse complement strand
GAACACGCCGTGCCTCTGGGCGCTCGTCGATCCGGACGCGCCGACGAAGCCGTGCCGGTTCCGCCTGTTCGGCACGGGCCATCCCGTGCCCGAGGGGCTCGGCAACTTCATCGGCACGTTCCAGATGATGGGTGGCGGACTCATCTGGCACCTGTTCGAGGCAGCCTGATGGACACCTACTTCCCACCGAACATCCCGATGCGCCCGTACCCGCCGCTCAAGGCCGATCATCCGATCGTCGGCAAGCAGGACTGCGCTGCGTGCCATCAGCGGTTCCAGGCGGGCGACGTGACGACAATCCTGCCCCTGGGGCCCGGAAACGATCCCGAGGAGCGCCAGAAGGCACGGGCCGGGCGGCCCTACAACGCGGTGGGCGCACTCCTGCATTGGGCGTGCGCTACCGGCGAGGAGACGCCGTGACGGCCCACGATCCGACGGAGGCCAAGCGCGAGATGCTCCGAACGGCGATCAACATCGCCGCGTTCGAGCGGCCGGCGCTCGAGGCGCGCGAGGGACAGGTGTGGGACACCCAGGAACTTCAGCGCGACTTCACCGTCCACGGCTTCCTGGCGCCGATGGTGTCGGTGACGCGCAAGGCGGACGGGAAGCGCGGGGTGCTGCTGTTCCAGCACCTGCCCCGGTTCTACTTCAACTTTCAACCGATGTGGCCGGCGCCGAGGCCTGGAGCATCGAATAAAGGAGCAAGCGCATGAGCCATTCCGTGACGCTGGTGCTGGTGGAGCCCAAGTACGCCTCCTCCGAGGCGGCGCTTCAGGCCCGCCTCGAGAAGATGCTTGCGCCCTTCAACGAGGAGAAGAAGGTCAAGGTGTATACCGAACCCTGCTACTGCATCGGCGGCGCGGCTAAGTGCGAGGCGCGGAAGCGTGCGAACTTCGTCGTCGATCTCCAAGCGCTGCGGGGCACGCTCCACGCCGAGGTCATGGAGGAGAAGAAGCAGGACGCGCGGTGCCAGCGTATCCAGCAGGCGCGCGACTTCGATCCCTGCGGCAGCACGCTCTCCGAAGAGGACGCGCAGGCATCCTGGGGCATCGACACCGAGATCGGGAAGCGGCTCGGGCACGACCAGCGGTGGCAGGAGGCCGCCGCACGCTACGAGCAGGCCGAGAAGGACTACCTCGCCACGCGCACGGACGGCGAGATGCCCGATCCGAAGTGCGCGGATTGCAAGGGCACGGGGAAGAGCAAGACCACCTATAACCCGCAGAGCAAGTTCGACTGGTGGGTGATCGGCGGGCGGTGGACGGGCATGCTGCGGCCCGACTACAACCCCTGGACGGATCCGCGGAACCTCGAGGCGTGCGACATGTGCGGCGGCACCGGGAAGCGCGACGACGTCCTGGGGCGAGACTCGCGACGGAAGTGCCCGGGATACTCCTGCAACGGGTGTCGGGGCAAGGGGCGGAAGATCAAGTTCGCCACCAATCTCGCCCCGCCTCCGCCGGGGGGAAACATGCGGCCCGTGCGCGAGATCCTCGCGCTGCTGCCGGCGCACGAGAAGCAGGTGACGCCCTTCGCCATCCTCACGCCGGACGGGAAGTGGCACGAGCACGGCGACATGGGCTGGTTTGGGATTGTCCACGGTGAGAAGCCGCAGCAGGACTGGAATGCCGAGGCGCGGGCGATCCTCGCCGACTTCCCGGACTGCGTGGCCGTGGTGTGCGACGTTCACATTTAGAAGGCGCACATGAACCCGAAAGAAGCCCGAGAGATTGCGGTCGGACTGGCGACGATCGCCAGTCTGCTCGCGCTGTGCGGTTCCTGCCTCGTCGGGGCCAGCGCGCACCGGGACACCCAGGTCATGTGGGCGGTCGTCCAGGCGGCGTTGACGCTGGCGGGGCTTCTCGTCATCGGCCAGATCGCGACGGCCCTGGCGCAGGCGACACCCGAGGCGCCGGCGAAGCCGATCGTGCCGGACGGCGTGCCGGCGGACATGGATCCGCCGATCTTCCGTGGCGGGGGCCAGGAAGCCGGGACTCGACTCTGGCCCGACAGCCCCCGCACGGCCCAGATCGACGCCGACGCCCAGAAGGTGCTCATGCAACTCGGGTACAAGGCGAAAGAGGCGCAGATGGCGCTCCGGCGGGCCCGGGAGCGGGTGCCGGACGACGCCCCGCTCGAGGACGTGGTCAAAGAGGCGCTGCAGTAGGAGGCTCCGATGGACGTGGCGGACGTGCGGATTCCGGTGGAGCGGTGGGACAGGGACCATCTCTCCACGCTGCTCTACATCGAGACGCGGTGCGTCGACTACGACGGCGTCGTGGATCGTCGGCACATGCGCTGCAACCCGGCGCGGCACCCGCAGTTCGCCCATCTGGCCTGGGAGCCGGGAGACGCGGAGAAGTACGGCACGCGGCTGGTCGACAAGTCGACCGTCCCCGGCCACGATGACTGGGACTGCATTGACGACCTGGAGGAGGCGGGGATGCTCAAGTGGAAGGGCACCGGCGCCCACCCGGTGTTCGTGCTCACCACGAAGGGGCGGGCCTGCGCCGCGGAACTGCGGCGACGGCGGATGGAGAAGGCAGGAACGACGACGTGAAGCCCGACGCAGTCCGCGCTGCCGTCTCGCACGAGGCCATCGACGGGGTGATTACGGAGATGCTGACGCGGGGGCGCGGGCCGGATGGCCTGCCGCCGCAGATCACCTGCGGCCGGGGCTGCGCGGCGTGCTGCTCCGAGCCGGTCTACGTCGAGCGCCAGGAGGTGCTGCTGCTGGCGCGGCGCCTGCTCGATCTGCCCGAGGCCACGCGCCAGCGGGTACTCGCGCGGACGCGGGCCTGGGTGGCGAAGTTCCGGGCGTCGCCGCTCCTGACGGAGAAGTTGCCGCACGTCCTGGCCTACCGGGCGCTGCGGATGCCGTGCCCGCTGCTCGAGAACCAGGAGTGCCTGCTCTACCAGGATCGGCCGAACGCCTGCCGGATGCACATGGCCATCGGCCCGCGCGAGAAGTGCGAGGACGACGCGCAGCGGCTCGACCAACTCTTCGTGTCGCGCCACGACCTGATGATCGGCGGCATCTACAAGCTCATCGAGGGGGCGCAACCGGGCGAGACGGTGGAACTGGTGATGGAGCACCTCGGGCTGCTGCTGGCGGAAGCCCTGCTCGGGGAGCGGGTCGAGAGCGGGGCGTGCGAGATGCTCCGGATCCAGATCGCGCCCGAAGAGCCCGAGGGGGCGCCGGCGCCGGAGGGGACGCCGGAAGCGCCGGAGGATGCCCCGGAGGAAGCGGCATGACGCGGGCTGAGAAGGATGTTGACTAAAATCCGCGCATCGGGTACAATGTGTGGGCGATGACGAATCCGAAGCCGAAGCGCCCGATCCGCGACCCCGGACAATGGCGTTCCAAGCGCCGGCTCCTCGGCGTGGACGGGGTGTGCGAGCGCTGCCGCAAGGCGCCGACGCAGCGGAGGGTCTGGTGGGGCGGGCGGTCGCAATACTTCTGCGAGGAGTGCTCCACCGTGGTCGCCCGGGAGCGCGACCGGGCGTTCGACGCGGCGCCGACGAACAACATCATGGTGCAGAACCGGGCGGCGGGGGTGGCGGAGATCGCCCAGCGGTTCCTCGAGCACCAACTCCAGGCGTTCCAGGTGCAGGATGCGGTGATCTACGCCGTGCTCGAGATCTCCCGGATGCGGGTCGGCGCCGTCGCCGTGAAGCACCTCCTCGCGCCGCGGCCGAAGGGCGAGGGCGCGATGAAGTGGCGGCCGTGGATGGAGACGCGCGTGATGGTGCGCGGCGATCTCGCGTACCCGTTCTCGGAGAGGCTGCCGGTGCGCGCCGTCCAGGTGAAGAACCAGGTCGACCGGGCGCTCATCGGGCGGGACTGGTTCTTCGAGTACGAGGAGATCGTCTTCCGCGACGCCGCCGAGGCGTTCGTGTACGGGGCGGGCTACGGGCTGTTCAAGATCCTGCGGAAGTTGAACCTTGTCCCGGGGCGGGCGGCCAAGACGAGCATGCGGCGGTACGGGATCGAGTGGCTGCAGGCGTTCCGCGTGTGGCGGGCGCAGCAGCCGGGCGCGGCGCCGGTGGCGCCGTTCCTGACGGCACAGACGGCCTGAAAAGGAGCACCCGATGGCGCGGACGCTGAAGATCGAGATCAAGCAGGCGGCGCTGAGGAAGCTGGTGGAAAGCGGGAAGCCCGTCGAGGTGCTGATCGTCGAGGAGTCCGGGGTGCAATGGCACGGAACGATCAACGCGATCCGGGTGACCGATATCGGCCCGAAGGGCGAAGACGGCCCGTCGGCGCTCGCCGGCCTCTTCATCGAACTGACCGAGAGGCTGCCCTGGACCATCGCGCTCGAGGGCGTGGTGATCGGCACAGCGGGGGGCGAGGATCCGGCCGAGGCCGTCCGCGAGGCGCTGCGGCATGCCGGCGTCACGTCGCTGCCCGAGGCCGTCGAGGTGCGGGCATCGCGCGGCACCGAGGCCATCGTCGTCTTCACACTCGAGGGCCGGGCATTCAAGGTGCCGGCCCAGGAGTTCGCGGCCGACGTGGCGCGCTCGACGCGATGGGTGCAGGCGCGGCAGGCCAAGCGGCCCGAGATCGACGCGCTGCAGCGGGAGTTGCGCGCCATCGCCGCGAAGCCGCGGTGAGCCTGTCGTGGTGCGAGTTCTGCCGGAACGGCTTCTTCCAGGGCGAGCGGCTGCGCCCGGTACGCTGCGGCGCCGACTGCCTGCATCGCGCCTGCGGCGTCTGCCGGGCGGCGCAGCCGAAGCGCCGGAAGAAGCGGCTCTGCCCCAAGAACCTCCGCGTGGCCGAGATGCTGATGGCGGCGAGATGAACAACCTGCCACTCGCCGACAAGACGCTGTTCGCCGTCTGCCGCTTCTGTGAACGGATGGCCGAGCAACTCGCCCACGGCGCGACGCGGTGCCTGCTCGCCTGCGGCGGGCCCACGAAGGGCCTCGCCTACCCGCTCTACCGGGGGCCGCTGCCCCGCGCCTGGCTCGCGGCGCATTGCGTCGTGTGCGAGGCGCCGGCGCAGAAGCAGGTGGAGGTGCATGGGCAAGGCATGGTGGGTGCCTGCAACCAGCACCTGGGACTGCTGGTGCCGGAGGCCGCCACCACGCTGCCGCCCGAGCGCTGGCCGGCACTCCCGAAGCAACCCGAGAGTCTCTACGATCTGCTCGGGATCGATCCGGTGAACGATCTCGGCTTCCCCAAGGACGACGGCTCGCCATCCCCGAAGGAGAGTGCCTAGATGGGCATGTTCGACTACATCGCCGCACATCCCTGGTGGACGCTGATCTACCTGCTGGTGATCGCCAGCGCCTTCAACGGCTTCATCACCATCACTTGGAAGGGGGAGCGGCATGCCCGCTAGCCCGCGCAATCCCGAGGAGCCGGCACGGCCGGCAACGTCCGGCTACCTCTCCACCGACTGCCCGCCGTGCCCTGAGTGTGGCTCGATCCAGGTGGCCGAGAAGATCGGGGACGCCGTACAGGTCACGCTTCGCTGCCTGAATTGCCAGCCGCTGAATGCGACGGCGCGTCCATGGTGCCGGGACTGCGCGGACCACAGCGGCTACTGCCCGCAGCATCCCCGCCCGCCAGCGCCGGAGCCGGCGGACGCGGACGTAGCGTGGCTACGTGCATTGGCGGATCCCATGCAGTCGAAGGTGATATTCGATCCGCGCTCCGAGTGCGGAGATCGGCTCAGACTCATCGCCGACCACTTGGCGCTGAACAAGGTCGCCAAGGTCGAGCACCAGGGACTACAGGACCGCCTCGCCCACGTGACCGCCGAACGGGACGAGGCGCGCGGCGCGATGGACGTGTTGGCGAAGCAGCGCGATGACGCCAGAGAAGATCATGCCGAGGCGCGCCTGGAGATCGCCGTCCTCGGCCGCGAGCGGGAAGCCGACGCGGCGGAACTTGAGATCCGGGTTCGGCAGGCCCGCCGCGGCGACGAGCCGGGGTTCTGCTGTCCCAACTGCTTCCTGCACGTCGGCCACAAGGTCGGCGGCCCCGTCTGCATGGAGGCCGCCGCGGTTCGCTCGGCGGGCGTGGCCGCCTTGGCTGAGGCCGCCGCGCTCCGTGCGGCCATCGAGCCCGGCACGGCCGCCGGTCGGCTGGAGGCGGCGCTTGATGACGCCGTGCGACTCGGGTTCACGCCGAACGTCTCGTCGGGGCCGGACGGGGATCCGATCCATTTCCTCGTCGGGCAGGTGGAGCGGCTGCAGGAGGTTGCCGCCGAGTTGCTCCGCCAGACCGTGGTGGAGTGCGACCTGGAGACGGGTCGGACGAAGTTCCTCGCGCCTCCGGCGTTTGAGCGGGCCGTCCGGCTCGCTTCGGCGGCCGTCGTCACCACTCGGGGGTCGTGCCTGAACTACCGGGAGCATGGCTTGGTCTGCGGGCAGCCCACCGGGCACGAGGGGGACTGCGGGCCCGTAAAGGAGGCGCCACATGCCTAATCCAACTCCTGAGAACGGTGGTTCCGGATGTGGGGTAGAAATCACGGACGTGGATCCGGACGGCATGGGCGGGCCCGCCTGCGGAACCGGGTGTCTGTGCGAGGGGTGTGCCGAAAATCTCCGGATCGCTATCACCGGGCTGCGGGAGTTGCTGACCGAGGCGCTGCCGCTGATCCCGCCGGACGCGCCGTTGCGCTGGTACAAGAACGACAAGGTGCGCGACCAGATCCAGGCCGTTCTCGCTGGCCGGGCCCCGGCGGCGAGCCCCGCACCGGCCACGGAGGCTCGAGAGGCCGGTCGGAAGGCCGGGTTGACCGAGGCGGCCGGACTAATCCGTCAGCGATTGGCGACGCTGGAGTTCTATGCAGGATATCCCAGCGGGGCGATTCGGCCCAAGCCTGGCACCATCGAGGTGCTCCGCGAGGCGCTGGAAATGGTCGAGGGTCGCCTGACGGTGACCGAGGCCGAGGCGGCGGAGTTCGGGAAGTCGGTGGCGATGGACGCCAAGGCATCGAAGGAGACCACGACGTGAGCGACACCTTCACGCACGGCAGCCCGATTGCGTGCCCCGAGTGCCCTGGCGTGGGGCCGCAAAAGCGCAAGCCGTGGTTGCAGGTCGCCGAGCGGAACTACAGCGGGTGCTCGGTGGACATGGGCTGCTGCGAGGAGTGCGGCAAGGCGTGGGAGATCAGTTTCAAGGTGGACACGATGACGCGCGCACCGCGTTTTGACGACCTGACCCGCGTTGAGCAAGAAGCCGAAATCGCGCAAGAAGCGAAGGAGACCGAAGCGCAGGAGCGCGAGGAAATGGCCCGGCTGAAGGCCAAGTACGAGAAAGACGCACCCCATGCCGAGTGAGCACCGCGGCACCACCGAACTGCTGAAGCAGACGGGCCGCGTCGTCGGGTGTGGCGCCGCACCACATCCGCTCCACGACGAGGGCTTCGTCTCGGTGTTCGTCGTCCGCACCACCCAATCCTGGGTGATCTGCCTGTCGGAAGGCAAGAAAGCCTACGACTGGGCCGAGGCGCGGAATGGACTGGGCGCCGAGATCCCGGGGACGCAGTTCGCGCCCTTCGCGCGGCGCGGCCTCGCGCGGAAGCTGTCCTTCGCCGAGATGCACCGGGTTGTCGAGGAGTCGTTCGCGAGCCAGGATTTCACTTTCGAGTGGTGGAAGGGAGCCGTGGACGATGGTTGAGCCAACCGAACCGCCGGAGCCGATGGCGACGTGCGCGAAGTGCGGCCATGCAGGGCCCGTGCGGCTGCTGCGGCACGGCTGGCCGATGCCCACCACCCAGATCGACACCGTCACCGGCGCCGTGAAGTGGAAGGTAGTGCTCTGCGTTGATGCCACCCCGGAGCATGTGGCGTTCTACCGAGCGGGCGTGGCGGAACAGCAGCGCCGCAAGGACGCCGTCATCCAGGCGAAGGGCTTCGAGGGGCACGGCAAGGAGCAACTCGGGCCGTGAGGCGTGGCGATCTCGTGGAATCCCGGGGCGTCAGACTCCGGCGGCGGGCCATGCGACTCTTGAGCGCCCGCTGGGGCGGGAAGCGGTTCATGGCCTGGGAGTACCACGCGTGGCGGAAGACGTGGCTCGACCCGCTTCCGTGGCACATCCAGAAGGTGTTCGAGCGGCTGCGGCGGGCGGGCGCGATCCAGTCCCTGGGCCATCACGCCCGCGCCACGGTGTACGAGTGGCCGAACGACTGATGCAAGCGCCTTGACTAAAATCATCTAGCCGGGTATATTCTGGCCCATGTTTCCGTTGTTCCCGCGCAACAACCGGCTGCCCCCGAAGCGAGGAGACTGGGTGATGTTCCGCAAGGCGGGAGGCGGGAAGTGGATCGTTGAGGGCGAGCACCGGCGGTTTCCGGCGCTGATAGCGTTGCGTAGCCTGTCCTCGGGCGTACGACGCTACGTGTTCCCGGAGCGCGTGTGCGTCGTGCGCACGACAGAGGAGCAGATGGCCGAGCGACTGATGGAGGCAAAGTGACCGGCGGCGTCGAGCAGACCAAGGAAGAGCGCGTGGCCGAGACGCTGATGGCGGCCCAGCGGCGCGTCAAGATCTTCTCGAATGCATCGGGAGACGGCATCGAGAGCGCCATCAACTTCTGGCTTGTCGGCAATCCACACATTGAGATCCTCGCCTTCTTCCCGGTGGCGATGGCGATGGCGACGGAGATCGCTAGCAGCGGCGCGACGATGCGGGTGGAGGTCGTCTCAGGCGGCAGCAGCGGCGGCGGCGGGCATCTCTCCGGGTACATTCGTGAGCGCTACGCCGTCGGGATCTACTACCTCGACAAGTCGGGAGGGGCAACATGAGAACCTGGACGTGCGACACCTGCGGCGACGTCACCACCGTGCCGGTGCCCGGGGTGAACGTCGTCGAATCTGGCGAGGCGCTCTACTGCGCGAAGTGCGCCCGCATCCAGTTCATCGCCGGCTCGCCCGTCGTCGAGGTGCCCAGCCGGGGCCGGATGCACCTGCAGCACCAGACGAGGGAGATCCAACTGGAGGCGCCGGGGGCGACGGCGGCCGAGAAACCCTCCGCGCAAGTTGCGCCAAGGGTTTCTCGGCCCGAGCCCCGCTGCGGCTGGTGCGCGGCCACAGCGCAGGATCTCGGCCTGCCGGCGCTGACACCAATCATCGACGGGAATCTGCGGGCGCATCGGTGCCCCATGCACTTGGAAGACGCACTCATCGGCGGGAACGTGATCCCGGGAACGAACAACGTGTGAGGCGGCCAATCCGATGAAGAACGCCCTGCTCGAGCGCGCCAACGCTGCCCTCGCTGAGGATAATCGGCGAGCGTCTGCTCGGATCTTCTCCCGTGAGTGGAGGGGCAGACCGTGGCGGCCCGACAGCAGCCGGATCCGCTGCGACCGCTGCCGGATCACGATGACCGCCCGCACGATGGTGGATCACCTGACCCACCGGCACCGGATCCGCAAGTGCTCGAGTTGCCGGCAGCCGATCCGCCGGTTCGACTGGACGTTCGTCGGGACGGGGAATCACTTCTGCTCGAAGCGCTGTCAGGATCGGATCGTCCGGCGCCACCTCTGCCGGGAGTGCCTGAAGCAGAAAGTCGAGCCGTTCTACACGGGCGACGTGGTGCCGATGAAGAACGACCATCTCTGCGCGCCGTGCGCGCGGCGACTCGGGTTGAGGGGAGTGAACGCGTGAGCGTCCTGAAGATCGGTACCAAGGCGGACGGCAAGCCCTTCACCCTGCCGCTCGACGCGGCCGTCCAGACGTTCGCCATCATGGGCATCCGGGGCTCGGGCAAGACGTCGACGGCGTGCGTGCTCGCCGAGGAGATGTGCCGGGCGAACCTGCCCTGGATCGCCTTCGATCCGGTGGGGGTGTGGTGGGGGCTGCGCGCGAACCGGGATGGGAAGGCGGGCGGCCACCCCGTCGTCGTGTTCGGCGGCCAGCATGCCGACCTCCCGCTGCACAAGAACGCGGGCGCCCAGGTGGCCGAGGCCCTGGTGAACGAGGCCGTCTGGGCGGTGATCGACCTCTCCCAGGAGAGCAAGCGGTTCTGGCACACGTTCGTCACCGACTTCTGCCTCCGGCTCATGTCGCTGAACCCGGCGGTGCCGCGCCACCTGTTCATCGAAGAAGCGCCGGAGTTCGCGCCGCAGCGGACGAAGGTGGATCTCACGGCGCGGTGCAAGGAGGCCGTCGAGCGCCTGGTGCGCCTCGGGCGCAATCGGGGCTACGGGTGCTCGCTCATCTCGCAGCGGCCGGCGACGGTGGACAAGGATGTATTAAGTCAATGCGAGAACATCTTCGTGCTCCGCACCGTCGGGGCGCATGACCGGAAGGCGCTGTACGAATGGTTGAGTGAGAAGCAGGCGGGGGATGCCGCCCGCCCGGACTTCCCGGCATTCTCGTCGCTGCCATCCGGCACGGCCTACTTCTGGAGCCCGTCGTGGCTGCAACTGTTCGAGCGGATTCAGGTGCGGGAGCGGGAGACGTTCCACCCGGGCGCCACCCGCAAGATTGGCAGGCTTGCGCCGCAGGCAGACGCGATGGCGGACGTCGGCGCGTTCGTCGAGAAACTCGGCCGCCAGTTCGCCGTCATCCAGGCCAAGGAGGAGGCCGCGGGGATACTGAAGACGCCGAAGGGCAAGCGTCTGGATGTTCCCTCCCACGAGAGGATGGCCGGGGAACTCTTGGACATGCCGCTGGCGGAAGTCCGGCGACTGACGGAGGCGACGGCGAACGGCGGTTCCCCTGTCACGCTGGACGATCCACGCGTGGTGGATTTGGATCGGACGGTGGCGCAACTTCGGCAGGAAATCCTCATGACTCGCGCCGAAGCAGCCGAGGCGAACCGGCGGCTGGTGGCGGTGCGGAAGGTGCTCGAGCCGCAGTTCCTCGCCCTGAAGGGGTTGTTCGCGCTCGTCGAGATCAGCGCAGCCGAGGCGGGCACGGTGGATCGGGGTATCTACGAGCCCTGGCTGGCAAAAGCGGGACAGCGCGGGGCGCGCCGCCGGATGCTCGAGGTGATGATCGAGCGCCGGGAGGCCACTCGCTCGCAACTCGCGACGCTCGCCAGCATCAGCCCGCGCTCGGGCCCGTTCCGCTCCTACCTGTCGTGGCTGAAGACGAACGGGCTGGTGAACGTCGAGGGCGAGATGGTGCGCCTGCAGGTGGTGTGAGATGCGCGCGGCCGATCAGGAAGTGCTCGCGTTCGACGGGAAGCAGGATTGCTGGCTCACGCTCGATGCGTGGCTCCGGAGTCCGGCCGCGGCCGTCAACCTGAGCCCGATCCAGGTCTCAGGCGGAAGTTGTCAGCAGTTCCTCATGCGGGGCGTCTTCGATCTACGCCCGCGCCACCGGGAAGGCGAGATGCTGGCGCGGCTCGAGAAGGGGGAGATCATCGTGCGGTTGAAGCCGAACGAGGGCATCATCTGTCACTTCCCGAAGTCGGTGCGGGTTGAGGTGACGGTCCATCTCGCTGAGGCGCTTGTGCAGGGATAAGGAGAATGGCCTGCACCAAGATGAAGAACCGCCTGTTCGGGACGGACATCCACATGCCCTGCGCGTGGTGCGGGCGGACGCTCTGCTTCGTGGACGCCACCGTCGACCACCTCGTCCCGCGCGCCTTCGGCGGGCGGACGACGCTCGACAACGTGGTCATCGCCTGCGCCCCATGCAACCGGCGGCGCGGCGCGGAGGTGAGCCGGCAGGTGCAGGCGCAGGTGATGCCTGCCCGGCTGCCGTGGCGCTTGGAGCCGTCTCCCTACGGCGGGTGAACCATGAACGTCGAGCAACTCGAGCACCGACGCGATCTCCTGGCCGGGTGCATCCTGGCCGGGCTCATCTCCCGTGGCGAGGCGCTCAAGGATCCCTTCGGCAAGATCATCGGCGAGACGGACTGGGAGCAGGAGAAGATCGAGATCTCCGAAGAGGCGAAGAAGCGCATGATCATGCTCGCCGCCGTGGCGTTCGGCTTCGCCAACGACCTCGTGCTGATGGTGGCGCCGCCGCCGTGGCTCATGCAGGGCCAGGTGCCGGTGCTGAAGCAGCGCGGCGTCCAGAAGATCGTCTACCGGCGGGAGAGTGGCCTGCTGATCATCGAGATCTGGATCAGTCCGGACTTCTACGATCCGGCGCTCGGCGCAGCCCCGGGCCGGGAGGCCATCGAACGGTGGCTCGCGGGTACCGTCGAGAAGTACCGGCTCGAGTGGTGGCGGACGGACACGGGCGAGGGCCCGTTCCCGGAGCCGTAGGCATGCAACAGCCCCAGCCCGAGAACACCCTCCGGATCTACGTGGACGGCGTCGAGATTGACCAACTCGATCCGTCCCCGGCGTTCCTGCAGGAGGAGGACTGGGTGCCGGCGTTCGGCGCATGGGCCGCCAAGCACCATGCCGACAAGGTGATCCACGCCATCCTCGACGAGGACAGCGACCAGGGGCACATGATCGAGATCTGGGTGGGCGCCATGCCCCCGGAGCGGCCGGCGATCCTCGGGGGCGCGGTGCGCCGGCTGCGCTTTCCCAGCACGGGGAGGAACTAGCCCCGTGGCCGTCCGCGTGATAGGCTTCGGCTTCTTCTACCGGCCCCAGGCCGAGGAGTTGCCCGATGCCCGACGCGCCTGTCGCCAGTCCGGTAGGGGGGATCATCAAGAGCCTGCCCATCGGGGCGATGATCGGCGAGCCGGTACGCGCGATGATCGACGCGGACCAGATGGCGAAGAAGGCGTATGCCGACTTCATCCAGGCCGTCGGGTTCGTCGAGGAAGTCGACGCGGGCGGGAAGAAGCGCTCGTCCGTCCGCATGGTGCGGGGCTCGGTGCGCCAGCTCCAGCGGGACAAGGCGGGCAACCCGACCAACACGATCCTCGAGAACGTCGTCGACGTACCGCTGCTCTCCCTCATCCTGCCGCGCCCCTTCGGGCCGTCCAAGGGCCGGGTGGAGTTCGACATGACCGTCGAGACGAGCGACATGTCGTCCTCGTCCACCGAGGGCAAGGCCGAGTTCGAGGCGAAGGTGGGCTGGGGCCCGTTCAGCGCCTCGTTCAAGGGCAGCCTGTCCCACAAGTCGGAGCAGACGCGCAAGACCGACACCCGAGCGCGCTACGCCTTCTGGCTCGAGATGGATCGCGAGGAGGCCCCCGAGGGCCTGCAGCGGTTCAACGACTTCCTGATGAACGCCGCGATGCAGGGCCCCGTGCCGGCCGCTGCCGCGCTGCCGCTGCCGGGCGAAGCGAAGGCCGCGTAGCCGGCTCGGGAGGGCGCTAGATGCCCTCCTGGTGGCCGTTCGGCGGCAAAGAGAAGGCCGTGGGGGCGCAGGACACCGGCGCCGTGAGCGCCCAGACGCTCGCGGACTTCACCCGCGGCGTCCAGCATGCGATCAACGCGGCGCTCGACGTCGCGCAGGACCAGCACCAGCGTGAGGTGGGCGAGCACTTCGAGGAATCCGGGGATCCGCCGATCTCGCGCCCCAAGACGAAAGTCTACGAGATCCGGCCGGGCGTCTTCCTCGAGCTGCCGTCGCTCGTGATGAGCCCGATGTGGTCGCTCAAGCCGAAGGAGATGAAGGTGCGGATGTCGGTGCGGATCAACCGCTCCGAGATCAAGCGGATCGGGCCGCAGGGCGCGTCCACCGATTGCACGCGGGCCAGCTTCCACGTCTCGCTGGCCCCGTCAGGGAAGAAGGCCGTCGGCGAGTCGAGTTCGGTGGTGCGGCTCGAGATGACCTTCATCGCCGGGGAGCAGCCCGAAGGCGTCGGCCGGCTGATGGAGTACCTCACGAACTCGATCGGGCTGGGCCCGAAGCCCGCGGGGCTGCCGGCGCCGCTGCTCCCTGCGCCACCCGAAGAGAAGGAAGCCCCGAGTGTCGAAAGCCATTAAGATCGAGAACAGCACGGGGCGACTCACCATCCAGCCGGTGCAGCCGTCCTTGCCCGCGATGGTGCGGCTCACGCTCGAGGTGCCGGACCAGCCGGTGCCGTCCCACTGGAAGGTGTCGCCGGGCGGGGCGCGGGCACTCGCCAGCCTGCTCGTCGAGGCGGCGGAGCAGGCGGAGTGGGCAGAGCAGAATGCGCGGAAGGCATGACCCGGCGTCTCCAGATCATGCCCGCCGACGAGGCGGCACTCCGGGTGGAGTGCGACGAGATCGAGGGCGACCTCGAGGCCGTGCGCGACCTTGCCCGGGACATGGGCCGCCTCATGCGGGCGGGTGGCGGCATCGGCATCGCGGCGCCCCAGGTGGGCGCCACGGAGCGTCTCATCGTCGTCTCCTACGCCTGCGCGGGCGTCAAGGACGCGGTGGACAGTTGGGAGGCGATGCTCAACCCGCAGATCGTCTGGGCGAGCGAGGAGGAGGAGATCCAGGCCGAGGGATGCCTCTCGCTGCCGGGGCGCTTCGGGCTGGTGCGCCGGCCGAAGTTCGTCGTCGTGGAGTACAAGAGCCTGAAGTGGGCGTCCTGCACGCAGGAGTGCCACGGCCTCTTCGCCCGCTGCGTGCAGCACGAGATGGACCATCTCGATGCCGAAATGATCTCGGATCATTGGCTGGAGGAGATCTTCCCGCGATGAACCGCGTTGAGGTTTTCATCATGATGGTGGTCGGGTGCCTCTGCCTGTTGCTCCTCCCTTCGCGCCCCGGCAAAAGCGGTACGATGGAACAGCCTGGCCCGGCCCCGGAAGCCGGCGCCGCGGCACAGGAGGCTCCCATGCCCGTAGCCGAAGATGATCTGCTCTTCAACCGGAAGGCGACCGTCCTGCGGATCGTGGACGGCGACACGTTCGATGCTCGGGTCCAACTCGGTTTCGGGCTCTCGGTTGAGCCCGTCGGGAAGTTCGAGCTGGGCCGGTTCCGCATGTACGGCATCAACACGCCGGAGACGCACAAGCGGGCGCCGGGGATGACGGACAAGGAGTGGGAGGTGGAGAAGGCCGCAGGGAAGAAGGCGGCGGCGCGGCTGGCCGTGCTGATGCCCGTCGGGAAGGAGATCTTCCTCCGCTCGATGAAGCCCGACAAGTACGGCCGCTGGCTCTGCGTGGCATGGGCTACCTTCGCCGACTTCGGCGTCGTCGAGAAGTCGGTGAACGCCCAGATGCTCGGGGAGGGGCTGGCGAAGGCCAACTCCTACGGCGACGAACCACTGCTCAAGGCGAAGTAGTGCGCGGGTGGCCCTTCCGCCGTCGGGAGTCGCTCGTCTGTCCAGGCGTGCGCGTCGTCGAGATCCCTGGCGCACTCTATCCTATGATTCCGCTTGTGATGAAAGTGGCGCAGCTCGACTCCACAGGTTCTCCCACGGGCGTAGTGGTTGAGCGCCAGTTCGACGTGCCGAAGTTCATCGTGATGCCAGTACCGGCGATCCTCGGGCGGGTAGAAGCAGGCCCGATGCCGAAGCCCGTCCTCATCGGGGCTTCCGTCCGCAAGCCGCGCTGGTGGGAAGTCTGGCGCTGGTATCAGTACCCGCGCTGGCGGCGGGAGTCGCGCGAGGCGGTGAAGAAGTACCGTCAACTGTTCGAGCCGATGATCATCGGCGCTACGAAGGCGATATTCCCGGAGCAGACCATCGAGGAGACGATCGCGCGGCGTCCGGATCCACCGGGGCTTGCCCAGCGGGACAAAAGTAGGTAGAATGGGGCCAATCGTGGGACGGCCTCCAGTCGGGCGCCGTCCCGGCCGATAGACACACCATGCCAATCACCTTCCCGTACCGTGAACTGCTGAAGGGCGACCTTCGAAGCCTCCCGATGGAGGAACTGCGGGCGCGCTGCGGCACGCCGGCCGACGAGACGGACTGGGTGTGGGTCTATCGCTTCGAGGGCGGAGGCACGCCGTTGAGTGCCGATCCCAGGAAAGTCATCGTGCAGTTCCTGATCGAGGAGGGCCGCGCGGCGCACGCCCACATGCACCTCTTCTTCGCGGACGGCTTGGACTACCAGGAGATCGTGTGGTAGACGCGCCGCCGGTGATCGTCGGCATCGACGAGGTGGGGACTGGGGCCCTCGCCGGGCTCGTTGTCGTCGCCGGCTGCGCCATCGCGGACGGCGCGGTGGTGGGCGTGCGGGATTCAAAGATGGTGGCCGAGGCGAATCGGTACCGGCTGGCGACGGAGATCCGGGCGAAGGCCGAGTGGACGGCGCTGGCCGAACGGAACATCGAGAGCATCAACGAGCGCGGGATCCGGGCCTGCTGGCGGGAGTGCATCGCCGATGTGGCGAGCGCGGCGCGGGCGCGCTTCCCCGAGGCGCACATCATCATCGACGGGCAAGCCGACCAGCAACTCGTCCAGTCGCGGCTCGGGAAGCGGGAAGGCTGGAACCTCGAGTTCCGCGTCGGGGCCGATCGCATGGTCTATCAAGTGTCGGCGGCGAGCCTGATCGCCAAGACGTACCGGGACCGCGCGATGGCGGCGCTCGCCTCGGCATACCCGGCCTACGACTTCGCCAAGAACAAGGGCTACGGCTCGCTGCAGCACCGGGCGGCGCTGCGGCAGTACGGGATGTGCCCGCTCCATCGCGAGAAGTTCTGCCGCAAGATCCTCGGCCGCACGGACGGCATCCCGCACGCCACCGATCCGTCGCAGGAGCACCTCGATCTCTCGCCGGCGCAGGCGCAGGGACTCCTCGAGCGCGGCGAGAAGGTGCGCGAGCACCTCGACGACTGGAGCCTGCAGTTCCTCTCGGATCTCCGGGGCAAGCTCGGCCTGGGTTCCATCCTCACGCCGCGCCAGAACTTCTTCCTGCGCGGCGTGGTGCATCGGGCCGAGCGCCAGCAGCAGAAGGTGGAGGCGCGCTGATGCGGGATCGCCGAATCGCTCGCCTGCTCGACCGGGACTCGATGCGGGAGTTCGAGAAGGACACCGGGCGCTCCTACAAGGCGCCGGATGCCCAAGGCGAGGCGCTCGGGCGGTTCCTCGTCGACAACGCCGAGAAGAACGCCGCGCTGCAGGCGACCGGCGACACGGTGTGGTCGCACGACTACGCCGACTACCTGGCGAAGGTGGAGGGCCTCGGCTTCGAGACGGTGTGGCGGCGACAGACGTGGAACGTCTACGCCGGGGACGGCCCCCGCGTTGTCGGGGACGCCCGTGTGCTGTTCCACCCCGTCCACGGCGTGCTGTTCGGCCTCGATGGCTCGGCGGATCGCGGGCGGCCGACGATCACCAACGGGGCGAACATCGCGTTCAACTGGCGCCCGCGCGGGAACGCGCAACCACGGCAGTTCAGCGGCAGTTGGGCGAAGGACGCCGAGGGCCGCTGGGTGGCGACGGGCAGCGCGGACATGCGCGTCGGCCTGCTGTTCGAGTGGCAGGAGTACCTCGATCACGGGGAGTTCGTGACGCCGTGGATCGCGCCGCTGGGCGTCGGCGACGTGCCGTGCCACGTCGGAGGACTCGGGGACTGGCGCACGCCGGGCTTCTTCGAGCGCTATCGCCGGGCGAAGCGGCGCCGGGCCCTGCAGTTGCCGGCGGCCGTGCTCGCGCGGATCCAGTTGAGTCCGGAGGCCTGATGGCGCCGTCGGAAGGCGTGACGCTGGTGCGGCCGTGGACGTGCGACTGCACGACGCACGACAACCTGACGACGTGCGCGGTGGGGATCGCATCTAACTTCTCGCGCCTCACCGAATCGAGTAAGCCGCCGCCGCCGAAGCCGGACTGGCGCGAGGGGTTACAACAGGCGGGCGTGTTGCGCCAGCGGAAGGGCGGGCGGATCGAATGGCGCGGGCGGTGAAAAGGCCTCCAACAACGTTGTTGGAGGCCTTTTGTCATCCCTCGGGCTGATGGATCCGCTTTTCCCTGGCTTTCGAGCACGACGACGGTAGAATGCCCAGCGCCATGAAGTAGTTCTCGAGTGTGAGCGACGCGATGAGAGACGCGTCGCAGGATGTCGAATGGCGAAGTGCCCTCCGTTCCGCTTGATTCCCCGGTGTCGCCGGGGTAATCTCCTGTCTGAGCGGATCCCCGGCCCAGGCCGTCCAACATCCCGGCCTTCGGCTTCGGTGACTCCGCAACCTCCTCCGCCCCGGCGTGGCCTCTCACCACGCCGGGGCTTCTTTTTCGCTCCGCCTACCATCGGTGGTGGTGCGTGAGCGTGAGGAGCACTACCTGTGAGTGAGCCGCTGGCGCGCTTCGTCAAGATGCTCGACGCGCCGCTTGTCTACCCGCTCGAGGATTTCCTCGATGATATTCGGAACGCGAACGCGTTCATGGCCGACTGCTCGGGCATGAATCCCAACAAGCATCTCACGCTCACTGAAGAAGACGGGAGCGAGATGCGGATCACGATCAACGACAGCCCGTTGGTTTGGTTCAACGAGTACTTCCATCGGCACTACAAAGATTCGGACGAAGGATCGGCTCGCGCCCTCGCGGTGTCGTTCATCTTCTCGTTCATCAAGAATCAGCAAGCCTGGCTTGAAGATGTGGGATTTGTGGAGGATCCCGGGCGGGGTGTCTCGCTCTTGCTCTACCGGGAGTTGTTGAAGTTCTCCCCGAACGACATCGCGTATCGACCAAAGAAAATCGTGCGCCGCTTGAAGGCACTTCTTCGAGAGGAGACTCCATGAAGATCATCCGCCGCCGTTCGCGCCTCGCACCATTCGCGATGATCTACGGCCCGATGGTGCTCGACGGCCGTCTCTCCGACGGCGCCTTCCGGACGCTTGCGCTGCTCGATCTCCTGGCCGGCGCCAAGGGGAAAGGGTGGCACAGCCACGGCCTCATCGCGCATCTGCTCGGGGTGAGCGAGGACACCGTGGAACGGCGCATGAACGAGATCGAGCCCACGCGGTTGGTCACCGTCGAGCGTCGCAATGGGCGGACGAACGTGATCATCATCGAGGAGCCCGAGGAGATCTACGGCCGGGACGCGATCACCGGGTTTCTCATGACTACTGTTAGGGAAGCGTCAACCACCCGCAAAAATGCGGGAGGTACCACCCGCAAATTTGCGGGGGGTACCACCCGCAAAAATGCGGGACGAATCATAGTAAGGGAAGCAGATGAAGGGAAACAGCGCCCTTCGGGTGCGCCGACGCCTTCGGCGTCGTTGCCGGAGAAGCCGGGCCTGGGGGCATTGCCGAAAATTTCGGGTAAGCCGCCGGACGCCCCCGAACCCAACTCCGACCCCAAGCCCAAGCCCGAAGACGCCGAACCAGGAACTCAAACTACCGCCGGGCGAACATGTGCGCAACCGACTGCAGACGGTCTGCAGTCTACGGCCGTCTCCGGCACCAACGGTACGGCCGCCCACGGCCCTCCCAGGAGCGAACGGGGCGGGTCCGGGCTACGGATGCCCGGGGAAGGTGGCGATGCGCCCCGTGGGCGGCGTGGCGTGCGGAAGAAGGGGCTCTACGATCCCGACCGTCCCCTCAAGGAGTGGCAGGCGCAGGACGCCATCGGGTACTTCCGCCTGCGCTTCCAGCGGGCCTGGCCGGGGGAGGGGGCGCCGGACGTCCAGGTGCATGATCTCGTCAACGTGAAGGGCCGGATGACGTGGCTCGATAGCGAGCCGGGATGCGACCGGGGGATCATGCGCGAGGTGATCGACTGGCTGTTCGACCGCTGGGGCGACGGGCTGCCGACACGGCTCAAGTGGAAGGACTCGCGCCCGGCGCTGGTGCTGCTCACCACCACCCGCCTGTTCGAGGCGCTGGTGCGGGACTGGCGGGCCCGGGGCAGAGTCGGGATCCGGCACGACGAGTACGACGCCGAGGCGGCGAAGAAGTACCCGACGGTGGGGTGGGGCCCGCTCGCGCCCAAGGGGCCGTTCGTGCGGGAGACGTAGTGCATCCCCCGTGCTGGAAGCGGCGCGAGAAGGACGTCCCGCGGGGCGAACTCGAGCGGCAGACGAACGTGCCCGCGCGCAAGAGCGGCGCGACGCTCGCGCAGGTGCCGGGCGCGCCCGTCTACCTCACCAGCATCCGCACCTATCTCGCCCGGCTTGGGGAACACATCGTCGAGGGCCGGGGCCTCCTGCTGTGGGGCCCGTATCGCTCGGGCAAGTCGAGCCTCGCCGCGTGCGTGCTCCGCGAGGTGTACCGCCATCGCTGCCCGGCCTTCTGGATCGAGGCGTTCGAGTTGGTCGATCTCTGGCGCGCCGAGGGGGCGGACGACGAACGGCGCGACGAGTTCCGGGGAAGTCCCTTCGTCGTCGTCGATGACATCGGGACCGAGGGCAGCCAGGAGTGGCGCAAGGAGGTGCTCGTCCAGGCGCTGCGCTTCCGGCTCGAGCGGGCGGGCGCCACCATCGTCACGACCAATCTGCCGCTGGATGGGCTGCAACAAATCTACGGCGCGAAGTTCATGGCACTCCTGCAGGAGTGCCTGATGCCGATCCACGTCGAGGGCGTGAACTGGAACGCGAGGACGGCATGAGGGGCGGCAACATGAAGCGACGGCGGCAGCGCGCCTTCGAGATCTGGGGGCAGCACCCACCGCCGCCGTTCACGAACCGCTGGCGGAAGTGCGAATGCTGCGCGGCGGCCTTCCCCGAGCGGGGCTGGCCGATCGGCGTGCATCCCTGCGTGTGCGGGGAGTGGCACATCGTCTGTGAGCAGTGCGTGGCGAAGCACGAGATGGTGGGCAATCCCTTCGTCGTCGGGCCCGATCACCTCAAGTTCGGCCGGTTGCGCGCGTGCCCGAACAGCGTGTTGGCCGCGCTGACGCTGATGGGAGAACAATGAAGGTCATCCAGAACCCCGAGCATCCCCGGTCGCTGTTCCTCATCGCCGAGACGCCGGCGGACGAGGTGCTCATCGCGGCGCTGCGGGAATCGGGAAGCCACGCGCTCCAAGTGCATCGCGTCTTCACGGACGCGGGCTACGACGAGTTCATCGACGGGGCGGCGCGTCTCGGCATGAAGGCCGAGTACGTATCGGCGGTGCTCGCCGAGATGCAGCAGTTCTGCGTTCATGGGCTGCGGCTCGACGAGTGCCACGCCTGCTATCGAGAGCGTGCCGAGGTGCTCCTGCGGAAGACGGCCGAGATCGAGATCATGGTGCCGGACTGCACCTGCTGGCTGCTCAAGGACGCGGGGAACACGCAGCGGCTCACGACGAACGGGCACGTCAAGGAGTGCGTGGT
>Ga0334722_10002456_pt1 | contig 21012 bp, 17 predicted proteins | sample C3_bottom_MG_FD_207210 | JGI IMG/M metagenome (GOLD analysis project Ga0334722, IMG submission 207210) | Sediment microbial communities from Yellowstone Lake, YNP, Wyoming, USA - C3_bottom | ecosystem: Environmental > Aquatic > Freshwater > Lake > Sediment | place: USA: Wyoming | collected... | reverse complement strand
TATTCATCAACCATAGGGAAGGAGTTTCTTCCTGATCTGGTACACGGGACCTACATCGAGGAATCCGGCCTTTCTCAGGTTTCTCTTGCGCTTGGTCGTCTTTTTTGTGAGAATGTGCCGCAAGTTCATTTTCTTGTATTTTATCTTGCCGCTCGCGGTGAGCGTAAAGCGCTTGGCAGCGGCTTTCTTTGTTTTCATCTTGGGCATAATCCACCATCCTTCTATCGTATCAATGTTCTGGCACCGGGGCGGTATTCACGGTATCGCCTTCCGGCTGTTTCTTTACTGCACCTGCCTTTGGCTGGAGAACCATCGACATGAATCGTCCTTCCATCAAAGGCGGGCGCTCGAGAACAAAGGCACCTTCCAGCTTGGCAAGAATTCTCTTGAGGATCTCCTCGCCGATTTCCGTATGTGCGAGCTCTCTTCCGCGGAATCGAATGGTCACCTTTACCTTGTTGCCATCCTCGAGAAATTCCCGCACGTGGTTGGCCTTGAAGTCGAGATCATGCTCGGCTATCTTTGGCTGCATGCGGATTTCCTTGAGTTCGGTTACCTTCGCTCGCTTTTTTGCATCCTTGACTTTTCTTTCCTGCTCGAACTTGTACTTGCCATAATTGAGCAGCCTGCATACAGGCGGAACTGACTGCGGGGCAACTTCCACAAGGTCGAGCCCTGCTTCCCTCGCAATCCGCAATGCTTCGAGGGTAGAAACTATCCCTCTCTGCTCACTCTTGTCATCAATCAGACGCACTTCGCGCACACGGATCTGTTCATTGATCCGCAAATCTTTCTCTGCCAACTGGCCTCCTCTGTCGCAGGTTTCTCTCCTTAAACGGGGAAAGGAAAGAACCCTCCCGCCCTTCTGTCGTTCGGACAGATTAAAGGCGCGGCGTATATTAGCATACTCACTCCTGCAGGTAAAGCCCCGCAGGAAAACTATTTCCGATACTGCCCAGTACTTTTCAGGCGCTTCTCAGGCGCGGTTTGCGGAGCCAAGTACCTCGTTGTTTTTATGCATATAGAGCTTTTTGAGCTCATCGCGCGCGGGGCCGAGATACTTGCGCGGATCGAATTCCTCCGGATGCTCGAAGAGCACCTTGCGGATCATAGCAGTCATTGCAAGGCGTCCATCGGAATCGATGTTGATTTTGCAGACTGCGCTGCGTGCTGCCTTTCTGAGCTGTTCCTCCGGAATTCCTACTGAATCAGGCAGCTTTCCGCCATACTGCTCGATCATGCGCACATATTCTACCGGCACCGAAGAAGAGCCATGCAGGACAATGGGGAAGCCGGGAATGCGCTTTTCGATTTCTTCGAGAATGTCGAAGCGCAAGGGAGGCGGGATGAGTACGCCGTCCGCAGTTCTTGTGCACTGTTCGGGCCTGAATTTCGCGCGGCCATGACTTGTGCCAATGGAAATGGCGAGGCTGTCGACGCCTGTTTTACTGACGAAATCCACAACTTCTTCCGGGCGGGTATAGTGGCTGTGCTCGGCGGATACATCATCTTCGACTCCCGCAAGCACACCCAGCTCTCCTTCGACAGTGACATAATCCTTCTGCGCATGGGCGAATTCGCAGACTTTACGGGTCAGAGCCACGTTCTCCTCATACGGAAGGTGAGACCCGTCGATCATGACTGAAGAAAAACCATTCTCGATACAATCCTTGCACAGCTCAAAGCTGTCACCATGGTCAAGATGCAGAACAATAGGAATCGCATAGCCAAGCTCTTTCGAATATTCGACAGCACCTTTGGCCATATAGCGGAGCATTGTGGCGTTCGCGTACTTGCGCGCACCCGATGAAACCTGCAGGATAACTGGGCTCTTTGTCTCCACGCAGGCCTGAATGATGGCCTGCAGCTGTTCCATGTTGTTGAAATTATATGCGGGGATGGCGTAACCCCCTTCCATTGCTTTGCGGAAAAGCTCCTTGCTGTTAACAAGTCCAAGCTCTTTGTAACTCGTCATGTGTTCCTCCGAAAGCCTGCAGGGTATTTTTTTTCTGCAGGTTATTGTCGTTATATAAAGAATCATGCGATTATGCAACAGGCTAAGGATCAATCAAGGAAGAAATGAAGTCATACGCCTGTTTCCGCAGAAGCGCATTTGCAGCATTATGCTTCATTCTGGCTATTGCAGGCATTCTGGGCTTGTTGGCGAGCTGCAGCCATCCTCCAGTATCCGCAATGCTCGACGAAACATTCGCTTTGGTGTATCCCAATCTATCAGCAAGGCTTGTCCGGGAGTTCCCTGCCCCCTCCAGCGCTGCGAAAACCGCAGTGAAAGCCACTAGTCCGTATCTCTCGTATCCGGTACAGCCTGGCAAAATAGAATCGCTTGCGCAATCGATCGCTCAATCCCGACCCTCTGGTTCCAGCTCATCACCGGCACATATCTTTGTCGCAAGCCCGGCGGTTGCGGATGCCTTTCCTGTGAAGCTATTGGATGAAGGCAGTACATGCGTGTCGCTTTTCTCGCTTGCGGAGCCTGTCCTTCAGAAAATCGCGCAAGCAGCCGAATCCTCCTCAGGACGAACTCTTGCCATCATGTGGGACAGCGAATGGGCTTACCGTCAAATTGGGCTCATTGCTGGCTACCGAATCGGAATCGACAGAAAGAATGGAAATACCGAAGCGAATGCAGCGATTCTTTTTTCGAGCGGTTTGGGGAGAAGCGAAGCGGACCTCGATGCTTTTGTGCAGTCTTTTCGTACAGCCATGAAAACGGCAGGCGCACGCGATTCTGATAACGACCAAGCTCTCTTGCGCTTCAATATCGATCATATGAACCTGCCGGGAGACAAGCTTGAGCAAGCGCTCTCTGCACTGGCACAGATCAAGGACAAAAAGCCAAGCTTGCTGGTGGTCGCAGCAGGAAGCCGCCTTGCTCTCGAAAAGGCGCAAGAAATGAAGGGAACAGAGCTTGCAGCAGATCTGCGAGGACTCGGCGAAGGAATTTCCGCCAGAAGCTTATTTGCTGCTATTGGGGAAAACAATACCGCCATCATTGCCGCAATCAGGAATGCTGCGCAACTTATCGAGAAAAAAGATATTTTGTCCCCGATTATATCTGTAAAGCCAGCGCTGCAATTTTCCAGAGAAGCAGCCCGCATTGATGCAATTCTGAAACGCACTGCCAAGCAATAGCCAGCCAGAAAATGAACACAGGGGTACAGGAAGCTACAAGCGTCCCATTATTCTGTAAGCCGCAAATCCGGCCATTTCGATCAGGATTCGGGTCGATCGCGTCAGCGCCCACGCATCCGGAAAAAGATCAGACGGGAGCATAAAGGGCGCAGCGAGGCTGTCAATAGAATATGGGTAAAAATCGATTCCAGCCTTGCGGAATATCGCAGAAGCCCGCCTTTGATGCCATGCTGAAGTAACGAGAATAATGCGGCCCGTCTTCGCCGCTCCGCTGCCTTCTTTCTTTTGAAGAAATGCCTTGGAATATACAGCATTTTCAAAGGTGTTCCTGGACTTGTCCTCAACAACGATCGCGCTGCTGCGCACACCCATTAGTTCCAGAAATTCCGCCATAAAAGGAGCTTCACGCCTATCCGCATGGGAAAGAGAGCCTGTGCCCCCGCTTGCAATTACAATTCTGGCAGCACCTTTTCGATAGAGCTCTGCCGCGGCTACCAGCCGCTCGAAGCTATCATTGCCTTCGATGCTGCCAGGCCTGGAGGTAACCGGATCCAGGCTCCCACCAAGGACGACAATTGCGGCATATGGGCCCTTGGAAAGGCAATCGTCCAGGTCAGAACGCGGATATTCCCAGAGCCCAGCAAGAAATGTTGCGACAAAAGGCTCTGAAATTACCGCAACCAGCAGCAGGAATACCAGTGCAAGCGCTTTCATTGCGCGCTGAAGCCGGCTTTTCGCTCGCAGCAAAAAAAGAGCGATAGTGCAGAAAATGATCGCAATGAACAAGGGCGATGCCAAAATCGGCCTCAGAATTTTCGAAATGTAGAAAATTATGGTGCTCATGACTATTCCTGTTTCTCTGCGTTATCGCAGGGAGGCTGGGCCTTTGTAATCTGCGCCTGCGTAATCTGTGCTTTTGTAATCTGTGCCCGTGTAATTGTAAAAGGCACGCTCGCCGAAAAATGATTTCATTCGGGCGTATTTTTCGACACCCGTACAGTGGCAGCAGCCGAGCTTTTCTATATCAAAGGTACTCAGTTCCTGATTCAGCCTGTCTGCCATGTCATCTGACGATTTGCTCAGATGAAAACCGCCCAGAACAAGACGAACAGACAAATCGAACGCGCTTTTCGCCGCTCGCACAATATTCGATATTCCCCTGTGAGCGCATCCGGTAATGATACTGATAGTACCATTTTCTTTCAGGACAAGGAACTGCTCGTCGCTGAACTGGTCAAGTTCCAGGCCATGCTCGCCTTGCACATAGAGATCTTCGAAGTGTGTGTCCCATGCATTTGCAATCGGAATATCGGTCATAATGTACAAACCAGGAAAAATCTCGGTTTGGGATTTCACGGTTATGAGGCGGTCTGGGAAAAGGGATTCACTGTAATGTATTCCGATGAATTTTCTGTCCTTGTTGAATTTCGGCTCGAAAAATCCATCTTTTATGTATATTTTGGCATTCTTGTTTGCACTGCAGAATGTTTCAAGACCGCCTGCATGATCATAATGGCCATGGCTCAGGACAAGCGCATCGACAAGGGAAATATCGATGCCGAGGACTCCGGCATTTTTCAGAAACCGATTGCCCTGGCCAGTATCGAACAGAATCCTATGCCCGCCATATTCGATATACAGCGAAAGCCCATGCTCGGCGCTGAGCTGCGTATTGTACACAACATTTTCGACCAGCGTTACCAGCCTCATATTGCCTCCTTGAAGATCTTCTGTCCCGATTGTCTTCAAGCCTAGCGAGCTTATTGACTGTTGCCAAGTATGCGGTTCAGGTTCTTTGTTATTCTTTTGCGCAATTCCTCCAGGTGCGCATGGCAATCGGTGAAAGCCGCGCTCATGCAGGGCGTTTTGTACTGATTGCAAGGTCGCTGCCGGCGAGACTCACTGTCACGGTATCGCCTTCGAGTATTTCCCCCGCAAGCAATTTTTTGGCGATGGGATTTTCGAGCAGGTTCTGGATTGCTCTCTTGAGCGGGCGTGCGCCGAATTGTCTGTCAAAGCCTTCTTTGGCAATGTAGTCCTTGGCTGCTTCTTGCACCTCGAGGGCGATAGACCTCGCCGCAAGCCTTTGAGCAAGCTCGGCAAGCCTCAAATCGGTGATCTTGCGGATCATCGTTTCATCGAGTCTGTCGAATACTACGACTTCATCGATGCGGTTCAAGAATTCCGGCTTGAAATAGGTCTTCAGAAGCTCGTCGATCCGCGAGCGGATCTCGTCCATGCTCTTCATCTCGAGGATAAATTCCGAGCCGATATTGCTCGTCATGATGATGATTGCGTTGCGGAAATCGACCACCCTTCCCTGCCCGTCGGTCAGCCGGCCGTCATCGAGCACCTGCAAGAGTACATTGAACACTTCGGGGTGAGCTTTTTCTACCTCATCGAACAGAACGACAGAATATGGCCGCCTGCGCACCGCTTCGGTCAACTGGCCGCCCTCTTCATAGCCGACATAGCCGGGAGGAGCGCCAATAAGCCTTGAAACCGAATGTTTTTCCATGTACTCGCTCATGTCGATGCGCGTAAGCGCCCGCTCGTCATTGAACAGAAACTCGGCGAGCGCTTTTGCAAGCTCGGTTTTCCCAACACCGGTCGGCCCAAGGAAGAGAAAGGACCCCAATGGCCTGCGAGGATCCGAAAGCCCCGCCCTGTTGCGTCGAATCGCATCCGCAACGGCACGCAGCGCTCTCTCCTGGCCTATGACGCGCTTGGCCAGCTGAGTCTCGAGCTCGACATATTTCTGCATCTCGCTCGAGAGCATTTTGGATACAGGGATGCCTGTCCAGAGCGAAACCACACGAGCGATATCCTCATCAGACACCTCTTCCCGCAAAAGCCGCGGTTTGTCTTTTTCTTCCTGCACTTTTTTCGACAGCTCTTCCAGTTTGCGCTGGGTGTCGACGAGCTTGCCATATTTGATTTCGGAGGCTTTCGCAAGTTGCCCATCGCGGACAAGCTGATCGACCTCCACCTTGTACTCTTCGATCCTCTGCTTGAGCTGGCGGATTTCCTCAATGAGACGCTTTTCATCCTGCCAGCGCGCATTCATCACATCGCGCTTTTCGGAAAGATCGGCAATTTCCTTTTCGAGCTTTCCGCGCCGCTCGACAGAAGCCGGGTCTGTCTCTTTTTTGAGGGCGTCGGCCTCCATGCGAAGCTGAATCAGCTTGCGCTGAATCTGATCGAGCTCGGTGGGCTGGCTTTCGATTTCCATCTTGAGCCTCGACGCTGCCTCATCTACTAGGTCGATCGCCTTATCCGGCAAGAATCTCGATGTAATATAGCGATCCGAGAGCACGGCGGCAGCAATCAACGCATCATCCCGGATACGCACGCCATGGTGCACTTCGTACCGCTCCTTAAGCCCACGCAGAATCGCAATCGTGTCCTCGACGTTCGGAGGAGCGCAGAAAACAGGCTGGAAGCGGCGTTCGAGCGCTGCATCCTTTTCGATGTGCTTGCGGTATTCATCGAGCGTCGTTGCGCCGATAGCCCTAAGCTCGCCTCGAGCCAGCGCTGGCTTGAGAAGGTTGGACGCATCCATCGCTCCTTCTGCAGCACCTGCTCCGACGAGAGTATGCAATTCATCTATAAAAAGAATAATTTTGCCTTCAGATTTGACAATCTCGCTTATTACTGCTTTGAGACGCTCTTCGAACTCGCCGCGGAATTTGCTGCCCGCAACGAGGGACCCAAGGTCGAGCGCAAGAAGCTTCTTATCCTTGAGGCTGTCTGGCACATCGCCAGAAATGATTCGCTGGGCCAGCCCTTCGACAATTGCTGTTTTCCCTACGCCAGGCTCTCCGATGAGCACAGGATTGTTTTTAGTGCGTCTAGAGAGCACTTGCATGACACGGCGGATCTCCTCGTCCCGTCCAATGACAGGATCGAGCTTGCCGGATCGCGCAAGCGCCGTGAGATCCCGCGTATATTTCTCGAGCACCTGGTACTTTTCCTCGGCGTTCTCGTCTGATGCGCTCTGGGTACCGCGAATCGATTTGAGAACAGAGAGCACTCCTTCCCGAGTGACTCCAGCAGACTTCAAGAGAGAGGCAGCCCGCGATTCGACGCTGAGCATTGCGAGAAACAAGTGTTCGCTCGCGACATACTCATCCTTCATTGCCTTGGATTCGCCTTCTGCCTTTGCGACCACCTTCTGCAGGGCAGGAGAGAAATATACTTGTGTCGCTTCACCATATGCTTTCGGCAGGTGGCTCAAGAGATCTTGCAGCCCTCGATCGAGGCGCTCACGATCGGCGCCCAATCGCTCCAATATTGAAGAGACAACGCTGCCCTCCTGCTCAAGCAGAGCAGATAAAAGATGCTCTGGTTCTATCGAGCCATGGTCGTTTTTCTGTGCAATTGCAGCAGCATCGCGCAATGCTTCCTGCGCTTTCAGAGTAAACTGTTCATAATTCATAGTGATGGTTTCCTTTGAGATACGAAATTCTCTTTTTCATACCTAAGTATACAAAATCAGACACCCTACCGGCAAATCGGCACACGCTGAAGATTGCGTATGCAGACTGCCTTTCCATGGGCTTCGGTTTCTGGTAGGCTTTGCGTATGAGCCAGAAAGAAAAAGAGCAAGAGCTGAATCAAGCGCTGGCTGCCATTCCGGAAGATTTCCGTGCTGTCATAATGTATGGCATGACAAAAGAAGAAGCCCTCGCCATTATGCGCGCCGTCAAATCTGTAAGCCCTTCCATGCAGGAGGTTGCTTTTGCCATGTCGACCGAGATCAATATCCAGTGGCCGCTTGGCCAGCTCGTCGCGGAGCTTAGTGAAGAGCATCGAATGATGAAGGAATACAGGGCAGCACACACCAAAGATTCCAGGTAATGGAGCTTTTGTTGCGCAAGCGCGGTATCAGGCAGCTATTTTGAGCCTGGCATCGAACGCGATCGTGCTGCCCTGCGACCCAAATTTTGCGCTTGTTATTCTTCTTCGAAATCAGGGATTCTCGTTTTGAGCGAGCGAATGAATTCGTCGCCGTTTATCCCTTGCTTCAGGGCGATGAACACGACATTGTCCCTTCCGGAAATCGTGCCGATGACCTCATCGAACCCCATGTTATCGATCGCCAGCGCAACCGAATCCGAATGCCCTGAGAATGTGCGGACCACGACAAGGCTCTGATTCCAGTCAATCGACACATATCCTCTCAGAAAGTCCTGAATGTAGTGGCGCTCGGATTCTCTCCGCTCTTCTTCTGAAGGAATGGAATAATAATAACCCGAACGGCCGTCCGACAGTTTGCCTACTTTGAGAAACTTGAGATCTCTGGAAAGCGTTGCTTGGGTTACCGAATATCCATGGTCTTCAAGAAGCTGCAAGAGCTTTTCCTGCGAATCGACGCGGTTTTCCTTGATAATAGCCTTGATGGTCTTAAGTCGCTCTGCTCGCTCTTTCATAATTGCTCCATGAGCCGCACACTCTCCCTAGCCTGCATCACAGCAATGCTGGCGCATTCAAAATACTAAAACTCATGCGTCCTTTTCTGGGAAATTTACAAGCGGCAAATTTATATTATTGCATAATATTTCCAAAAAAGCAAGGAAAAGCCTTCGCCTTGTCCCGCTGCATTCTCTTTTTCCCATGCTATTGTCAATCCATGACCAAAAAACTATATTGATTCCCGATGCATGATGGTATTGTTCAAGGCGGATTGCCATTCCGTGCCACTCGATTCTGGTTTTCGCTTGCGGATGAGCCGCCCGAAAACTGCCAAAAGAATGAAAATGGAGTGCCGGTCGACCCAATTCTGGCTCAAGCGATCCCTTCGCCATCAGAAGCCCTGGTTACGTCATGGGAATTGCGGGATCCGCTTGGCGAGTCATCCCATACGATATTTGAGCATGCTGTCCGCCAGTACCATTCGCGTGTGCTCGTCCGCGCAACAGGGCAATGCTTTCTTTTCTGCAGACATTGTTTTCGCAGATCGCTTTTGCCATCCGAGCGAAGCTTTATGGATTCGAAAGCGATCGAGGCGCTCGCAGCGTATCTCGCTGTACATCAGGAAGTGCGAGAAGTGCTGATTTCCGGAGGGGATCCGCTCACTGCGCCCGATGCCGGTCTTGCCTCGCTTTTCGAAGCGGTGCGTTCTGTACCGCGCCCGATTCTCATCCGCCTATGCACACGAGCGCCAGTCGTTCTCCCCCAGCGCCTCACACCGAATCTCATCGCGCTGTTGGGCAAGATGCGGCCGCTCCAAATGATGCTCCATATCAATCACCCAAAAGAGCTGAGCCAGGAATTCATGGAAAAAGCCGAGCTCCTTCTGAGAGCCGGAATTCCCCTCCACAGCCAGACTGTTCTGCTGCGCGGCATCAATGACGCTGCTTCTGTACTGATCGAGCTTTTTTCCGCGCTCAATCGCGCTGGCATTCATCCGTATTATCTATTTCAGGGAGATCTTGCAGCAGGCACATCCCATTTTCGCGTGCCACTATCCAAAGGGCTCGCCCTCTACGAGGATTTGAGAAAAGAATTGTCCGGGCTGGAATTGCCACGGTATGCAGTGGATACTCCTGGAGGTGGAGGCAAAATATATCTGCCTGAGGGTATAGCAGAAAGAAGAGCTGACCGATGGATTCTGAGAGCTCCGGACGGAAGCTTGCACGAATACCCGGAAGAAAGCTGATTTTTGCGGCAAAAGGCAGAGCGAAGTGCACTTCTTCGTCACTGCGCTCGCTTTATTCCCATTCAATGGTCGCTGGCGGCTTGGACGAGATGTCATAGACAACTCGCCCGATCTGCTGAACCCTGTTCGTGATCGCAGCCGAAATCTCGAAAAGGTCCTTCAGCTCGAACGCGAAAGGCTGCGCGGTCATGCCGTCTTCGCTCTGGATTGCGCGCAGCGCGACTACGTATTTATACGCACGTTCATCGCCGGCAACACCAACCGAACGCACAGACAAAAGCACACAGAATGCCTGCCAGATACGATCATAAAGCCCGCGCTTGCGAAGTTCCGCTATAAAAATGCTGTCAGCTTCACGCAAAATATCGCATTTTTCCTTGGTGATATCACCAAGAATGCGGACGCCAAGCCCCGGACCCGGGAAAGGATGCCGCCCGACAATCTCTTCCGGCAAGTCAAGCACGCGTCCCAGCGCGCGCACCTCATCCTTGTATAAACGGTCAAGCGGCTCTATCACCCTGCCCTCTGCCCGCTTTTTTTCTATAAGCGGGCTTCGGACATTGTGATGGCTCTTGATAACCTGGGCTTTGTTGCCAACACCTTTCCCGGATTCGATGAGGTCGGTATAGAGGGTGCCCTGCGCGAGAAACGCATCAGGGATGCCCAAGCGAGCCACGGCATCCTGCTGCACTTTTATAAACATATCTCCAATGACGTGCCGCTTGGTCTCCGGATCTGCAACACCTTTGAGCGCTGACAAAAATTGGGCCTCGGCATTGACTGCTTCAAGATGGCGCGCGCCGAGACGCGAAAGGTTGTGCATCACTTCCTCGTTCTCAGCCTTTCGCATGAGCCCGGTATCGATATACAGCAAATACACTTGATCCGGATCGAGACTCTTGAGGAGAAATGCGCCAGCAACTGTCGAATCGACACCGCCCGAAATCAAAAGGAGAACCGGCTCTTTCCCCACGCGCCCTTGCAGTAGCCGCACTTCTTGCTCGAGATATGCCTCCATCGACCAGCCGCGCTCCGCTCCGCAGATGCGAAGCACAAAATTGGCAATGATATCCATGCCGTGTTCGCAGTGGCTTACCTCAGGATGAAACTGCAGGCCAAACCATGGCCGCGCCCGATGCGCCAATATCGCGGGCACCCCGCTTTCCGAAATGCCAACGACTTCCCAGCCTTCGCCTGGTCGAACGATACTGTCGCCATGGCTCATCCAGCTTAAAAAAGAGTCCGGAAGCCCTTCCAGAAACACCGCAGTGCGCCCGGAACCCTGAACTGCCGGCAAAAGCCTTACCCGCATGGAACCATATTCGCGAGTTTCACAGCGCTCCACAACTCCGCCTGCATGCATCGTAAGCCACTGAATGCCATAGCAAATCGCAAGAATCGGCAAACCCGTTCCGAGCATTGCCAGATCGGGCGCAGGAGAACCTTCCTGCCAGGCGCTATAGGGTGAACCCGACAGCACAATGCCCTTGCACCCCTCAAGCAAGGCTGAATCAGGTTTCCTTTCGCCGGGAACGATTTCGGAATATACCCCCAGCTCTCTGATGCGCCGCCCGATAAGCTGCGTATACTGGCTTCCAAAATCGAGGATGACTATTTTATCCATGGACTCTCCCGGACAATGGTCTGTTTTCTGTCAGACCCTACCGAGATAATCGAAATCGAAGTTTCGGTAAATTCTTCGATGAATTCGATATATTCGCGAGCCCTGAGCGGAAGTTCTTCGTATGTTCTGCATTTTCCGAGAGGGGTTTTCCATCCTGCGAATTTCCTCAGAATAGGCCGTGCATTATTCAAAACCCGCACCGACGCAGGAAAATCCTCAACGACCTTGCCATCGATTCGATACCCAACGCAGGCTTCAAATTCGTCGAGGCCATCGTACACATCGATGTGTGTGAGCACCAGTTGATCGATAGAATTCACCGCGCACGCATATCGCAACGCCGCAAGATCCAGGTAGCCGCAGCGCCGCGGGCGCCCTGTTGTCGTCCCATATTCATTTCCCACATTGCGGATATATTGCGAAAGCGAGCCTGGCGAATCATCCGCAAACTCAGTCGGGAACGGCCCGTTGCCGACGCGAGTGGTATACGCCTTAAATACGCCCAGCACACGGTCAATGTGCCGAGGCCCAATGCCGCCCTGTGCAGCGGCGCCCGCGGCGCACGACATGCCAGACGAAACAAAGGGGTATGTCCCTGTATCGATATCGAGCAGCGCTCCCTGCGCTCCTTCGAACAGACACCAGGAGTTGCGATGCTGCCTAAGATATGCGGCAAGATCGATCCTGAGCGGCAAAAGCCTTTCTTTCCACATCGAGAGCCATGCGCGATCTTCACCAGGCAGGTTGACCAGCTGTTCGTCATCGTCGATGTCCGCCAGCCTGATACCGTCTCTGCTTGCTTTGATCGAGTATGCTATCCCGATTCCTCGCCCTGTAGTCCCGATCGGTCTGGCGCGGCCTGCTTCAGCCTGTTTGTCCAGCTCTCGATATCGGGGGAAAACAAAATGTGCTCTGTCCGAAATGAATACCCTGCCTTTCCAATCTATTCCTTTCGACTCGAGCTCTTCGAGCTCCTTGAACAGCGCTTCGGGATCGATCACCATCCCCGAACCGAGGATGACAATCTTGTCAGGATAGAGAATACCGGATGGAACCAGATGCAATGCATATTTCTCTCCGCCTAGAACGATTGTGTGCCCTGCGTTCGCCCCGCCTGAAAAGCGCACGACAATCTGAGCATCCGATGCAAGAAAATCGACAATCTTGCCCTTTCCTTCATCGCCCCATTGGGCTCCTATAATGACTACATTCATTTTCAGCTCCTTGCGCCATTCTCTATTGTTTGGGCGAAAAAACGCGATAATTCATGTGGGGGAATATGTTGTGCCGCTTTTCGAGGCTTGTGATCCATTCCGTTTCGACTGTGTGAGCCGAAAGCATTTCGTAAATATGATTGAAATTGTAAATCGACTCGCGAATTTGCCGGGACGCGAAATCAGTAGCTTTTCCGCTCCGCAGAAGCAGCGCCCAGTCGGAAGACATGGAAAGCAGCACTTCACGAGCTGCCTGGTTCAGAATTCGCTCTCTCAAGCCCGTTTCATTGGGAAATCGCACGGTTAGTTCGCGCATACGCTCCGCGGCCTTTCTTGTATGGCGGTGCACCCAATCGTTGCGCCCATCGAGCCAGACTTCAGCGTAGCCGCCCTCTGCCCATGATGAAAACTCTGGCTCCGATTCAGGAAGCTCCGAGTTTTCCGCTAAATATTCCGACAGGGTCACGAGCCGAATTGCGTCTTCATCCCTGCGCGATGCAGCGCGGAAAAATGCTTCCAGGAATTGAATTCCTTCAAACCACCAGTGCCCAAAAAGCTCGGCATCATAGGGACATACAATAAGTGGCGGCTTGTCTTTCATCCAGAATGAAGCAGCCCTAGCCTGCACTTTGCGGCTGGAAAGATACTCGTGCGCATGCGCAACCGCCTGTGCCGACGCCGCAGCTGCTTCATACGGCCGCTTCAAATCAGTCTTCCCGGTGACTGCCCAATACTTGAACCCGGTATATCCCCTCTCCGCTCCACTTAAATGCGGAGCCAGATAGCCAGTATCGAGATCATAGCCAATATCGCGGTAGAAATCCCGATATACCGGATGTGCCGGATAGCCTTCAGTTTCAGACCATACTGCTTTTGTCGCACCTGCGTCCCGAACAAAGGCTGCAAGACCTGCCGGCGTCATGACAGGCGAAAACGAACCATAGAACGGCAAGGGCGAGCCAAGAAGCGCTCCTTTTGTCGTAACAATAGTATAATTGATATTGTATGCCCGGAGTCGCGGCGCAAGCTCCCTATACCACCCGAGCTGTGGCAGCCAGAAACCTGTGGGGTTTTTGCCGAACTCCGCCCGGTGCGCGATGATTGCAGTTTCAATCTGCGCATCGATCACTTCTGGAATATCCGAATACAGCGGCAAAAAAGCATGGGTAGCTGCGGTCGTCATCAGCTCGATATACCCTTTTTTGGAATAGTAATCGAATGCCCTTATGATATTGCGCCCGTGGAGGTTTTCGAATTCATCTCGGCTTCGGCGATACATTTCATGGCACATATCCGCAAGCGGCGCAAAGACCGCATCGCCGCCAAGCCTCTGCTTTTCCTTGAGCGCAAGCTCGATCTGGCTGTCGAGGTACGCTACATACCGGTCGCAAAGAAGCGGATCCGAAAGCATCGAAAGAAGCGTTGGAGAAAAAACCATACCCAGCTTGAATGGCACACCCTCCAGCTCGAGCTTGCGAAACATCCGGAGCAGCGGCAGATAAGTTTCCGAAATGACCTCGAAAAGCCATCGCTCTTCGTAGAATTGGGCATACTGCGGCTTTCGGACAAATGGCAAGTGAGCATTGAGCACCAGCGCGATCGAGGGAGAGCGCTTCATAATGGTCACTCTCCATCCATATTCAGAATGCGCAAGGAATTCTCTTCCCTGGGCTCGATCAGGTTGAGATCTTCCGATCCTGAAAGTATAAGCAAGCTTTTGGTCATCTGCGGCAGCTTGGATGGCATGTCCATATACTGCGATGGCATGCGCACAATATTCGAATGCGCAATGACTTTTGCCTTCTGGGTTTTTGCGATGCACAGGTCGATGCGATATGACCGCTTCGGGTATGGCACGTTTATGTACCATTTCCGGTCATCGAAACTGATCGAAATATCGTAATGAAATGCTTTTTCAGAATCTGCGATTTCGCTCACGCGCAGCAGCAGTTTGGGCTCTTCGAATTCGGCCAGAATCTTCTCACGCAAAGATTCCACGATATCCCAGTATGCAAAAATCCACAGCGGGTCGCGGACAATTGCGCTGATATAGGTTTCATTATAGTGATCCGGAATGACGATTTCTTCAGACTGGCTTTCGATGAACCCATGACCGGCAAGCTTTTTTTCTTCCACGTGCCCGGGCGTATCATGGGAAAACGCCTTTTCGGAAGTATCTTCCTCGAAGGCATCGATAATTTCCTCGATCAGAAATACCCGCTCCAGCTCATCTGGCACGTAGATACCCATTTTTTCGGCTAGAAGTCTGAGTTCATCGTCCGAAAGCAAGGATAATTTTTCGGGATCCACAGGGCTATAGTGAGAGAGCAGGCAGGAGCTTGTCAATATCCGCACTGGCGCGCGCGAATCAAGCCAGATCTGCCAATCAAGCTGAGCCTTGGAGCTCCGCAGAGCTCTCCCTTAACGCTGTATCATATGCCTTGTCAGGACAGCCCTGTTATCCTACCAGTGGTAGTATCGATATCCATGCCAATATAGGCCGGTTTTGAAGGAAGCCCCGGCATTGTTGTAATCTCGCCTGTTATGGGGACAATGAAACCGGCGCCAGCTGACAGCCGCACTTCACGAACGGGGAACTCAAACCCTTTCGGCGCGCCCTTAATCGCTGGATCATGGGAAAGCGAATATTGGGTCTTTGCCATGCAGATGGGGAAATTCCCATACCCGAGGGCTGTGTACTTTTCCAGAGCTGCGTTTGCTTCGGGCGTATACACGACAGATCCAGCTCCATAAATTTGCCGGGCTATGATTTCGATCTTGTCCTTGAGGGACATATCGAGCGTATACAGCAATTTCGGTTCATGCGGCATCGAGGCAGCCTTGTCGACGGCCATAGCCAGATCTGCAGCACCTTCGCCTCCCAGAGCCCAGCTTTTTGTTATCACTGCATCGAATGCTCCAGCTTTAAGCGCAGCATCTTTTATAAGCGCATGCTCTGCTTCTGTGTCAGTCGGGAAGGAGTTGATCGAAACAACCACAGGAAGGCCATATGTTCGAATAATTCTGATATGCTCTTCTAGGTTGCAGAGCCCTTTCTGCAAAAGCTCAAGGTTTTCCTGCGTGTACGAGGAAGCCAGCGGTTTCCCCGGCGTGACTTTCGGGCCGCCGCCATGCATTTTCAGAGCTCGTACCGTCGCAACGAGCACAACCGCGTCGGGCATAAGCCCGGAAGCACGGCACTTGATGTCCATGAATTTTTCGAATCCCATATCAGAACCAAAGCCTGACTCCGTCACGACATAGTCAGCAATCTGGCTTGCAATCAAGTCTGCAACAATCGATGAATTGCCATGGGCGATGTTTGCAAACGGGCCTGCATGGACAAATGCGAGCTGTTCCTCAAGAGTCTGAAGCGCATTGGGCTTGAGCGCATCTTTCATGAGAATAGTCATCGCGCCTGCGACGCCTATGTCCTCTGTGGTTATGGCATTGCCGGACTTGTCGAGCGCTACAACAATTCGCCCCAGCCGCTTTCGCAGATCATCGAGGCTGGTTGCAAGCGCAAGAACAGCCATCACTTCGCTGGCTACCGAGATATCGAATCCGGTTTCCCTCAAAGGGCCATTCTCGAGCCCGCCCATTCCTATGATAATGCTGCGGAGCGTGCGGTCATTCATATCGACGACGCGTCTCCAGAGCACCGCGTAGGGATCGATATTGAGCTTTTTAAGTCCTAATTTTTCAAAGTACGAATCCGACCACCGGCTTTCGTGGTACATTCTCGCATCGAGGGCTGCAGCGCAGAGGTTATGGGCTGCCGACACTGCATGGATATCGCCGGTCAAATGCAGATTGAAATCCGTCATCGGCACAATCTGGCTGTAGCCGCCGCCTGCCGCTCCGCCTTTTATACCAAAGGTCGGCCCCATAGATGGCTGCCGGATAGTGGCGATAGATTTTTTTCCGATATACCCAAGGCCCTGAGCAAGGCCGATTGTTGTCGTAGTCTTTCCTTCACCAAGCGGCGTGGGCGTGATTGCGGTGACATCGATATATTTCGCCCGCTTTGCCTGTTTTGGCCGATCGGCCAGAAATTCCAGATGTATTTTTGCTTTGTCGACGCCATAATGCTCAAGATATTTCTCATCGAGGCTGTAGCGTGCTGCAATTTCGGAAATCGGCTGTATGTTCGCAGATTGTGCGATATCTACATCCTGCGGAACTGGATTGATGCGTACAACAGACATAAAACCCCCTAGCTGAATGCTTGCTGATAATATTCAAATTTTACCATACAAATATACTACTGACAACAAAGGCACCTGAAAGACTCCTGCTCAGTATTGAGGGGGCCCCATGCGCCCAATACCTCGGCAACATTCGCCCAGCTCTTCGCCCAGCTCATCCAAGCCGAGGATTGAATCGTTCTGATAAAGAGTCGCCTATTATATTGAATGCAAGCACCGTAAGCGCAAGGCACAACCCCGGGTACATCGCCATCCATGGCGCCTGCGCAAGATAATTTCGCGCATCCTTGAGCATCAAGCCCCAACTTGCAGCTGGCGGCTGAGTCCCCACCCCCAGATATGAAAGCGAAGACTCGATAACCACCGCTTGCGCAAACGTAAGTGAGCATTGCACAACAACTTTGCCCATAATGTTCGGAATGATGTGCTTTACCACGATTTTTGCAGGGGGTGTGCCAAGCGCTCGCGCTGCTTCCACATAGCCTTCTGTTTTTACAGAAAGTGTCTCCGCACGCACCAGTCGGGCAAAGACGGGGCTACTGATAACTCCCAATGCCACCATCACCTGCACAAGCCCGTATCCCATAAACGAAACGACCGTAATTGCGAGCAAAATCGTTGGAAACGAAAGAAGGCTATCCATGAGGAGCATAAGGACACCGTCGATATGCTTCGGCCCCATGCCTGCCAACAACCCCACCAATCCCCCAAGAGAAAACGCGATCGACACTGCTACCAGGCCGACAATGAGTGCCGATCTTGCCCCGTAGAGAAGCCTTGTGATGATATCCCTGCCCAGATTATCGGTTCCCAGCAGATTATCCATGCTCGGGGCATGAAAACGCCTGTCGAGATATTGCTCAGAAGGACTATATGGCGACAGCAAAGGCGCCGCAATCGCAGCTGCAACGAGCATCAGCAGATATAGGACTGCGAGTGAAAACACTATTCTCTGCGATCTGCGGGCTATCATCTTATTTCAGTTCCGTCCATCTAAAATCGAAGGTATCGAGATTCGGCGTCATCCGGAAATCGACGACATTCGATCGGGTTCCGACATAGCGATAGGATGTCCCGAGATATACAAAGGGCACTTCTTTCGCCATGATCTCGAGCACTTCGGTGTAGAGTTTCTTGCGCGCAGCAAACTCGGAAATGGCAGCTGCCTCTTTGATCTTCTGTGCTGCTGTCGCATTGATCCATTTGACATATTTCCCTGTGCCATAGCCAGCAAGTGTACCGTCTGGATCGAGCTTTCCAGTATGCCCAATTATCGTAAAATCATAGTTGCCGCCGTTATAGACGCTCGAAAGCCATGTAGACCAATCGACGAGCTGCAGCTTTACATTCATGCCAACTTTTTCAAGCATCTGCTGGATGAGTTCGGCTGCTTTTACATGCAGCGGATAATTTTGCGGCACCGTTATGGTGAATTCCCTCGTATCGACATCAGCCGCTTTCAAGAGCTGCCTGGCTTTATCCGGATTGTACGGGTAAAGATACGAAAAATCGGTATAGTATGCATTCCCCGTATCAAGGAAGGTAGAGCCAACCTTGCCTCCGCCATAGGCGACATCGAGCACCACCTGCTTGTCGATCGCATAGTTTATTGCTTGCCGGACGCGCAGATCGTTAAGCGGCTCGCGCGAGCAATTCATCGCCATCACCATAATAAGAGATGTCAATTCTTTTTTGATCGATACTTTCGGATTCGAACGGAAGAGCGGCAGGTCTTCGGGGTCAACGAATTCGACCGCATCGATCACGCCGACGCTCAGCCCCTGTACCTGTACCGCCCGCTCCGGAATGATCTGGAATTCGACTTTCGCGAGCTTCGGAAGCCCTTTCATCCAGTATGTATCATTGCGAACTATTGTAATTTTATTGTCCCGAATCCACTTTTCAAATTTGAATGGCCCTGTCCCCACAGGTTCTACGCCAAAATTGTGTCCCGATGCAATAAGGCTCGAGGGAAGGATTGCGCCCCATCCAGAGGCGAGACTCGCAAGGAGCGGGGCATACGGCTGTGAGAGCACGAGGACAGCAGTAGCGGCATCCGGAGTTCGGATCTCCTTGATCGCTGCAAATTCACTTCGTTTGGGCGATGCTGTCACTTCATCCTTGATTCGCTCTAGGCTCGCTTTTACATCTTTTGAGGTAAATGGCTGGCCATTGTGAAAGACCACATCATGCCTGAGCTTGAATGTCCATATCAAGCCATCAGGCGAGACTGTCCAGCTCTCCGCAAGAGCCGGAACAATCGTGCCGTCAGTATTAGGCTCTACAAGTGTATCATAAAAGCTCTTGACTACCTGAAATGTAAGTGTGCCCGCAGTTTTTTGCGGATCGAGCGTATCAGGATTGCCTGAAAGCCCAAACACCAAAGTCCCCCTGGTTTGCGCAACCACAAGACTTGCTGCAGAAAAAGCAAATAATATACAAAAATTAGCTACTTTTGGCACCTTTTTCATGTCGTTCTTTCTGTTCCTTCCAGCTTATGGCCGGCAGAGTTTTTATAGCAGGACACAACGTGCCCTTTTGAAAGCTTGCACAAAGGCGGAGCGCTGTTTTTACATTGAGAATCACCCTGCGCCTCCGGGTATCGAAGACAGAAGCCTGCGCGTATAAGGGTGCCCAGGATGAGCAAGGAGAGCCTCAGTCGGAGCCTGTTCAACAATTCTGCCGCTGAACATCACGGCAACCACATCGCACATATAGGAAACAAGATTCAGATCATGCGAAATGAACAAATAGGTAAGGTTCAAGTCTTTTTTTAAGCCCATGAGAAGATTGATTATCTGGGCCTGAATCGAAACATCGAGATTTGAAACAGGCTCGTCCAGAATGAGAAATTCAGGATCCATCGTGAGCGCCCGGGCGATGACGATTCGTTGCCGCTGCCCTGTTGAAAATTCATGCGGAAAGCGTCGAGAATACGTGCTGCTTATCCCAACTCGATCGAGCAACTCGCGTATTTTTTTATCTCGCCTTGCTTTATCCACGCCAATGTTGATAAGCCCCTCGGACAGGCTGTCGTAGATGGTCAACCGCGGGTCGAGTGCGATATGTGGGTCCTGGAATATGATTTGCATGCGCTTTCTGTACTTCCTCAGCATAGATGGCTTGAGAGAACCGAGTTCGACTCCGTCAAACAGCACGCTCCCTGAAGTAGGAGGATCCAGATACAGAATCGCTCGCGCAAGCGTCGTTTTGCCGCATCCCGATTCTCCTACAAGCCCGAAAATACGCCCTCGTTCTATTTCAATAGAAACATTATCGACGGCTCTGAAACCATGCCTCTCCCCCTCCACGCCTCTTCCCCGGTGGATTTTTACAATATTGCGGCATTGCATTAGAGATTCCATGATTTCCCCGCAAAATGGCACGCAGCCAGATGCCCCTTCTCGTGTTCAACAAGCTCAGGAGTTAAGGAAAAACACCGCTGTTCCGCAAGAGGACATCGAGGAGCAAACAGACAGCCTTCGGGCGTGCTGGCAGCATCGAGCACTTGCCCAGGAATGGTCGCCAGTTTCCGCCCCCGATGCCGCGCGTCAGGGATAGACAGCATAAGAAGGCGAGTATATGGATGCATTGGATTATCGAATAGACTTTCTTTGCTAGCTGATTCGACAATTTTCCCTGCATAGATGACGGATATGCGATCTGCAATTTCTCTGATGACACCGAGGTCGTGGGATATGAAAAGCACTCCCATGTTTTCGATATTTTTAAGCGTCCGGATCAATTCCAGAATCTGCTTTTGAAGCGTGACATCCAGCGCAGTTGTGGGCTCATCGGCAATCAGGAAATCGGGGTTGCAGGAAATAGCAATAGCAATCATTGCTCTCTGCTTCATTCCGCTTGAGAGTTCATGAGGATATGAATCGAGCACCCTTTCATCGCGGCCAAGGCCAACAAGTTTCAATAACTCGCGCGCTCTGGCTCTAGCCGCGGCTTTGCTCAACCCCATATGCAGCTTCACCATCTCTTCGATTTGTCCGCCAATTTTGAAGGCTGGGTTTAGGTATTTTGCCGGCTCCTGAAATACCATCGAAATTGCGCGGCCTCGATAGGTGCGCAATTCTTCCTCCGGCATCAACAGCAAGTCCTTGCCTTTATAGAATATGTTTCCTGAAATTATTTCTGCAGAAG
>Ga0334722_10002455_pt1 | contig 21014 bp, 13 predicted proteins | sample C3_bottom_MG_FD_207210 | JGI IMG/M metagenome (GOLD analysis project Ga0334722, IMG submission 207210) | Sediment microbial communities from Yellowstone Lake, YNP, Wyoming, USA - C3_bottom | ecosystem: Environmental > Aquatic > Freshwater > Lake > Sediment | place: USA: Wyoming | collected... | reverse complement strand
ATTTTCTCATGGAACTGGCGGCTGTTTATACACTGCGCTTCAAAGAGACCAATTCTATTTTTGCCTACTTTGGGTATCCAGGAGAGCCTGCATTAGGTCCTCCAGCATTCATCAACCGCTTTTCTGCATTTTTCAATCCAGAAGCCCCCATCACACACCACTGGCTTGATTCCACTCATGTTACTTTTGGAGTCGCTACTCTTGGATACATCCATGATTGGTTCAAATTAGACGCTTCAATTTTTACCGGCAGGGAGCCCGATCAACACCGATGGAATTTCGATCGGCCGCGATTTAATTCTTACAGCGCGCGTGTTTCAATCAATCCAACTAAGAATATTGCAGCACAGGTGAGTTATGGATATTTGGAAAGTCCAGAGCAGTTAGAACCTAACGTCAACACACAGAAAATAACAGCTTCGATCAGTTACAATAAGGCGTGGGAAAAAAACAATTGGCAAACCACTGCTGCCTGGGGGCAAAACAGAAATTCCCCAGGACATATTTTAAATGGGTACCTTTTAGAATCTGCCATTGAGATCCGCAGCAGACATGTCCTATTTGGCAGGAGTGAATACGTGGCTAAAGATGACCTATTGCGCCAGATCAGCAAGGTCTACGATGTGGGCAAAATTGACCTCGGCTACATTTTTGAATTTCCACTCATCCCTTACACGCGGTGGGGGCTGGGATTGGCTGGAAGCGCGTCGTTTGTTCCCCATGCGATCAAACAAGCCTATGGAGGCACCCCATTATCTTACATGGCATTTCTCAGAGTGGAATTAATAGATATACCTAGAAGTTAGATAGAAAATCGATTATTGACAAATTTGACCCTCTGCACGAAAATTTGCCCTCGTTCCTGCCAACAACCTCTTAAAGGTTCTTATGTCCTTTTCGAAATTCCACGAATTCATCCCTAAGGCCTACCTCTATCTGCGCGGCGGCTACCAATTTTCGACATTTAGAAAAGATTTGTTAGCGGGGCTTACCGTAGGGATCATCGCTCTTCCTCTGGCGATGGCCTTTGCCATCGCCTCAGGTGTCACCCCAGAACGTGGCCTCTATACAGCGATCATTGCTGGTTTTCTGATCTCTGCACTAGGTGGAAGTCGGATCCAAATTGGCGGCCCCACGGGCGCTTTTGTCGTTATCGTCTATGGGATCATCCAAAGGACCGGTTATAACGGTCTTTGCATTTCAATGCTGATCGCAGCTCTTATCCTCATTCTTTTAGGAGTTTTACGTGTCGGCTCTTGGATCAAATATGTGCCCCACCCTCTAATTGTCGGCTTTACCTCTGGAATTGCAGTGGTCATTTTCTCCACGCAGATCAAAGATTTCTTTGGGCTGAAAATGGGAACTCCACCCGCTGATTTTACTGCGAAGTGGCTAGCTTATTACGACGCTTTTCCCACCTTCGATCCGATTACTCTGTCTCTGGCAGCAGGGACACTGGGAGCCATCCTATTGATCCGGCGCCTTATGCCCTGGCTTCCTTGGGGGATCAGCGCGATCGTGCTGGCAACAGCTGCCTGCACATTGTTTCATTTGCCAATAGAAACTATTCAATCGCGCTTCGGCGAAATTCCAAGAAATTTGCCCATCCCATCCTTGCCAAGCTTTTTAATTCCCGCTGGACAACTCAAAGAGATTCTTATCAACGGGATCATCATCGCTTTCCTCGGAAGTATCGAGTCGCTGCTCTCGGCTGTTGTGGGCGATGGGATGATCGGCGGTAGGCACCGCTCCAATTGCGAATTGATCGCTCAAGGGGTTGCTAATTTTGGTTCCGTTATTTTCGGGGGGATTCCCGCAACAGGCGCAATCGCCAGAACGGTGGCCAATATTAAGACGGGCGCGCAAACTCCAGTAGCTGGCATGATCCACGCCCTCGTCTTGTTTCTTATTCTCTATCTTCTGGCACCTATCGTCAGCAAAATTCCTCTAGCAGCCCTTTCTGCTATCTTGATGGTGGTCTCCTGGAACATGAGTGAAATGGGTCATTTCACCAAGCTTCTCAGAGCTCCTTATGCAGATCGGGTCGTCCTTTTAGTGGCATTTCTTTTGACACTATTTGTCGATCTCACAGTTGCCATCTCCGTCGGAATGATTTTGGCCAGTTTCTTTTTTATGCAGCGGATGAGCCAAATGTCCAAGGCTGTCTCCTTGTCTCAAGTGTTTCAGGAAAACCAAGTGGATTTTCCTGAAAAAAAGGATCCCAACGACATCTCTAAAAAAACAATCCCTCAAGGAGTTGAAGTCTACGAAATTCAAGGTCCATTCTTCTTCGGAGCGGCCAATATGCTCAGAGACCTTTTAAACAACTCCACCACACAGAAGATTTTCATTCTGCGCATGCGCGCTGTTCCAGTGATCGATGCATCTGGAATGCATGGACTGGAAGAGTTTTACAACCAATGTAAAAAACAGAACATCCTTCTTTTTCTGTCTGGAGTGCATGGACAGACAAGGCAAGACCTGAAAAAATTTGGACTCCTAGAAGCAATTGGGGAACACCAGATTTTTCCAGACATTGATGCTGCATTAACAAAAACTCGAGAACTACTGGCCAATTCTTAAATAGGAGATTTTGTTTTGAAAGCCCTAACTTTTAAGGTCCGAAATGCATGTCCTGAGGATACAGGATTAATCCTACAAATGATTCGAGAGCTTGCTGATTTTGAGCATCTCTTGAACCAGGTTGTAACAGATGAAAAAACTCTCAAACACAGCCTTTTTAACGACCCAAAGGGACCTGAAGTGCTGATTGCCGAAGAGAATAATCAGCCAGTGGGCTTTGTTCTGTTCTTTCATAACTTCTCTACTTTTCTTGGTAAGAAAGGGATTTATATTGAAGATTTATATGTGCGTTCAGACTTTCGAGGGAAAGGATATGGTGAGCTGATTCTAAGGGAGATATGTGAATTGGCAAAGAAGCGCGATTGCGGACGTGTTGAATGGTGGGTACTTAATTGGAATGAACGAGCAATCAATTTTTATAAGAAAATGGGGGCGGTTCCGATGTCTGATTTCACTGTATTTCGGCTTACAGAAGACTCGATCAATCGATTGATAATGAAGACTAAGCCGCCCCCATGACCGGAGACGGCAGGACATATACCGCGCCCGCTGAAGTTTTGTGAATTTATTCAGCGACAGCAAAAAGTTTACAAATGTTTTGATGCCATTATGCCAGAGAGGTGAAGTTGAGAATAGCTATTTACAATCTCTGCATAAGCATCACTCAAAGTCATTGTCAATGAGCATTCGCTTGCCAATTCCTTGTAGGGATCATTCCAACTTAGCGGTGGAGGATCAATCTGCTGTGGAATTGGATGAGTATCCCTGACTTTGAAAATCAGCTGTAATGCCTTTTCTAAGGTAGCCAATTCAAGGGATCGCATTTTGAGTAGTAAGACCATGTCTACTAAGTCTTTGACCCGCGTGTTAGGCCTTTGTCTTGGAAGTGTGTAAGCATGAAGCTTTTCTGCAAATTGCTGTTCAACAGAAATCATAGTGAAGATGGGAGAGGGAATACCGCAGTAGCCCAACCAATCCGTTCCTTGCAGAGTCTCTGTATGAGTAACAATCGCATCTGCTCCAACATCTAACTGGAATCGCACAAACACCTTACCATCCAGAAGAGAGGTAACAGGATACCGAGCTCCTCCGTAAGGAGCGTTATCTAAATCAAGTTGAGCCTCTCCAATTTGATAGATAAAAAAATCACCCAAATCTTGTTTGGCCAGTTGACGTAAATCCTCTAGGATCATGCTACTCAATAGTTGATTGCTATCTTCAGTCCGCTTTAAAGAAGTGAGGTCTATATCTTTCGTTGCACGCGCAGTTTTAAGCCGGAGCTCCATGGCATAGCCACCTTTAAGAAAAAATTGCTGCTCATCTGAAGAGAAAAGTCGAGCAAGAAGCCGATCAAAAGCAACCCTCCTTCTTAACCGTTGTAAATTATCACCTGTTGATCGGTTTTTTAAGCGAGCTTCAAGACTTTTTCTAAAGTCTGCCGCTGATTTAAAGTTTGTAATCATTGATCAGTCTCACTAGTTTTTGAGAGGTTTTACTTGCTTGGATCAGTTCAATGCGTGAAATAAGTCCCCGTTTTAGCGCGTCTTGTATGGCTTGAATGATCAAGTCTTCAGCCAACTTACCTTCCTCAGCAATGTCAACAAGTGCCTTAAGAGGGGTGGTGACTAAAAATCCCTGCTGCATTTGCACTTCTTTCTCAGAAAGGTCAGCAAAGTGAAGAACTAAAGGCTTCGGAATGTTTGTTGCTCTACGAAATCCCTTAGGAACTGTCATGTGTAGTTTAGTTGGCATAGCATCGGAAAGTTCATAAATATCAAGAGCTGTCACATGAGACCAGACTCCCAGCACTTTGCCGTGTTTGCTTCGACTCCAAAGACTCCATAGAACAAGCTCTGGTCGTTCTGTGATTGGATAACGCGCTAAGCGATAAATACCGCGTAGTTCCTTGATCCATTGTTTTGATGTAAGAAACCGATGAAAATTAGCTCGCGAAAAGCCACATTCTTCCGCCTGCTGGCTAGTAAAGTAGCCTTGCTGAGAGTCAGCTATCTGGAATAGGAGGTCTTTGTTGCCCATACACAAATGTTATCATTTTGATAACTTTTGTGAAATAGATTATAGTAACACACTTAAAATAAGGGAGTTATACCCGACAGCTTTCTGGAGCTCATGCCAATGGCTGCAGAGAGCAGGGGCTTGGCGCCGCAGAGGGAGACTTTCGATTTGGCGCGCGTGACGGCGGTGTAGAGCACTTCGCGGCCGAAGAGCTCCGATCCGGTGGGACAGAGGATGAGCACCTCATCGTATTCACTGCCCTGGCTTTTGTGCACAGAGAGGCAGTAGCTGTACTCAAATGTCGTAAGGGCAAGCGCTGGGAGCTGCACATACCCTCCGTGGCGGTCGTGAAAGAGGGCGTAGTCATCGCCATGGAGCCGCTCCAAAGAGAAGTCGGGGGTGACCTTGCGCACAAGAAATCCTAGATCTCCGTTGTATAGCTGCAGGTCGTGGTCATTGCGGGTGATCATGATGGGAGCTACCCACCAGGTGCCGTTTGTTGGATTTTTAAGGCATTGATGCAGGAAATAGTTGTTGAGGAGATCGACTCCGAGGGGGCCCTTGCGCACGCAGGAGAGGAGGGTGAAGTTGCCGAGCCGGCTGAGGAGTTGCTCTGGGACAGGGGGGTGTGAAAGGGGGGAGGGGAAGCGGTGTTTGTAGCGCTGCCAGAGTTGCTGAGGCGAGGTTTCTTGCTGAAAATCGATGTCGGGGGCTGCCTCGAGGAATTGGAGTGCAGCGTCTACATTTGCCTCTCTAATGTGTTTGGCGAGGGTTAAAATTTCAGCGCGCTCTGATCGCAGGGGAAGCGTCAGGTGGGTTGCGGGGTAGAGGCCGCTATCAAGGAGGTCGGCGAAGATACTGCCTGCCTCAACGGGTGGGAGTTGGTCCTTATCGCCGATGAGAAGAAGGCGGGATCCTGCCAGAATAGAGGAGAGCAGGCGGGAAAAAATGTGCGCGTCGACCATGGAGCATTCATCGACAATGATGAGGTCTGCATACAGGGGGATGATCTCCTCTTCATGGGGGCCTGCCCTAATTCCAAGAACAGAATGCAGGGTGCCGGCGCGAAGGGATGTGTCAGGGGAGAGGATCTTGCGCAAATGCCCTTCGAGTTGCGCGACTGCTTTACCGGTGGGGGCTGTGAGGAGGATGCGCAGGGAGGGGTTTTGATCTAGCATCTGTCTGACAAATGCAGCTGCTGTAAATGTCTTGCCGGTGCCTGGCCCTCCCGTGAGGAAGCAGACGCAGTGTGCTGCTGCCTTTTCTACCGCCTGGCGCTGCGCCACATTGAGGGTAGGGTCGGGAGGGGGAGAGGGAAGGGGAAGTGTCGGGGTGCTGCTGTTTAAGATGGCTAGACGAGAGACAATCGTCGATTCATAGATCCAATTTTTCTGCAGATAGAAGTGGTTGTTGGACCGGACAACAGCTGTGATTTGAGGAGACAGGGTGGAGGCTCCGCGCAAGATGAGCTGCACCATCGGCTCAGGTTCACTCATCCCGAGTTGTTGCAGAGCAAATGCAAGGGGGCCGTGGGAGAGGTCTAAGGCCAGATGCCCCTGCCTTGCTAGCGCAAAGAGCGTGGCGAGCAGGGCGGCGTGCTCCTCCTTGTTGCTGCGCACCTGTTTGAGCGCGCTTTTGGCAAAGGCAAGATCGATCCATGCAAGGGCGCCTTGAGTGTAATACTTTTTCAAAGTCTCCCAGTCGTCAAACTCCTTCATATGCCTCCGGGATAAAGTGTAGGGCGCGGCTACCTCGGACAAAATAATAAATGGCGCCTCCAAAACATTCTGAGAAGGGGCGGATGTCAAACAGCTTTACATAGCGTTTTAATGCTTCAGCATAAATACAGGCCTGTAAATCATACTGGTGCTGACGGACCACTTCTGCGATGTTCTCTGGGGTGTAATCAGCATCTGAGGGGCCCAGGTAATTGCTTTTCCAATCGAGCAGGTAGTACTTGCCTTGGAATACAAAGACAAGGTCGGCAAACCCTTTCATGGCACCTGCAGCAATGGGGTAATAAAATTCCATCTCCGTCTGCAGCTGGCTCTGGGGCACCTCACAGAGCGCAAAAGGAAGAGTGGCGACAGGCGCCCTGAGGAGCGAAAGGATCCATGGCAGGAGGACAGGCCTCCACTTTTCAAGGGTGGAAAAGGCGGTCTCCTCCTCAAGAAGTAAGAAAAGCGCCTGTTCATTTAATGGGTGGTGGAGCCCTCGCTTAAAAATCTTCTCGAGGATCAGGTGGAGCAGTTGCCCTGTCTGTGTGCCGAGCGGCATGGTGTGTGGGGAAAGGGGGGCATCTTCTAGCGGCTTAACCGTATCTGCTGTGGGGTTTTTTTGGGCCAGTGCGGTAAAGGAGAGGAGCCTTTCGCTGCATTTTGGCAAAGATGGAACAAGGGGTGGTTGCAGGGCGACACTTGAAGGGGGAGGTGGCACGTTGGACCCCTCCATCTCTTGCAAGACACGTGTCGAAATAAGAGGGGAGAGGGTCTCGAGGAGGGCCACTGCTGTAGGAAGGGTGAGCTCTTGCGGGGTGGTGGAAGGTGACACTAACTTGGCAAAAAAGAGTTCCGCAGCAGATGCCTCTCCTAATGCAATCTCCTCGCACTCCTCTTCGAGCATGAGGGGGACATAGAGGCGGCGCTTGGCGCGTGTCAGGGCCACGTAGAACTGGCGGAGCTTCTCCGCATCTGCCTCGAGGATGGCGCTCTGGCATGCGGGGTCGGAGGGGTCAAAGGGGATCATCCTGCTGCGCCCTTCTTGTTTGACAACGATCTGTTCAGAGGGTTTTTGCCGCGAGGCGACGCCGAGTGCAAAGACGGTATCGAATTCAAGCCCTTTGCTCATATGGATCGTCATCACTTGAATGCTCCCCTTCTCTTCCACGGGGGCAACTTTGAGCCGGCTGTCGTCTTCTTGACTCTTGAAACCGATCTCTTCTAGGTAATCTAAAAATGCCTCTGCCTTTAATCCAGAGGCCGCCTCCTCTTCGAGGAGCAGCTCCAAGAGCTTGCGCAAATCGAGGTAGAGGGTCAGATCTCCCCGCTGCAAGATCTCTTGCTCCAGCGAGAGTGTCCCCCACTTACTTTGGAGCATCTGTTGAAAGAAGGGGCCAAAACCTAAAGTGCACAAAGTATCCCCTAGCGCGTGCATCTGCGACTTTGCCTGGAAAGAGAGGGAAAGGATCTGCTGCACATCCCAGCCGATTAGGGGGCCGCCAAGGGCTGTCCGCACTTTGCCTATATCGCTCGAATGCAAGGCAGCATCTACCATCTCTTTGAGGGCAAAATAGGCGGTGGATTCTGTAATGCAAGCGCCCCGCTTGGAACTTGCTGGGATCCCTTGCGCTTTGAGGAAGTCGATGAGGCTTCTTCCTTGGTAACGGTCTTTCACCAAAACGGCAATGTCGTGGTAGGCAACTTGCCCCTGCGTGTGCAAAAGGTGGATTTCTGACGCGATGTAGGGAAACACCTTTGTTTCCAACATCTGTGTTGTGGGAAATTTTTTACTTCTTCCCTTCTGAGAGGAGGCGACAAAAAACTGGATGGGGGATTCTGTCCCTGTTGCAGCCTCTATTGCAGCTCCTGCTTTGACAGCGATCACGTCCAACTTCTGCTTGCGGCTGGGAAGATCCATCCACCCTTCTTCTGCTTTCAAAAAGAGGAGGTTAAGCGCAGCCACCAGGGGAGCTGTGGAGCGAAAATTGGTGCCCAGCTGCTTCTTTGCTCCCTCTCCCATCGCCTGCGCTGCATCGAGATAGACGTAGACATCTGCGTTGCGAAAGGCGTAGATCGATTGCTTGGGATCGCCCACTAAGCAGAGCGTGTCGATGTGACCTAGGAAGAGTTCTTTAAAGATATCCCATTGAACCGGGTCTGTATCTTGAAATTCATCGATGATGGCTGCGCGGTATTTATGGCGCACGCTTTCAGCAAACTGAGGGCTCTTGAGCAGCGCCTGCTGCACTTTTAATAAAAGCGCGTCGGGAGAGAGAACCTCCTTTTGCTCCAATAGGGCAGAGCTCTTGTGTTGCAGCTCTCTAGAGAGGCGCAGGAGCGTCTGTGTAGGGTCGCTTGCCTCTTGAATGGGAGGAAGTAGTTTGTGGCGCAACGCGTGCAAAAGGTCTGGATAATGCAAGAGCGCAGGATCTACCATTTTGATCCGCTTCTTTAAATTCTCCTCGCTCATCCTCTCGAGAAAAAAATCTTTGCAAAGCAGCTGATCGAACTGCTGGGGCGAGCAGCTTTGTGTGGCAAGGATGGTGCTGAGGAGCTCAATTTCTCGTACTACCTTGTCCCCCGTCATCTCTTTGTACAGGGGGGTGAGTCTAGCAAGGTCTGTTTGCACCTTGTGTGCCTCGAGGGAGGGCAAGGAGCGCACCGCATGCAGCAGGTGCTCACAGGCTTGCATGTGCGTCCTGGCAGAGGGGGCGATCTCAACACCGCTGCAGATCAGGTTGAGCAACCCTGAGATCATCTTGCGCGGCGCATTCCTATAGCGACTCAATAGCGATTTGATCTGCAGCGGGCTGTAATCAGGGGAGGCGACCTCCTCCTTCAAATGATCTTGAACCATCTGCTGCAAGAGGGCCAGGTGCTCCTCAGCATCAGGATCTGACACCTGCATGCAGGTATCTGATTCAAACGCAAACTCCCTGAGCACCCTGTAGCAGAAACTGTGCAGCGTGAAGATCTGCGCCCCATCAAAACAAAGTAGGGCCGCATCGATCCTCTCAAGCGCCCCCTTGACAGCTTCTGCCCCCTGTTCACAGAGCGCTTGCAGGTAGTCTGCAGAAGGGGTATTGCTTGCCAACTCTTGCCTTGTTTTTTCCAAAGTGGAGCGGACGCGCAGTTTCAATTCACGCGCAGCAGCTTTTGTAAACGTGACAAGGAGGATCTGCTCCAGCTGCAGCAGCGGGGCGCTACCCTCAATGAGCAGGCGGGTGACTAAATGCTGGATTGCAAATGTTTTTCCCGTGCCAGCAGAGGCCTCGAGAAAGTGGGGTTCAAAGACATTGAGAGAGCGGCTTAAAATATCAAAGTGCATGCAAAAGGGGCCCAAACGTTTTTTTCACAACATCTGACCATTGCAGAAGGAGCTCCTTGGCATCAAAGGGCGCTTTTCTGCGATGCAGATAACTGACATAGGAATCCTCATACAAGGGGGGCTTGGCCAGCAACTTTTGCAGCTGCTCCTCCTGCTCTAAAAGCACAGCTTTTGCCCAATCGGGCATCAAAGGGGAGGGGCTGCACTCTGCTAGAAAATAATATTCCAGGTAAGAGGCCAAGCAAGCTCTTGGATCTTCCAGAGGAAGATCGAGCTTAACCCCTTTTTTTGTTAGGATCAGTGTCTTCTGATTCTCAGGATAAAGAGAGCAGTAGATGAGGTAGAGCGGCCAGGCTTTGACCAAAGTGTTTAAGTCCTTGTCTCCATGCACAAGAAGCCCTTTAGAGGTAAAATCCTCCAGTTTGCCTATGATGTGCACACTTTTTGAATTGCTGAGTTGAATGCACAGCTCTCTAGCCCCCTTCTTCTCCTCCTCCTCGCGGCACACCTGCGATAGATTGACAGAGCAGATCTCCTCAGGAGATAAAAAGAACCTATCCAAAGCGTTCAAAAAGCACTCCATCTCCTCCTGCATCTCTGCTTGCGCAACTTGAGAAAACAGCCCGCGCGGCATCTCCCCTCGCCCCTCTAACTGGCGCACCACCTGAGGCAAAGAGTGCTGAAGGGTTTTTTTGCGCAAAGTGGCCCTGCGCAAAGAGGAGATCCAAAACTGCTCCTCCTCCTCATCCTGCGGCTCTTGCAAGTAGATCTTGAGCGCTTGGTTAAAATAAAATTGTAAGGGATTGCGCGCCAGCTTCTTCAGCTGACGGATCGTGATTGTGTGCCTCTCTTGGGGTATAGTGATTGGCTGAAAAAAAGGAGAAATATGTGCGGCCTCCTGTGCACACTCACTTGGAACCAGGCTCAAGCCGGGGTGGTCGACCTTTTTCATCCCCCCCACAACACCCCGCTTCTGCAAATACTGATCCAGCTCCTCAATAAAGGGGGAGGGGCCCTGCTCCTTCCCATCCTCTCTATGAATCCTCTGGTAGCTGAAGAGAAGATAATCCTGCGCCTTGAGCAGCATCTCGAGGAAAAAAAGGCGCTCCTCATCCCTCTTTGAGGGGAAGTAATCGACTGCCTTTAACCGACTCATCTCGCAAAGAGAGCTCTTGCTATCTGCCCCAGGATAGAGGGTTTCATCCATCCCAAGACACCACACAATGCGCGCTGCTTGCACGCTCCCTTCCGCAAGAGAGGTGAAGGTGATTCGATCGATTTGCGAAGAGTGTGTTGTCCCCGTTGTTTTACCTGCTAAGTGGTGCAGCGCCCGCGCAATGCTCGGAAAATCCCACACCTTTTCTTTGAGCGTGGAGCACGAAAGGGCTAGCCCCTTCATTTCCCCAAAGAAGGGCTCCCGCTCCCACTCTATAGCAAAATACTTGGATGCAATGCGCACAAACAGCCCAAGCCATTCAGGAGCGCTCCTTTTTCCCACAAGCGCTGCAAGATCATTTTTCAATGTGGAGAAGAAGAAAAGAAAGCGGTTAAAAAGATCAATCTCCGACTGCGCGATGCTAGCTACCCCTGAAGACATCGCAAGTCCAAAAATCAATCTATCGATCCCCTCCTCCCAGCTATTGGGATGCCCCTGCAAATCTTGCAGCACCTTAGCCTCTTTGAACCACTCTCTTAAGCGCTGGATCTCATCGGAAGAAAAGAGCCACTTCTCTAATAGCTGCGGACAGCGCAGAAGCTGCAACACACTCTCAAGGCAGTAACGCTCTACAGGGAGTTCTAGGAGCTGCAAAAACCCACGCACCCCACTTAAGTTGCGCAGCGGCTCTGCCTCCAAAGAATAGGCAAACCCACTTTGTGAAAAGAGCATGTGAATGTAGGGCGCATAGGAGGCGATGTCAGGGCTACATACAACAATGTCGCGCAGCTGCATGGGAGAATCTCCTTGAGAGCTTTGATGCAGCAGCGTCTGAAGAACATCGCGACAAATTTCCACCTCGCGCAGAAGGGAAGTGGCGCTGTGCAGCTGAATCGAATCATCCCCCGGGAGGGCATTCTCCTCATCCAAATAGAGCATCGAGTCTTTCAACTGACCAAGCAGACTTTCTTTATTGCTACTGTTATAAATCTCCGTTTCACTCACAGGAAAGGCATCGAGCGCCTTCAGCATCTCCCTTCCCAACTTGCCAAAGTTTCCAAGTAGACAATGGCTCTCTTGCATGTAGCCATCGATTTGCTCCCTGACCTCTATATCTGCCCCCTGCCTCTGCAAAAAGCGATTGGTGAGCAGCCGCTGCTTATCAGAGACAAGATCCTCCCAAAATAGGGCGCATGCAGAGAGGCGGTAGACAGAGGCAGACAGGTGGGCAAAGAAAGACAAGTGAGCAGCAGAGAGGTAAGAGAAGCCAAATAGAGCTATCTTGCCTTGAAACTGCCCCACCCACTCACTCTGCAGCAATTGAAGTGGATAGGTCCAAGCGGAGTCTTCAGAAAACACACTCTTCCACAACGTTTGCTGCCACCCCTTGCACTTGAGCCACTGAGGCAAAAAGTGTTTGCCAAAGAGGCCGTACCTCACAAAGAGATGTGCCAGTTCATCAGAAAGGGCAGCGATGCGCCTGTCCCTTTTGCCTAGGTCCCCTGCATTTAAATAGATTTGCAAGTTGGAAAACTCTTCACTAGTAACATGCAACTTCTCTTCGATAGCAAGCGTCAGTTCAAGCAAAGAGGGGAGCCGTTTTCTACTTGCAAGGGGAGCTGCGCTACCCAAGATCTCCATGACAGCTTGGTGTAGAGGGAGCACCTGCACACCTGCCGCAATTTGTAACTGCGGCGCCTTGGCAAACCGTTTAAACAAAAACTCCTTGATGCTCGGGTGGGGGGCAACGACCAACCTGCGCTCAAAAGGTGTGGAGGAGGCAGAAAAAAACTCCCGGCCAAGCGCATCTGCAAGGGTGTTTAGGTCATTGCCAGAAATGAGTTGCAAGGGAATTTTGATTTTCATGAATCCCTTGAATATGCCATTCTAACCTCGACTTTGCAACTTTTTACGAAAAACCACCATGCGCCACTCCATTGTCAGTACGTTAAAGAAATTTTTTAACAAACTCTCCTCCACGTCCAAGCCCAGTAAACACTCTCTGCTCTACCTCAACATCACGCAATTTTCCGGCGTCACCAACGATAATATTTTCAAGTTCGTCATGGCTTTTTTGCTCATCGACACGCTGGGGCACTCTGCAGCAAGCACCATCTTATCTGCAACAGGAGCGATCTACGTGCTCCCCTTTCTGCTCTTCTCCTCCTCGGCGGGAATTTTGGCAGACCGATTCAGCAAACAAAAGTTGCTCGTGTTAATGAAAATCGCCGAAATGGCTCTCATGGGACTTGCCGCCATCGCCTTTGCTGCAAAGAGTGTGTGGGGGTGCTACACCCTTTTGTTTCTTGTGTCGACGCACAGCGCGCTCTTTGGCCCCTCCAAATATGGGATCATTCCTGAGCTTGTCCCTGCAGCTGCTGTCTCTAGAGCCAACGGCCTTGTCACCTCTTTTACTTACCTTGCGATCATCGTGGGGACGTTTGCAGCCTCCTTCTTTACAGAAATCACCGATCGCAATTTCGTCCTCATCGCCTTTCTTTGCCTGCTGATTGCCATCTGTGGATTTTTTAGCGCCATTGCCATCAAGCAGACACCCGCTCAAGACTCAAAGAAGAGGATCAATCTTTTTTTCGTGCGAGAGATCTTCCAAACACTCCAATACGCGCGCTCCATCCGCCACCTCCTCACTGCTATTCTTGGCTCCTCTTTTTTTCTGATGATTGGAGCCTTCACGCAGCTGAACATCATCCCCTTTGCCATCCAATCCCTTAACTTGAGCGAAGTGGCGGGAGGATACCTCTTTCTTGCTACAGCCTTAGGGATAGCCCTAGGCGCTTACCTTGCAGGCAAAGCCTCTCGCAAACGCATTGAGCTTGGCCTCTCTTGTCTGGCAGGATTTGGCATGGCGCTCTTCTTCCTCCTCACTGCCCTCTTCTCTGCCAACCTCTACGCAGTGATCATCTGTTTGGTTGCCATCGGCATCCTGGGGGGGACCTTCATCGTCCCCTTTGACACATTTATCCAACTCAGCAGTTCCAATGAAAAGCGGGGCCAAACAATTGCAGCTGCAAACTTTTTGAGCTTCACAGGGGTTCTCATCGCCTCTTTCCTCCTCTATTTTTTCAATGCCGTTTGCGGCCTCTCTTCAGCTAGTAGCTTTGCGATCATAGGAGTGCTCACTTTTCTCATATCCATCACTTTATCCCTGCGCCTATCTGACCTCCTCCTCTTCTACGTGGCCCGCCACATTCTCTACCCTCTAACCAAGTGCGCGCCTCCCAATACAGAAGCAATCGAAAAAGCATCAGAGGTGATCCTTGTTCTTGAAGAGGCCACATGGAAAAATGCACTCCTCTTGGCAGGTGCGCTCCCCAATATCCACTACTTGATCCCCTCAGGCAGCAAAAAATGGCGCTGGTACCACAGCTACTGCTATTCGCTGCACAAAGTGGTCGGTGAAAATCAGATCAAAGAGATCCTCCACTCTGCAAACAGCTACGCGCAGCAAGGGATGATTCCCTGCCTGATGCTCGAAAAAAAACTCCCCCAGAAACAGCGCGTTTTCATAAACACCCTCCTCTCTCTCTTCAAACGCCCCTCCAACCAACTGCTCTATGTGCGCCCGGTCAAAGATGAGCCAAGTGGCACAACCACTCTGCGCTTTGAGAAGTGATTATACCCAAAAAGATTCAAAAGTTGGGCAGCAGGCAGCTTTGAACCCGCCTGCTGCCCAACTTTTGAATCTTTTTGGGTAAAATATTAGTTGCTACTTGTTAAAAAAAACCTGCTCGCGCTAATCTCCCCGCCCAATTCCCAAAACCACTTATCATCAAGGAGATGATGCAATGGCAGGACCAGCAGGATCAACAAGAATTGTAGACCCAAGTTATCAGTATATCTCTAATGACCCAACAAACACACCACTGCCCCCGCGGTGCTACGAAGGCAAGACAGTGGCCCAGTTACAGGAGCAAGTCGCAGAGTGGATTAAAACCACGGGACTTGTCCACGATGAGAAGAAGTCGCCATCTTTAAACGGTTACACCACCATTGCCAACACTCCCGCCCTAGCACCCTTGCGGCATAAAGAAGAGCTCTTGTTTGCTGGCGCACCGCATGAAGATCCGTTCGTTAGGAACGTTTTAGAAAGTGACTTCAAAACGATTCAACAAGGGGTAAGCGCCCCCTGGGTCATCGAAAATGTGCGCCGCCTAGTGGACATCCTCAATGTCCATGCAGCATTAGGTGAACGCAATGAAACAGCTGATAAGGTTCACACACTTGTACAGCGCGTTCTTCTCGGTGTAGGACAGGTAGGCAGAGCCTATTGCCACTTAGAAAATGCAGAGATCGCAAATAATAACCAAACAATTGTGGATGCTCTCATCCAAGAGCAGCTTCAGGAGGCATTGCGCTCAGACGTCCAAGATGGGACATACACCACCTTGATGCACATTTTGAAAGAGAAAAATGTAGACACAACAGAGCAGCTTGAAGCACTAACACGCCAGATGCAATGTGAAATCGACAAATTTACTGGAGTATGGCCACAACCATTTGACGCGTTTGTAAAGCATTTCGAAGCAACATACTCGCCAAATGCATCTGCCAAATTAGACGCTAGACGCCTACATATCCAGGAATGCTATGAGGCTCTACAAAAGTTAGGAACAGGCGCCACACCGATAGAAAAGTTCTACTTCCTAACCTACCTGAGCCGTTTTACCAATACTAACGGGAAAGGAAACACCAGCGAGGTAGGAATATTTGCTGAAGTAAACCAAACACGTAGAGAGATCTTTGGCTTCCTCAATGATGTTTGGATGCCTCTACTTAAACAAAATCAATTGTCACCCACTCTTGCCGCAAACCTGTATCAAAATCGGGAAGTCGTGCAACAGGCCTTACAATTTGCAGCTGCAGCAGATGCTGCAAATGGCATGCTCTGCCTAAGAGGCCTGCGCTCTCAAGAAGGAGGCAATCCCGACTTTGCCGAGCACCCCTATGCACACAAACGTCTGCATGGAACAGGCCCCGGTTTAAGCTTTGGCGATGAGTCAGGGTTGTTGTATAAACTCTTTGCAAAAATGGGTGGACTTCCAGCAGCAGAGAGATCTCCTAGCAGCGATGCCACTATACCTCCTCTTGTAAACAGTGAGAATCCTCCCCAAGCTGCAAAGCAAGATGATGCGGTCTCAGTGACACACAGTGATCATGAGCCATCAGAGCCAGGATCACCTCGAGCCGCAGATGATAAGGCACCTAAATCACTTCGGGCCGCAGAAAACGGTGAGCATGTGGTGGTTTCAACACCTAACGACGCAAGTGATAGGGCGACAGAGCAACCACTTGACGCCTCAGGCGATCAGGCGGCAGCTCCAACACCTGATATGACAGGTGAAGAGTCAGCTCGACCACCCGCCATCCCAACCGATGTGGAAATTCCACCCGTCACCCCACACGAGGAGGCAACTCCACCGCTTAACGCCCTGGCTCAGCTAGAACAAATGGATGATCCAACCCGCCAAGGTCTTGTTTACGGTGAGCTGTATCACATACTCAAAGCAGCTGGGATGATAAGACAGGAGCATTGGGAATTGGGCAGTATGGTATTCCACGAAACATATGGATACTTACCATTAGTTGCTCATATGACTCCTGAGCAACTCGAAGGCTACCGCCTTAAGGCACTAAAGGTTTTAGACACCTATCAGGCTTAAACCACCATTCAGGAGCCTCTTTTAGAGGCTCTTGAAATACAAAGAGGCGATCTGCGAGAGCAGATCGCCTCTTTTGCTTTCATGTGGATCGGAGTGACTAGAAGCCGTAGATGAATTCGATTTCGTACTGCTTGTAGCGGTGGAAGGGACCAATCGCATCATCGAGCGTGATGGCCTGCTGCCAGCTCTGCTGCATGTTGAGTTGGTTAGTGAGCAGGTAGTCGAGGGTCATCTGGAATCCGCGGTAGTTCACGTTTCCTCCCGCATTCTTGCGCGTGGTAGGAACACCCCCACCGCGCACATTCGTTGTGTAGAACCCGCTATTATTTGCATTGCCAAGGCCAATCCCTTGGACATCAAAATCGGGAACGCACTGAGCCGCAAGAACCTGGTAGTTGATGTCGAAGGCCCAATCCCCTTGTTTCTTCAGCTCCCCAATAGAAACACCGACATAGCCGCCCCAGTTAGCGCGCTTGTGGTGTGTGATTTTCAATTTGTGCGCGTTACTATTCCAAAGCCCAGCAAGATAGACCTGAATGATTTTTTGCAGTCTGGCGGGGAGGAACTTGTAACCGAGTAGTAGCTGAGAGACGAGGAAATCGTAGCGCTGATTCTCTACCTTGTTGTGCTGATCTTTCGTGTTCCAATCTGTCAGAGAATACTTGGTATATAACCCCGTACCACCCACATTTAAGATCCCCAGCTCACCTAGGTAACCAAAATGGTTCTTGTTTTCATTGATAACAAAGACCCCAGCGTGCAGATACAAATCTCCGATCGAGTCATACCCCTGATCATACTTGAACCAGAGGCCATCAAAAAAGTTGTTAAACTCAATCTTGGAGTCGACGATGGAGGACATTCTGCGGCGCCCCGCTTCAATATCGAAGGAATAGGTGTCCCCATCCACAGCGCGAACACCCCAATAAGCGCGTTCTAATTTAAGCTTATTGGTAGTTCCACTAATGATACCGGCATCATTGTCAAATTCGAGTTTAATCGATCCCCAAGACCTCTCTGTGCGGTAGTCGAGCATCAAGTTGACTTCAATGTCAAACGCGTTAGTGGGAAGAGAAGGATCGGCGCCCCCTGTCCCGCGCTGCTTCACGCCGTTGAGCACCTCTGCTGTCGATTGAAACTCCGTGCGCACCTCTCCACTGATAGAGAGAGCACCCCCAAGTTCCCGCACTGTGACCTGGCGCTTGGTGTTGATCCACTCGCGCACAGCATTGACATCTTTTTGATCAATATCATCTGAATCGTCGATCGTCGACGCATGTAAATAAGAAGTAAAGGAGCATGCGGCGCACACATAAAAAAAGCGACGCAAAAACTGATCTAAGCGCATGATAAATCCTCTGGTTCACTTGCCATCTTGCAAAAATCACAAAGGCGAGTTTTATACGAGAAACGAGCAATCGAATTCAGAGTTTATATAGGAAATGAAGATTTCTTGCCAAGGAGAAATCCGGTCAAAATTTAAAGCCCACATCCAAGGAGACTGCATTTTCATTTATTAAGCGCAGCTCCAGGTTCAATTGAAAGGCCCGCTGCGGTGCAAGCCCAAGTCCCAGGTAGATTCCAAAAGGGTAATCCCCCTTAAATGTCACATGCTTGCTTGGGATTAGAAATTGAATCGCGTTTAATTGCTTAATGCGTTGCCTAAAATTAGAATAATCAATCCCAATATAGGGGATGAACCAGTCCACCCTGTAGCAGGCGCCGGCACCTACCTGCCACTGCGTGTAGTCGCACACAGCATGGCGCGTCGAATAAGACCTCCCGTTTACCTTGAGCGAGGAAAGGGGAGGAGAAGATGTCGCATAAGAGGCATTGACCCCCACTTGCAAATCTCCCCAATAAGCCAAGATCGCGCGCCCCCCAACCCCCCACGCAAAATGGCTCTGGCTACAGTACGAAATTTTAGAGCCTGGAAGGGGATGATGCACCGTGTCAGAAGAGAATGCCCCCAGGAGCCCAAATAACTCAGCACGATCGTTAAAGTTAAGGATCACCTGGCCAAAATTGCTCAGAGAATGATATTTCTCCACCTTTTTACTCATGTGCACAAGAGGCTGTCCCTGCATGTGCAACTTGCGATCATAGACATAGTCCAATTCATAACCCACCTTGATCCCCAGCCACTCTTCCCTGGAAATAATCAACCCCTCCTCCGGCATCATCGGAAGACTTGGGTTGCCGTTGTAAAGGGAAAGCACCTTTACAGGCAGCAGCAGCAGTAAGACAAAAAGGAGGCAATTGATCCGCATAGCGCCAACCTATCAAAATAAAATCTGAATTTCCAGAGGCAATTGCACAGGCACCAAAAATGTTTCAAAAATTCTTCTGAAGCTGGCACAATGCCCAAGTTCAACCCAACCTAGGTGAATTGTATGACCCTCTTCAGAAGTGTGTTCTTTTTATTACTCACCACACTCCTCCCATTTCAAAAAAATGATGCCCATGAACTGAGCATTTGCGCCATATTTCAAGATGAAGCGCCCTACTTAACGGAATGGATTGAGTACCACAGGTTAGTTGGGGTAGATCACTTCTATCTCTATAATGACAGAAGCTCCGATGAATATTTAACCGTTCTTGCCCCTTATATCGAAGAGGGGGTTGTCGATCTCATCGATTGCCACGCTGAAGAGGGAGAAACACATTTTTTCAACCAGAGGAAAGCCTATGCGCGAGGGCTAAAAAAAGCCAAAGATGAAGACAAATGGCTAGCCATCATCGACATCGATGAATTCATCGTGCCAAAAAAAGTAGATACGATCAAAGAACTGCTGCAGCAGTATGAAGGGTATTATGGCGTTTCCATCCGCTGGCAAAAGTTCGGAACAAGCGGCATTTGGGAAATTCCAGCAGACAGATTAACCATCGAATGTTTAATCAAAAAATCCCCTCCTGACCACCCAGACAATTTCACAAAATGCATCGTCCAACCCAAATTACTCCCATCAAATTTCTTTGACGAAAATTATGTAAAAGAAAATAAAGTCGACTTAGTTCACTTTTGTAAGTGGGTTCCATTAAATGCCTATAAAGTGACAAGCCTCGGACCTATGGAATTGCCAGGACAAGTGCAAAAAGTAGTTGATTTAGATGAGGCGCAACTTAACCACTATTGGTGCAGAGATGAGAAATATTATCGTGAGAAAAAAGTGGTCAGAAAAGCCCGCTTCCAAAATGAGGATTTTAACCTCCCTGTTCCATGGCCGGAAGAAAAAGTCCAAATAGCCTTAACCTTATTGAATCTCTACGATGACTATGCAATCCAACGTTTTGTCCCAGCCCTAAAAGAGCGCATGGACCTACAAGCCAAAGCACAAGAAGAGCTAATTATAGCTGAACAAACACAGAAAATAGTGGATCAATTTGCAGAGGATTGGAAGAAAGCAAACGCATCCACTCCGAAAGAGCTAAATGTTCAGATTCAAATGTTCAAAAACTTGTAATCTTATTAACATGGCCACCAAAAAAGAAGTAGGTAGGCATCTTAAAACAGCCCTTCAAGAGGTTGGAAAAATCAAACCTTGGTTTGATGAAGATGTGAAGGCCTACGTTTTCGAACACCCCTCCTATCCAGTTGAATGTGCAGGTGATTCTGAAGATGAAGTGATTAAAAAATACCCACTCTACTTACGTGAGTTTATTACCCATCGTTTAGATGACACGCTTCACCCCTCAATAGAAAAAGAAACCAAAGGATGCGGTGGAAAAAGACAAGGCGGCCATTAAATAGCCGGTGTGATGAGCTAGGGAGCTTTAGCGACCAGGCTCAGCGCATCGGAGCAGCGGCTTTAGCGCGCTGGAATCGCAGGCGGGAAAGTAAAGTAAATTTCAGCTATACTCCTGCGGAGCCGTAAAGATCGACCAGGTTTTGCGATCGCTGCCACTCAGCCACTGCCTCCAGGCGCTCATCGGAACGCCGTGGGACAAAGTTTTGTCGAGGCGCCACAGTTCAAGGCGGCTGGTTCCTGGGTTGACAATGAAGCCAAAGTAGTTTCCGACCCAATTAGTGTTAGCAAATAACAACACCTTGGGCGGCGCAAGGCCACATGCTCTTGCTTGATGCGCGATGTAATCGTGCAAATCAAAAGAGAGGAAAAGATTTTTTTGCACACACAAATAACACCCTTTTGCGGCCTCTTTGACCTCTTGTGAGGTAACGTAAACGTCTGAGGGTTCAGGTAGACGCTGCAGGGCTGCGTCCACCTCATGCTGTTGCATCATGAGATCGGGGAGGAGCTTGCGCACACATGCCTTATATTCTTTGCTTGGCACAATTGGCAGGGTTTGGAAGAGAAATGCATCTAAGCTGCTTTCGAGCATCTGCTTTTGTGCGGTGTTCACACGCGCAGATGCAAGAAGTTTATTTCTCCACTGCATGATGGAAAGGGGTTGCCCTTCTCCGGCATAAACCCTGTCCACATAATGGCTAAGGGAGGGGAGCTGCTCCACAAACTTAGAGAGCAGAAATGCCTGCTCTTCGGGAAGAAGTTGAAATGATACGGCGACCACCG
>Ga0334722_10002454_pt1 | contig 21032 bp, 18 predicted proteins | sample C3_bottom_MG_FD_207210 | JGI IMG/M metagenome (GOLD analysis project Ga0334722, IMG submission 207210) | Sediment microbial communities from Yellowstone Lake, YNP, Wyoming, USA - C3_bottom | ecosystem: Environmental > Aquatic > Freshwater > Lake > Sediment | place: USA: Wyoming | collected... | reverse complement strand
TCAACGAAGCCTACGCCAAACTCAACGGCTACGACAGCCCCGCCGAGATCATCGGGAAGACCTATTGCCTCATGTATGACGAGCCGGAGCGCTCACGCATGGATCAGACCTGCATGCCTTCTCTTCTGAAAAGCAAAAAATGGCGCGGCGAGCTGGTCGCCACCAGAAAGAACGGCAGCACGTACTTCCAGGAAGCATCGGTCACCATGCTCGGGGACGGCAGTCGTATCTGCATCGTTCGCGACATCTCCTGGCGGAAGCGGAGCGAGGCACGGCTGCAGCGGTCGGAGCGTTTTTTGAACACCATTTTCGACAGCATCCGCGATCCCTTTTGCATCTTCGACCGCGATTACCAGATCATCCGCGTCAATGACGCCTATGCACAGATGAAGAACCTGCCCTTAAAGGACCTGCTCGGTAAAAAATGTTATGAGGTGCTGCACAATGGGACCGCGGTCTGCGATAACTGTGTCGTGCAGAAATCGCTGCAATCCGCCGATCCCTGCGCCAAGGACAAACTCGTCACGCTTCCGAATGGCGACGTTGTATGGTTTGAGATCTATACCTATCCGATCCTGGATGAGGAGGGGAAGGTCTCGCATATCATCGAGTACACCCGGGACATTACGGACCGCAAAAAGTCCGAGGAAGACCGGCGGCGCTTGATCGAGAAGCTGGAACACCTTTCGAGGACCGACGCACTGACGGGGTTGATGAACCGGCGGGCGTTGACCGATAGTCTTGCCTACGAGCTTGATCGCGCGAAGCGGTATGGGTCTGACCTGTCCCTCATCCTTTGCGACATAGACAACTTCAAGGAAGTCAACGATGGCTGGGGACATGACACGGGAGACAGGGCTTTACAGACCATTGCAGCGACCCTGAAGACCATTCTTCGTCAAGCGGACATCGTCGGAAGATATGGGGGAGACGAGTTCATGCTCATCCTGCCTGAAACTGCTGACAAGGGAGCGGAAGGTCTTGCGGACAAGCTGCTCACCGCTACGCGGAAAGCGGACCTGCGCTCCAGGAACAACGAGCAGATACGGATGTCCATGAGCATCGGCGTCGCCTGTCTTGAGCCTGGCCGCGACAGCATTGATTCCTTCATCAAGCGGGCGGACGATGCCATGTACGCTTCCAAACAAGGCGGCAGGGACCGGTCCTCCACCGTGAAATCATAGTCGCCATACGTACGCAGTTCCACCTTCAGGTATTATCGCTGGTTTCTCCCGCGCTCATGCCGTAGGTTTTACCCCTGCAGCGACCTCTTTCACCAGCGTGACAATAGCGGCACTGGAGAGCCCCTCAAAAGCAAGGAGTTCCTCCGGCTTGCCGCTTTTCGGCATCTTATTCACGCAGAGCGAGTGGACGGGCACCGGCCGCTCCGAGAGCGCGCTTCTGACCGCTTCGCCGATTCCCCCTTCGGCAACATGGTCTTCGACGGTAATAATTAAGCCCGTATCCTCCGCTGACCGGGCGAGCGTTGCCGCGTCGATCGGCTTTATGCTGTACAGGTCGATGATGCGGATCATCATCCCTGCCCTCTTCAGTACTTCATAGGCCGTGAGCGCTTCATGGACCGTGATGCCCGCACCGATAATCGTCGCAACATCATTTTTGCTCGATCTTAGGACCTTGCTGCCGCCGATCCAGAAAGCTTCGTCATTGCGGTAGAGAACGGGCACGGCCTGCCGCGTGGTGCGCAAATAGGCAATTCCCGAGTGTTTCGCCATTTTCTCGACAAGCTTCTCAGTTGACACGGCATCGGATGGATAGAGCACCACGCTGTTTTGCAGTGTTCTGAACAGTGCAATATCTTCGAGGCCCATTTGAGATGACCCGTCCTCGCCGATCGAAACTCCGGCATGGGAGCCGCAGAACTTGATGTTGGCAAGCGAATACTGGCTCATGCGTATCTGGTCAAAGGCGCGGGAGAGGAAGGCTGCAAAGGTCGAGACAAAGGGGATCTTGCCCCGCAGGGACAGGCCGAGCGCAGTGCCGACCATGTTCTGCTCGGCAATAAACATCTCGAAGAAGCGCTCCGGGTACGTAGCCTTGAAGAGCTCAGCATAGGTCGAGTTGCTTACCTCGGCATCGAGTATGACCATATCGGGAAACAGGGGAAAGATACGTTCCAGTGCAGTGCCGTAGGCATGTCTCGTGGCAACTGGTTTGTCCAGGGGAAAGGAAAGGGGCTGCGCGTTCCCGGTTTTTTGTTTGGAGGGTTTTATCTCCTCAGGTGCGGAGATCGAGCTGATGAGAGTTTTGTCAACAGGGCCAAGCTCCGCAAGCGCGTGAGCAAGCTCCTCTTTGCTCAACGGCTTGCCGTGCCACCCGTTCTTGTCCTCGACAAAGGAGACCCCTTTGCCCTTCAGGGTTTTGGCGATGATCATGACAGGTTTGTCCCTGGCTTCTGTTGCTTGTTTGAATGCCGTAAGGATCTGGGGCAGATGATGTCCGTCAATGACGATGGATTCCCATCCGAAGGACAACACTTTGTTTTTATACATCGTGAGGTCATGTCCGTGCATGGTCTCACCGCGCTGGCCCAGACGGTTCACGTCCATGATGCCTACGAGGTTATTCAGCTTGTAATGAGCGGCGAGTTCCATGGCTTCCCACTGGGAGCCCTCGGCCATTTCGCTGTCACCGAGAAGCACATAGGTGCGGTAGGGCAGCTTGTCGATGTATTTTGCGTTCAGCGCCATACCCAGTCCGATCGAAAGGCCCTGCCCCAGCGATCCTGTTGCCGCCTCTGTATACCGGAAGGCCGGCGTGGGATGGCCCTCAAAAGGGCTGTTGAACTTCCTGAAGGTCAGGAGCTCCTGCTCAGTTACCCGACCAGCAGCTGCCCAGAGGGAATAGAAGAGCGGGGAAGCGTGGCCCTTGGAAAAGATGAGGCGGTCGTTGTTCGGCATGCGCGGGTTGTCCAGGTCGAATCGGAACGTGCCGCCGAAGAGGAGTCCGGTCATCAGGTCGGTTGCTGACAGGGAGGACGTGGGATGTCCCGAGCCTGCCTCGGTTGACATGACGAGGCTGTAGTAGCGGATGAGCCGGGCAATGTTTTCAAAGTTGTTCATGGAGTCTCCGCTCGTTAGGTTGAGGAAAGCTTAGATGATTGCCGGAAAACCTTCTTTTAATGCTGCATCATTCAGCATGCGGTCGTAGCACGCGAAACCCGTTTCAACCCTTCCACTGTTTCGGATCACGAGCGCCGATGCAAGATGAATAGCATCGAAACCTCTCAGCGCGTGTTTCCGTGCCAGCGTTTCAATGCGTTCGTTCAATCCCGCACTGACAGGCACGAGAATGAACCGGCGATAATCGCTCTTGAAAGCAGTTGCCGTCCGGGAGTACTCAGTGGTTGACAGCACACCTTCCCGCCGTTTCCGGTTCAGCGCGGCGATCATTTCCGCGAAGGCGACAACCGAGGTCGCGATACCCGTTGCCCCGTCCCAAAGCGTATTCACGCGCCCGGACCCGTCCTCATCCACGTACCGCTTGATGAGCGCGGAGGTGTCGACATAGAGCATCATCGCCGGTCCTCGATGATCGCCTGGGAAAAGGGAGCTCCTTTCACCTTTTTTCTGACTTTCGGGGAGCGCGGCGGTTTGTACGACGGCGGCAGGATGATCGCGCCTGAGAGCGCCAATTTGACAAGCGCGGAATGCAGTTTGCCTTCCTCCGCCGGAGCGCCTACCGGCACAATGCGTGCGATGGCCTTGCCCCGTTCCGAGATAAGCAGCTCCTCACCCCGCTTCACATCCTTCAGATAACTGCTCAGGTGGGCTTTCATTTCACGAATGCCTATGGTTTTCGTCTGCATGTGGTCATAGTATCCAAATGTGACCTCATTGTCAAGCTGGGTTTTCGTGTTTCAGCGGTTATGCAGTGGCAGGCGGGAAACCGACAGTATCCGTTGGGTTGCACTGTGCTTAACCCAACCTACGAACTGTGGATTCTGATTAGTCAGACGAAAAACGATTACCGATAGAAACTTGCATATGAACGCGGCGCTGACGCGCAAGCGTAGCGCAGCCGCAGTCGAGCACCTTGTTATTTTTCGCGGGAGGTTTGCCAATGGACGAGCGAATTTTAGAAATGAAATATATCGGTGCAGTCTCATTGCTGGCACGATCATACCGATACGTCACAAACTACGATACTCAAATGGCGATCCGTGTGGCATTGGATGATTTCAGGGCAACGCCAACCGGAAAACGGTTTCAGGTTACGGCAGTAATGAAGAGCGACGGAAGCGGGGAGCCGCAAAGTTTTTACGTTACTCCCCGCGAAAAATAACCAGTTATTGACTATGGGGGATAGTAAACACCTAAAAACCAGACCCATAGTAAAGCACGGATTTCCGTTGTTTACTCGTTTAGCAAGGAACGTGCCATCGAGGAAGTCAATGGGGTAAAATTTTTACCGTCAACATATTCTTCAACATTAAAGATTTGTCCCCATCTATCCATCGTGCGTTGGCATCGATTGAACCGGGGTTTACGCTCTTAGCCGTACACAACTTCACCTTCACTAGCGTAAAGCCCGACGAGCGAAGAGCCGCTTTCAAATTCTTCCGGCGTCATCGTAATGATGTCGAAAGGTATCATGAATTTTTTGATCGTCAGAATTTCCGCATCCATGGTTAAACGCACTCGTTCGAAGATGTCCTTATTGCGAAAATCATCGGACAGGACGACGATATCCACATCGCTGTCCTCGGTCGCTTCTCCCTTCGCCTGAGAGCCGAACAGGATGACCTTGGAAACATGAAGTCCGGTTTGTTCCAACTGCTTTTCGAAATAATTAATTGCATCTAGTATAACTTTTTTAGCCATCTCAGCACCTCCTTACTGCTTTCGAGGATTTCCCCGGTCTTCTCCTGCGTGTACTCTTTCATCATCCGCTGAAGATCGTCCGGGTACCGCGTCGGGATACTTAGACGGTTAAGAAAGACAATCGATTTTTGCAAATCAGCCGACGGCTGAACTTGTGTCTTCTCGATCAAGTAGAGAAGATTGTGTGTTTTAGGCGGAACGCTTTCGAGTTTCTGTTGGTAAATTCCTTTTAGAGCCTTTTCAACGGCAAGATGACACATGAAAATCGCGTATATGTATCTGCCGCCCGTATAAATATACTCAGCGGTATCCATGTCATAATCAGCCTGCTTCAACCATTCCTGCGGGTCTTTCCCCATCAGGCCCTCCACAATGTTTTACCAGAATCAATTATAGTGCAATTTCGACAGTAGGTAGGTTGGGCAGCGCCTTTCTGCCCAACATCTTCGACAAGAAATGTTGGGCAAGATCAATCGTTTTGCCCAACCTACAAATTAATACAATGCCTTTAGCAATGACCAATTATAGTGTAGTTTCGACAGTGAACGCAATTTAATTATCGAATCAGTACATCCTGAGCTTGGAAGTTATTTTGAATTCAGGACCGTGAACTTTTCCGCAAGAGCGGCATTGTTCAATTTTTCATCGAAGGATGAGAACGCTACGGCAGGAGCGTTCCCCGAAGACCTGAGCAGCCAGGCGGCAGACAGATGAACGGCATCGAAGCCCCGCAATCCGTATGCCGCGACCAGACGACCAGCGGCGATTTCATCGAAATCTATCACGGCAAAACGCCGCCACTCTCCGGAAAAAGCCTTCACCAGCTGATCATAGTCACGTTTCTCCAGGTCCCCGGTTTTGAACCGCCTGTTCAAGGCTGACATCATCTCGGGATAAGCAACGCGGCAGGTGGCAATGATCTCCGCCTCTTCGGCCCAGGCACTGACGAGCCCGGAATGGGCCTCGGTGACATAGAGCTTCACCAGACTGCTGGTATCGAGATACAGGATCACCGACGGCCCTCCAGAATGGTTTTGGCAATTGACCCGCCCTTTGCCTTGATCCCCTTCACGCCAACGGGCTTGCCGCCGGTCCAGGCTGCTCTGCCTGACCCAACGAGCCGGGTGACCGCGCTCCGCTCGCTGGATATGGGAATGAGCAGTGCGATCTCATTGCCCCGGTCCGTAACCACGATCTCCTCTCCATGACGAGCTTTATTCACATAGCTGCTCAAATTTTCCTTCAGCTCTTTTATGCCGACCGATATCATGTGTCCTCCAAGTATAAACAATGTAGTCACCAATATAGCATAAGGTGGTTACAGTATCAACAAAGAAAGCATTTTACCCATATTTCATATGGAGAGTATTTTAATCAAAAATGGATTACCTTTTTTATTATTTCGATCATTGGTCCGGGATACACGCCAAGCCATATAAGTAGAACCATAAGACTCGCAAGTATTGCTTTTCCGAGTTTAGAGGAAGGATCAGCAACTTGAGTTGATTGCAATCCCGTCCGTTCAAAGAGCGCTGCGATGATCCGCAGATAGTAGAACAAGCCGATGGCGCTGTTGATCACGAGGACCACGACCAGCGCCCAGAGGGACGATTCCGCGCCTGCGCCCACCACATAGAACTTTCCCACGAATCCGGCTGTGAGCGGTATGCCTGCGAGTGAGAAGAGCATGGCGCTGAATACAGCGGCAAGCCAGGGACGGCGCCAGGCGAGGCCTTGGTAGTCCTCCATAAGGTCCGCATCGCGTTCCTTGCCAGAGATCACGCTTACTACGCCGAACGCGCCGATGGTGGTGATGAAGTAGGCGACGAGGTAAAACGCGGCTGCAGCGAGCGCCATGGGACCGCTTGCCAGAAGCGTGACGAGCAGGTAGCCAAGATGGGAAATGGACGAGTATGCCAGAATGCGTTTGACGTTGTTCTGTTGCAAGGCGAGCAGGTTGCCCACGAACATGGACGCGATGGCAACAATGCTCATGATCAGGAGCAAGGCTGGTTGTCCGTGGATATCGATGTTGGCAAAAATACGAAGAAGCACTGCAAACACGGCTCCCTTTGATACGGTTGCCACGAAGGCAGTCACTGGTGCAGGCGCTCCCTCGTACACGTCGGGTGTCCAGAGATGGAAAGGAACGACTGCAAGCTTGAACCCGAGACCAGCCAGGACCATGGCAAGGCCGGCAGTCAGCGGCAAACCGTAAGTGCCGGAAGCGCCAATGCGGGAAGCGATCATCGTGAAGGTCATGCTGCCAGCTTCGGCATACACCAGCGCCATGCCGAAGAGCAGTACCCCTGACGAGGCTGCGGCCAGGATCAGGTATTTGACGCCTGCCTCGGTGCTCCGGAGACTGTGGCGATGGTAGGCGGTCAAGGCATAGAGCGAAACGCTCAAGAGCTCGATGCCGAGGAAGAGCGACGCGAAGTGCGTTGCAGCGGTCAGCGCCATTGCTCCCAGCGTTGCCAGGAGCAGGAGCAGATAAAATTCTTCCCGCTCGCCGGAACGGCCTTCAAAATATGGATAGGACAAAGCAGTAATAGAAAAGGTGCCGAGTACGATCAGGCCCAGAAAGAACAGGGCATAGAGGTCGATCCTGATGAGCAAGGTCACTTCACGCGGCACGGTACTGATAGCTCCGGTAACGCTTGCAAGCGTCAAGGCAAGGCCTGAGAGCGTCAGGACCACGGTCAGCAAATGGCTGCGGCGCAGGGAGATCGCCAGCATGACCACAATGGCGGTGATCGAAATCATAATGAAAGGTGAAAGGGCGGTCAGGTCTCCCATGTTCATTGCCCGCCTCCCTTGGTCGATATCGGTTGCTCATGGCTTGCGCAGCATTTGAGTCCGCTTAGCACTGGTTTGGCAGTGTCCAGAATGGTCTGCGGGAAAAGGCCGATCGTGATTACCATGATGGTCATGATCGCCAGCATTCCTGTTTCACGAACAGAAAGGTCGGGCATCACGAGGCCAACGCGCGTTGTTCCATGGAACACACGCTGCGCTATCCGGAGCGAGTAGATCGCTGAAAGGACGAGGCCCAAAGCACCAATAACGGTCAGGGTGATGTTCACCGGGAAGGTGCCGAGCAGTACGAGGAACTCGCCGATGAAGTTGGCAGTACCCGGCAGGCCGAGCGAGGCAAGCACGAACAGCAGGCCCATGCTGCTGAGCTTTGGCGCTGCTGTCCAGAACCCGCCCATGCTTCCCAGTTCGTGCGTATGGATGCGCTCCTGGATCATGCCCACGAGCATGAACAGCGCTCCCGTGGTTACGCCATGCGCCACGATCTGCATGACCGCGCCGGACAGTGCCGCCGTAGTCCCGGCAAAGATTCCGAGCAGCACGAACCCCATATGGCTCACGCTGGTGTAAGCCACAAGGCGTTTCAGGTCGGTCTGGCTAAAAGCAAGCACGGCCCCGTACACAATGCCCGCGGCAGCCAGCCCCATGATGACAGGCGCAACCATGTGCACTGCATCCGGGAAGAGCGGCAGTACGAAGCGCAGGAGTCCGTACGCACCGGTCTTTAAAAGCAGTCCCGCCAGGATAACGCTTCCGGCAGTGGGAGCTTCAGTATGCGCATCAGGAAGCCAGGGATGGAACGGCAACATGGGTAGTTTTACTGCAAAGGCAATGAAGAACCCGAGCATGATCCATAGGGATGCGGAAGGGGACATGGCAGTACCCAGCAGCAGCGGATAGTCAAAGGTGTAGAAGCCGGTGCTCTTGCCATGAATGAAGTAGAGCCCGAGGATAGACAGCAGCATCAGCAGGCCGCCGGCTTGGGTAAAGATAAAGAACTTGTACGAGGCGTACACGCGATTCTCATGTCCCCAGATGTTGATCAAAAAATACATCGGGACGAGCATCAGCTCCCAGAAGAAATAGAACAGGAACAGATCGAGCGATAGGAATACGCCGAGGATGCCTGCAATGATCAAAAGGAGATTCCAATGAAAGAACCCTACCCGGTCGCGGATCTCGGTCCAGGAGCAGAGCACGGCAAGGATTCCCAGAAATATCGTAAGAGACACCAGTATCAGGCTCAGTCCATCCAAAGCCAGGTGGAAACTGATGCCGAGCTGCGGGATCCAGGCGCGCTGCATCTCGACCAGCCAGCTGCCGGGCGCAATGGACACGGCTGCAGCATGCTCTTTCCAGAGCAGCAGGACCAGCACCAGGTCAAGCGCGAGCGCACTAAGCGCTATCCAGCGCGGCAGGGCGCTGTTCTCCCTGCCGGAGAGCCATGCTGCCAGGCCGCCCAGAAGCGGTATGATGATGAGCAGGAGGAGGATCAAGGTTTTAGCGCTTTCCTTTCAGTAGGCAATGCCTCGGATTCTCATCCTCTCCCCAACGAGGGAGAGGACCGAGGTGAGGGGGAAATCATTTCCCTTGCCCGAGCTTTTCCAATATATCGGCCATAACTACTTCCGGTGTTTTTAGTACGTCATGGTTCCAGTAACGCAAAACACGGTAGCCCCGTTCTTCCAGCCATGCGCTTCTTTTTTCATCATACTCAATCTGATCAGTATGCTGGCCTCCATCGAGTTCGATGGTCAAGCGTTGTTCTAAACAGATAAAATCTACAATGTAAGGCCCGATCGGCTGCTGTCTCCGGAACTTAAAGGTACCCAATTGACGCATTCGGAGGTGTTTCCAAAGAAGCCGTTCCGCATCGGTTGCTTTCCTGCGCAATTGTCTTGCGTTTACGATATTGATAGGGTTGTGTTCCTGTATCATAATAGGATACTCTTCATTGGTTCCCCCTCACCCTGGCCCTCTCCCTCGAAGGGGAGAGGGGAAAAAGGGGCTTCTTCTTACGGAAAGAGCAATACGATCCCCAAGAACACCACTACACCCACAGCGATCCCCATTGCATACCACCGTATACTGCCTGTCTGTGTCTTGCTCAAAACACGGTGCAAGGCCGCATTCATAGTAACGATGCCGTCGTACCCGCCGTCTATTAAATCGTTTTTATTGATCCTGGCGATCCAAATAAAGGGTCTAACAAAAAGCACATCATACAGCGCATCAAATCCCCAGCCCGCGAACCAGAACCTGCGAAGCGCATCGATCGGGCGGATAGCTGAGAACTTCTCTGCAAAGGCTGGTCTCCGAATATAGAGAACATAGGCCAGCACGATTCCTGAAACAGAGACTAACGACGCTACGATCTCCAGGAGCAGTTCCATGCGTCCTTCGGCTTGCTCCTGCGCTGCCGGGAAGACGACTGACATGAAATTCGAGAAGATCGGCAGATTCCCGAGCGTATCGGGCAGTTCTACGAACCCTCCAACGATGGATAATACGGCAAGCACCAAAAGTGGAACGATCATTCGAGCTCCCGGTTTCATACTGAGCCCGATCTTTTCTTTTCCAAAGAAGGTGACAAACACCATTCTGAATGTATAGAGAGAAGTAATGAATGCCCCGCAAAGCCCTGCCAGCCAGAGCCAGAGACCGCCTGTTGGCGAAGACCATGCCTGCCACAGGATCAGGTCTTTGCTGTAGAACCCTGCGGTCACGAGCGGAAGCGCCGAGAGCGAGGCCGAACCGATGAGGAATGTCCAGAACACGACCGGCAGCCGCTTCCTGAGCCCGCCCATCTTGAACATATCGTGTTCCTCATGCTGGGTCAGGATAACGACGCCTGCGCCAAGGAACAAGAGCGCTTTAAAGAACGCGTGGGTCATGAAGTGGAACATGGCCGCTGACCAAGCGCCCACGCCCAGGGCAAGGAACATGTAGCCGATCTGGCTGATCGTTGAGTAGGCGAGTACGCGTTTGATATCTTTCTGCGTCAAAGCACTGAGGCCGGCAAGCAGCAGCGTTGCAGCACCGATGACTGCAACCGCGGTCTGAACAGGAGGTGCGAGTGTGAACAAAACGTGCGTGCGGGCAATGAGATACACACCAGCGGTCACCATGGTGGCAGCATGGATCAGCGCGCTGACCGGTGTGGGACCTGCCATGGCATCGGGAAGCCAGATCTGGAGCGGCAGCTGAGCGGATTTGCCGATCGCTCCACCCAGCAGCAGCGCTGCAGCAGCTATTGCCAAAGGAGAACCGATCTGCCATTCAGCGGATGCTCGTTGCATCAGATCTTGAATATGGAGCGTCCCGAGGTTCGCGTACAAGAGGAACAGGCCGATGGCCATGGAGGTATCGCCGATGCGCGTTACGATAAAGGCTTTGCGCGCTGCCGCACCGTTCGCGGGATCTTTGTACCAGAACCCGATCAGCAGATAGCTGCAGAGGCCCACGCCTTCCCAACCGAGATATAAAAGCAGCAGGTTGTCGGCAAGTACGAGTGTTAGCATGGACCCGACAAAGAGGTTCATGTACGCGAAGAAGCGGCTGTATCCTTCGTCGTCCTGCATGAATTCTGCAGAATAGAGATGAATGAGGAATCCGACAAAGGTGATGACGAAGATCATGACGAGCGAAAGCGCATCAAGGGAGAACGAGATGCTTGCCGAGAAATTGCCGACCTTCATCCAGGTCCAGAGGGTCTGCGTGAATGCTTCGCCCTGAGACCCGATGAACTCGATCGCCATGATCATGGTTAAGAGTGCGGACAGGCCGATAGAGCCCACGCCGACGAGGGCGACGGTGGTCCTCGAAAGGCGACGGCCTGCCAGCGCCAGGATCAGGAATCCGGCAAAGGGCAGCGTCGGTATGAGATAAATATAATTGTGCATAAGAATAGATTCAAGATTCAAAATTCAAGATTCAAAGTTAAAACTGCTGACCTTCTTGTTGCTTGATATGTGTTGAATATTGAATCTTGAGTATTGAATATATTTATCCTTTCATACTGTTCGCTGCATCAGCATCCAGTGTCTTCAGGTTGTGGTACAACTGGATCACGAGCGCCAGACCGACCGAGACCTCGGCAGCGGCCATGGTCAGGATAAAGATGAACATGATCTGTCCGTCGGGCTGTGCCCAGCGAGCGCCTGCCACGACGAATGCGATGCCCACGGCGTTCAGCATGATCTCGATGGACATGAGCATGAACACGATGTTGCGCCGGACCAGCACGCCCACAAAGCCGAGCGCAAAGATCAAGGCAGCCAGGATAAGGCCGTGTTCCATGGGGACCGTTGCCATCATGCATCGCTCCCTTCAATTTTACTATGGCGATGGGGCCTTCCGAGGTGGTAGGCGCCCACCAGTCCGGCAAGTAGAAGCATGGACGCCAGTTCAACGCCGATCACATAGGGGCCGAAGAGGGCGATGCCGATCTCCTTGGGAGATACTTCAGCGCCGGCGGAGAGCCGTTCCCGTCCCATTGCAAACAGGTAGATAAGTTCAGCAGCGAGGACCATGATAAGGATGGAGGGGCCAATCCAGATTCCGGGTGTAAAAAGCTGCGCTTCCTGTTTAGCTGCCTGCCCGCCGAGGTTCAGCATCATAATGACGAATATGAAGAGCACCATGATGGCCCCGGCATAGATGATCACTTCGAGCGCTGCCACGAAGGGCGCTCCCAGGGCAAAGAAGATCAGTGCTACCGCCAAAAGCGATACGATAAGGTAAAGAAGGGCGTGCACGGCATTCGTCCGGGTAATGACCAGGACGGTTGAGATGACTGCGACGAGGGCTGATATGTAAAAGAGAAAGTTCATAAACTATATTCCCTTAAGGCATGAGGCTTTTGGGATCCACCGGTTTTTCTTCATTCGACCCATCGCCTTTGCCCTTCCCCTTGATCGACAAACCTGCAACACGATAGAAATTATAATCATGATACTTGCCGGGGCCGCTGATCAACAGGTCTTCTTTCTCGTACACGAGGTTCTGCCGCTTGTATTCGCCCATCTCGAAATCCGTGGTGAGCTGTATGGCGTTGGTCGGGCATGCTTCTTCGCAGTATCCGCAGAAAATGCAGCGCGAGAAGTTGATCCGGAAGAACTCCGGATACCTTCTTCCGTGCTCGTCCTCGGTCGACTGGAGCGAGATGCAGTCCACCGGGCAGGCCACGGCGCACAGATAACATGCGACGCAGCGCTCCTCACCGTCAGGGTCCCGGGAGAGGATGATCCTGCCGCGCCACCGGGGAGGGATGTACGGCCGCTCCTCGGGGTACTGGATCGTCGCCCGCTTCCGGAACATGGTCATGAAGACCGTGTAGATCGTTTTGGTTAGACTAAACATAGAACCTTTTGACACTGAAGGACACTGATTCGTTATGATTAAAATATATGATTTAAAGACGTATCATAAAAGATCTGTGTTGATCAGTGTCTAAATATTATTTTGTTTTAAGCAGTATCCACGCACCCGTCACGACCAGATTCAACAGCGACAGCGGCAGCATCACTTTCCATCCGAAAGACATCAACTGATCATACCGCGGCCGGGGAAGCGATGCCCGGAGCAGGATGAAGAAACAGATGAAGATAAAGGTCTTGATCAGGAACCAGACAGCCGGCGGCAGAAACGGCCCCATCCAGCCGCCGAAGAACAGCGCTACCGTGATCGCCGAGATGAGCGTGACGCCGAGATACTCTCCCACAAAGAACATGCCGAACTTCAGGCCCGAGTACTCCGAGTGAAAGCCTGCAACCAGTTCGCTCTCCGCCTCAGGAAGATCAAAGGGCAGCCGGTGGGTCTCGGCGACTCCTGCGATGAAAAAGACGATGAAGCCGATGAACTGCGGCAGGATGAACCATCCATGGCGCTGTGCTTCGACGATCACGCGCAAATTGAATGAGCCCGCCAGCATGACCACGCCCATGAGCGACAGCCCCATGAAGACCTCATAGCTCAGCATTTGCGCAACCGAACGAAGGCCGCCCAGGAGCGCATATTTGCTGTCCGATGCCCAGCCTGCCAGGGCCACGCTGTACACACCGAGGGACGACATGGCGAGGAAGAACAGCAGCCCGATGTTCAGGTCCACGACCTCGATGCCGGGCGCAAAGGGGATGACCGTGAAGGACATAAGCACGACGACCATGATCACCGCCGGAGCGATGATGAACACCGGCTTGTCGGCAAAGGGCGGGACCCAGTCCTCTTTTGTCAGGATCTTTACCGTATCCGCCAGTACCTGCAGCAGGCCGAAGTGCCCCACGCGGTTTGGGCCGTACCGGTCCTGCCAGAGCGCGAGCAGTCTGCGCTCAAGCCAGATGAGCATGGCGCCGATGGTCAGCACCGTGAAGAGGATGCTGAAGAGGACGATTAGTTGTCGGATGGTATCAGTCATAGTTTCTTAGACCCGGTTGGCCGGTTTTTTTGCTTCCTTGCAATTATCGCTGGCGAATTCGCGCTTAGTTCCTCGGAACCGAAGATATCATAGCGAGGTGCGTCGTCGGTATGCTTCGACCCGGGGGCGTTCTTGAAGAAGGTAACTTCGCTGTGATCAGCGCTATCCAGCAGTCTTTTTCCTGTATCGCCGCCTTTAAGTGGGCCGCCGACCTCTTCCTGGTATTTGTTCAGTGCCTGGACCGAGTTCCATCCTGGTGACCAGTAGCGCGGGATGAGCGGCGCGGGCGGCTGGCCATCGTATCCTTCCATGGAAAAGGACAAAGGTGAATCAGCATCCTCTGGTGGCTTTGGCTCATGGACACTGACGTTCGCGAGCATTGACGTCCTGCCACTGTAACGATGCGGCTGACGCGGAATCTTTTGTTCTGATATCCGCAAGTCAGCGGTTGGTGCAATGTCCAAAAGTGGTTTGAAAACCGGCAAGGAGGAAACCATCTCCTTAATAACATCATCCAGCGATCGCTTGCCCTCTCCCCTCGAGGGAGAGGGTTGGGTGAGGGGGAGCTTCCCGACCGCAGTCATTATATCATCGATCCACTTCCAGCTTGCCTGAATGTCATGGTTCGGTTCGAATACCTGGTAGAACCGCTGTGCTCGGCCTTCATTGTTCACCATCGTACCGTGTGTTTCGGCAAATGTTGCTGCTGGCAGAGTGACGTCAGCTTTTGATGATGTTGGATTGATCAGGTGGTCGATAACGATGATGTTCTGCGCGTGGGCCAATGCATCACCGACGATCTTTGCATCAGCTCTGCGGTAAAGATCATTTTCGAGGATGACAATCGTATCAACCTGGCCGTCCTGGAGGGCTTTAAAGGCAGCACCGATGTTTCTCGCTCCCATGAGTCCAAGCCCCATGGTATTGCATTCGAGAGATGTGTAGCAGAGTTCGGCCTGCTTCCCGGTCGAGCAAAGAGCCCATGCAATATTGGCTGCTGCTTCGATTAGGGATTCATTCATGCAGCCGGTTCCGGAAACGATAAGGGGATGTTTGGCGTTCTTGAGCGCAGTGGCGATCTCCTTTGCAAGTGATAGGAGTTTCTGACGATCCCCCTCACCTCCCGAATAAGGCATTGCCTCATCCGGGACAGGCCGGCCCTCTCCCACCAGGGGAGAGGTGACTTTTTGTTGTCCCTCCCTTGATGGGAGGGATGAAGGGAGGGTGGCATCCGAGATTCCCTGTACAGCCGGGGCGTCGGGATTCAGTTCATGTGCCACGGCAAAGCCGAGGCGTGCGATGTCATCGGGCGCTGCTTGGTAGGTCCCAGATGCAACATCATCCAACTTCGTTTTATCACAGGAGGCTATATAGAGCGGTGTTCTTGCGTTCTGTCCGGCGTTCCTGACTGCGTTATCATCCCAGTGCGGTATTTTCATTGATGCCGCGGTCTCTCGCTGCTTACTCTGAGCTGCCTGTCGGAGAGCGAGTACGAGCATGGGGGCTGTATTGGTCACATCCTCGCCGAGCACCAGCACCGCATCTGCTGACTCGATCTCATGCAAAGACGGCGTTCGAGCAGGACCTTTCTGCAGGATATCGGTGATGAGTCGCGTAAGTTTATGCTCCTCATCTGACAGGCCTGAGTAGAAGTTGTCAGGACCGACGAGCGTACGGAGCGCAAAATTCGATTCCAACGAGGCACGGGGAGAGCCTATGCCGATCACGCCTTTGCTTTGGGACAGGATGTCGATAATATGCTTGAGAGCGGATTCTTTTGAGACAGGTTCCAGGTTCTCATGCCCCCCTCTCCTCGTGTCCTCTCCCACGAGGGGAGAGGATGTAGATGTAGCCCCTCCCTTAATGGGAGGGGTTGGGGAGGGTGTTTTTATCAGTGCCTTCCTGATCCTGCGCCCGCTGTTCACGAACTCATACCCGAACCTGCCGCGGTCGCAGAGGAAATAGCCGTTCACGTCATGGTTGTAGCGGTTCAGGACCCTGCGCAGCGTACCGTACCGTTCGCCCGGGATCGTGTTGCATCCGATGCCGCAGTGAACGCAGATGGACGGCGCGGTCTGAAGGTCCCACTTTCGCGTATAGTGTTGTTTGAGCGTCTTGTCCGTAAATACCCCGGTGGGGCAGACCTCGACCAGGTTCCCGCTGAACTCGCTTTCGAGCGCGCCTTCTTCATGCCTTCCGAAATAGACGTTGTCATGGGACCCGAACACATTAAAATCGCGGCCGCCTGCATAATTACGATAGAACCTGACGCAGCGGTAGCATTGGATGCAGCGGTTCATCTCGTGATTGACAAAGGGGCCCAGGTCCTGGTTATTGTGCGTGCGCTTTTTGAACCGCGTCCTGCGATAATTATGGCCGGTCATGAACGTCATGTCCTGCAGGTGGCACTCGCCGCCTTCGTCGCAGACCGGGCAATCATGCGGATGGTTCAGCATGAGCCATTCGATCACGCTCGACCGGAAAGCCCGCGCATCAGGATCGTCAATGGACAAGCGCATGCCCTCAGCCACCGGCGTCATGCAGGACATGGTGATCCTGCCGCGCGCATCCTTGTCGTCCTTGAACACTTTGACCGCGCATTGACGGCATGCGCCCACCGAGTGCAGGGCCGGGTGCCAGCAGAAGTAGGGAAGGTCGAACCCCAGCGAGAGGCAGGCCTGGAGGAGGTTCTGGCCTTCTTTTACTTGATGGGGCTTATTGTCGATATAGATCGTAAACATAAAAAGAACCTTTGACACGGATTTTCACGGATTGAAATCCTGATAAAATCGGATATGGCTAAAAGATATAGTAAATCTGCTAGAAGACACGGCGGACTATCTTTAGTTTTTCTCCGAAATTGAGCAACAATCCAACCTTTACGCCTGTGGCTTTAAGGTAATTAACCAACTGAGCTTCATGGGCTTTAGTCAGGACTGTAACGGCTTTTAACTCAAGGATGATTTTATTGTCAACGAAGATATCTGCAAAGTATTCACCTACAAGCTGGTCTTCAAATCGAACATTAATAGGTGCTTGCTGGACAGACGGGAGATTTTTTTGAGATAATTTGATCATCATGGCATTCTCATATACTTTTTCTGTGAAGCCGAAGCCAAGCTTGTTGTATACATCATATGCACAGGCAATGATCTGATCGGTTGTTTCAGCATGTATCAAGTTGTTATCCGCCGTTATCATAATTAAATCCGCCCCTTCCGTGTCAAAGGTTTTTCCAAGGACATTTTTTTTCTTTTATATGTTTCTCAAAGTCTTCTCTGAAGTACTTCAAGGCGCTCTGCAGCGGCTCCACAGCCCCCGGCGCAAGCGCACAATAAGTGTTCCCTGGACCGAGCAGCTTGCATTGCAGCGCCAGAAGGTCTATATCGCCGGGTTCTCCTTCTCCGATCTCGATGGCATGGAGCATTTTTTCTATCCACGGCAATCCCTCGCGGCAGGGTGTGCACCAGCCGCAGGACTCGCGGCGGAAGAAGACCTCAAGGTTATGCACAAAGCCCACGGGGCAGGTCCTGTCATCAAGCACGATCATGGTGCCGGTGCCCATGCGGCTGCCGGCTTTCATGACCGAATCAAAGTCCATCTTCACGTCCAGATGTTCGGCAACCAGAAAATCGGTCGAAGCGCCACCGGGGATCACGCCGCGGAACTGATAGCCCTCCTGCATGCCTCCGGCATGTTCTTCCAGAAGTTCCCGGACCGTAACGCCCATGGGAAGTTCCCAGGCACCGGGACGCTTCACCCTGCCGCTGACGCCGTAGAGCTTGGTGCCGCCATCAGGACCCGTGCTCAATCCCTTGAACCAATCCGGTCCGTTTTTCACAATATGCGGGATGTTCGCAATGGTCTCGGCATTATTCACGATCGTCGGTCTACCCCAGAGGCCGCAGACCTGGGGGAAGGGCGGTTTGGAGCGCGGCGTCGCACGTCTTCCTTCAAGGGCGTTCAGCAGCGCGGTTTCCTCGCCGCAGATGTAGCGTCCCGCGCTGGAGTGGATGCGCAGGTCGAGATCGAAGCCGGAGCCAAAGATGTTCTTTCCGAGATATCCTGCTGCATAGGCCTCTGCAATGGCTTTTGCCAGCCTCTTTTCGGCAAGCTTGTATGCCCAGCGGAGGAAGATATAGGATTGTCCTGCCTGTATGGCGTAAGCGCTCGTGATCACGCCTTCAATAATTTGATGCGGATCTCCTTCGAGCAGCATCCGGTCTTTGAACGTGCCGGGCTCCATCTCGTCGGCGTTCACCACGAGATACTTGATTTTCGGCGCGTTCTCACCCATGGGCACAAAGCTCCACTTGGCGCCCGTGGGGAAGCCTGCGCCGCCGCGGCCGCGCAGGTTCGAGGCCTTGACGATGTCCTGTACCTGTTGAGGCGTCATGCCGAGCGCCTTGCGCGCAGCCTGGTACCCGCCCGCTTTCTCGTAGTCTTTCAGAGAGAGCGGCTCCTGGCCGGGACGGATGTTATTGGTTAATGGTCGTTCCATAGCAAACCTTAAGTTTTTGACACTGAGGGGCACTGATTGCTTATGATCAACATTGATAGGGACACCATTAAAAATGAATTATCATAGCCTTGTCAGTGTAAATCAGTGTCAAAAGGCTATTCGTATTTATTCAATATCTCATCCATCATATCCGCTGTCACCGGACCGTACAATTCCTCATCCACCATCATTGCCGGGGCCCGGTCGCAGGCGCCGAGACAGGAGATCGGGAGCAGAGTGAACCGGTTGTCCTTGGTCGTTTCGCCGAAGTCGATGTCCAGTTTCATCTTCAGTAAGTCCAGCAGAGGGTTATATCCCATGACCCAGCAGGAGATGCTGTCGCACACAAGGATCACATGCCGTCCCACCGGCATTCTGAAGATAAAGCTGTAGAACGTGGCAACGGCATCGAGCTCGTCTGGCGTCATATCAAGGAGTGCCGCAACATCATTGATCGCTTCATCAGATACCCAGCCGCGGTGCTTCTGGATGATCTTGAGCGCGTCGACGGCTGCGGACTGCTTGAATTCGCAGTGCGTAAGTTCTGCTGTGATCTCTTGTTTTTCTTGTTCGGTGAGCATGATAGTTCCTAAGGGCATTTGACACTGATCAACACTGATTTTTTATGATTTTTAAATCAGACCTTGTCATAAATAATCAGTGTCCTTCAGTGTCAAGCCTCTTTTATCTATCCAGGTCCGCCAATATAAAATCAATGCTCCCCAGGATCGCCAGCAGATCCGCGATCATCAGTCCTTTGCAGATCTTCGGCACCATTTGCAAATGCGCGAACGACGGGGTGCGGATGCGCGTCCGATAGGACTGGGTGCTGCCATCGCTGATCAAATAGTAGCCATTGTTGCCTTTGGTCGCCTCGATGCCCATGAAGGCTTCGCCGGCAGGGATGACCGGGCCCCAGCTGACACTCAGGAAATGTGTGATAAGCGTCTCGATGTCCTGCAGGGTCCGCTCCTTGCGGGGAGGCGTGGCGAGCGGATGGTCGGACTTGTATCTGCCCTCAGGCATGTTGTTCATGCACTGCTCGATGATGCGCAGGCTCTGGCGCATCTCTTCGACGCGCACGACGCCGCGGTCATAGCAGTCACCGTTCTTTGCCGTGGGAATGTCGAACTCGAAATTCTCGTACCCGGAATATGGGCGTTTTTTGCGGAAGTCCCAGTCGGATCCGCAGGCCCGCAGCCCGGGCCCCGTGACGCCCCATTCTATGGCTTCATCGAGTGTGTAGGCGCCGACACCTTTGGTGCGGCCTTTGAAGATGCTGTTCTGCATCACGATAGAATCGTATTCCTTCAGCCGCGGCGGCAGATAGGCGAGGAAATTTCGCACCAGCCGGTCCCAGCCTTTCGGCAGGTCCTGTGCCACGCCGCCGATCCTGAACCATTCCGGATGCATGCGCCCGCCGCAGATAGCCTCGATGATATCGAAGATGCGTTCCCGATCCGTGAACATGTAGAACACGGGCGAGAGCGCGCCCACGTCCTGTGCAAAGGTGCCGTACCAGACCAGATGGCTCGCTATGCGGAAAAGCTCCGCCAGCATGACCCTGATCACTTGCGCACGCGCAGGGACCTCGATGCCCGCCAGTTTCTCCACCGCGAGGCAGTAGGCCATGTTGTTCATGACCCCGCCCAAATAGTCCACGCGGTCCGTGTAGGGAATGAAGGTGTGCCAGGTCTGGCGCTCTGCCATCTTTTCCGCGCCGCGGTGGTGGTAGCCGATGTCGGGAACGCACTCCTTGATCTCCTCGCCGTCGAGCTGCAGGATGAACCGGATGAGTCCGTGCGTGCCCGGATGCTGGGGACCGAGGTTCAGGAACATGAAGTCCGTGTCCTCTGTTGTGCGCGTCATACCCCAGTCTTCAGGCCGGAACTTGAGCGCCTGCTGTTCGATGGCTTCTTTCTCATCAGAAAGCGTGAACGGTCCCATCTCGGTTGCGCGCGCTGGATGATCCTTGCGCAGGGGATGGCCTTTCCAGGTAGGCGGCATCAATATCCGGCTCAAGTGCGGATGACCGTCGAAGGTGATGCCGAAAAGGTCCCATACCTCGCGCTCATACCAGTTTGCTGACGGCCAGAGATCGGTGATGGTCGGAAGGCACGGAGCGGCGCCAATGAGCGCAACCTTGATGCGGATGTCGTCGTTGCGGTCATAGGAAAGTAGGTGGTAGACAACCGTGAAATCGCTTTGCGGCTGGTCCGGGCGATGACGCCGTACGCGTTCGTCGATCGCAGTCAGATCGTACAGCATCGTATAGGGACGGTCGATGGCGCTCTTGAGGTGACGGAGGATGTCTAAGGCCTTCTCTTTCCTAACCCAGAGCGTGGGGATGTTGTCGCAGGTCTGCTGGATGGCGACGATGGAGTCGCCGAAGGCTGTTGTGAGGTCGTTTATGATAGGATTTAAATCCATAATTGAAATTAAGACAAGACTTTGA
>Ga0334722_10002453_pt1 | contig 21038 bp, 22 predicted proteins | sample C3_bottom_MG_FD_207210 | JGI IMG/M metagenome (GOLD analysis project Ga0334722, IMG submission 207210) | Sediment microbial communities from Yellowstone Lake, YNP, Wyoming, USA - C3_bottom | ecosystem: Environmental > Aquatic > Freshwater > Lake > Sediment | place: USA: Wyoming | collected... | reverse complement strand
GGAACACCTTCACCTTCCCGTCGTCCATGCGGACCGGGATGGCGACCTGGATCTCGCGCATCGGCCACCGGAGGAGTTCACGCGTGCCGCCATCGAGATCGAGGATGTCGGCGACCTTGTCGAACTGCTCCTGGGCCATTTCGAACGGATTGAACGGCTTGGACACTGGCGTGCTCCTCGGGCGCTTTGCGCCGCAGTAAAACGTTGATGATGTCAAACGGAACGGGCAACCGGATATAAAGACTCGCCGCGGGTTGGGGACTTGCGAACCGGGGGGTGGATCGCGTCAACTGCAACCTCCGGCGGCAGTTCGGGCCAGAGTACCCGTAGCGTCAGGGCAAGTCAAGTCATAGCAAAACCATCGGAATTGACGTCGGAATTGGGGTCAGATCCAAAACCGCGCGTCTTGTAATCGCTCCTCCTGCCCGAACGCGCGGTTTTGGATCTGACCCCAGCCTTCGCTTGACAATGTGTTAGTACACTAATACATTAGATAACCAGCATGGCTCTCCGAGACATCAAGCCGCCGCTTCCCACATTCGTCCTCGACCTAGCAACCGGGGTCCCTGCCTACCGCCAGGTGATCAATCAGATCCTGGGCGCCGTGGCGTCCGGGACGCTCAACGGCGGCGACCAGCTGCCCACGGTCCGTCAACTTGCGGTGGACCTGTCGATCAATCCCAACACGGTCGTGCGCGCCTATCGCGAGCTCGAGATTCGCGGCGTCCTGTCCACGCAGCAGGGGATTGGGACGTTCATCACGACCGAGCCGGTCAGGCAGGACGAGGCGTCGCGGCAGCGCCAGATCGATCAACTCGTGAGTGACGTGATGGCGCGTGCCGGCGCCGTCGGCGTCAGCGGCGATGACCTCATCGCCCGTTTGCGGGAATTCATCAACGACCAGCGGAGGACTTCCTGATGCCAGCCTTGAACTTCTCGATTCGTCCGGCGCTTGCCGATGGCGATGTGCAATCCACGCTCAGCCCTATCGGGCTCGGCCTGGCCGTCGTGTGCTTGCTGGGCGCCGCAGGGCTGTGGCGGCTCGCGGGCCTCCAGCCGTTCGCGATGCTGCTGGCGTTGGTCGGCGTCTACTGTGCCTTCTCGCTGAAGGTGGCCTCGCAGTGGCAGAAGGCCGCGTTGCTGAGGCTCGGCAAGTACCGCGGCTTGCGCGGTCCGGGCCTCTTCCACGTGATCCCGCTCATCGATTCCGTGAGCCAGTTCGTCGATCAGCGTGTGCGCGTCACCGATGTGCGTGCCGAGACGGCGCTCACTCGCGATACCGTGCCGGTCAACGTCGATGCCATCGTGTTCTGGGTTGTCTGGAATCCCGAGAAGGCCATTCTCGAGGTGGCGAACTTTACCGAGGCCATCACGCTGAGCGCGCAGACGGCGCTGCGCGAGTCAATCGGCCGCCACGAACTCGCCCAGATGATCACCGACCGCGAGACGCTCGGTCGCGAACTGCAGAAGATCCTCGACGAGAAGACCAATCCGTGGGGCATCACGGTCCAGTCGGTCGAGATTCGCGACGTGCAGTTGCCGAAGGAACTCGAAGACGCCATGTCGCGCCGGGCGCAGGCCGAGCGCGAACGCCAGGCGCGCGTGATTCTCGGCACGGCCGAAACCGAAATCGCCGAGAAGTTCGCCCAGGCCGCGCTGTCCTACCAGGACAATCCGATCGCACTGCACTTGCGCGCGATGAACATGCTCTACGAAGCGCTGAAGGAAAAGGGATCGATGGTCATCGTTCCATCCTCTGCCGTTGAGACGATGGGACTGGGCGGCATGCTCGGCACCGCCTCGCTCTCCGGTCACCGTGTGCCTGGGGTCAGATCCGAAACATAGCCCCGCTGGGGTAGCCACGCTGGGGTCAGATCCAAAACCGCGCGTTTGCGGTGCGGGCCGGTGATTCTGGCGAAACGGCTCGAGGAGGTGTTCCATGCCGTGGTCGTACGACCTCTGGATCTTCCAGTTGCTCGGGCTCGTGTTGACCGGTGCGGGCGTCATTATTGCCGGGATGGCGATCGTGCGACGCCGTCACGCGGCGTCCACTGAGCCCGGTGCAGTCGGCATTCCAGGCAATCTCCCCGAGGCGGTCGGCATCAACATGGCCCGCATCCGGGTCGGCGGCGATGCTGGCGGCCTCGTCGTGGTGGTCGGCCTGATCCTCGCCTTCATGCCCGCCTGGTGGCAGTGGTTCGCCGTCATCGCTGCCGGCTCCGTGTTCGTCGCCGGCGCTCTCTTCCTCTGGCACCGCTACCACCCCTGGTGACGCTGGGGTCAGATCCAAAACCGCGCGTCTACTCACCGGGGCTCCCCAGCTTCCGGGACTTGGCAGTGGTGATTTCTGGCACAGCTTGGCGGCCGCGAACCGGCAAGAACTGCAACTGACTCGCGGCAGCACTCGGATTCAGGCCTGTTTCGAGCTGTCGCCGACATGGTCCACCGGCACGCGCCTTGCGTCGGTGGACGCCATGGCGAGACCACTGCGGATGGCTTTCCCCGGGGCGTCGTACCACGTGATGGCCAGGGGCAACTCGAAGGCGTTGATCTTCCTGGACCGTGTCGACTCCGAACGGTTTCTCGAACTTCTGGATCTCACCCTGTTGCGGTCTGGCGCCCGCTGCCTGGCATTCTGCCTGATGCCGAATCACTACCATCTCGTGCTCGTGACGCCGGACGCGAATCTCTCGGAGGCGATGCGGTACCTCAACAGCGTCTACTCGCAGTGGTGGAATCAACGTCATGGTCGCTGCGGCCACGTGCTCCAGGGGCGGTTCAAGGCTCAACTGGTCCAGCGCGAGCGGTATCTGCTGGCCGTCTGCAGATACGTCGTGCTGAATCCAGTGCGGGCCGGGCTTGTGCCTCGCCCCGAGGACTGGCCGTGGAGCAGCTACTGTGCATCGGCACGCATGGCTGCGAGTGCGACCTTCCTGGACCGGGCCAGCGTCGACAGCCTTCTGGCTGGCGGAGCTGGCTCCAGTCCCGGTGATCAGTATCGGCGCTTCGTGGCTGAGGCGCCGGGCGAGATTGATGTCGGCCCCTCCATTCGCCGAGACGACCGGTTCATTGGGGATGAGTCGTTCCTGAGCGAGGAGCGCCAGGTCGCGGCCCGCTGCGCCTTGCCGGGGGTTCCGCGCCGCGAACCGCGCCGCCCGGCTCCGGAGTTGTCCCGGCTGTTTGAATCCGCGAAGACTAGACAGCAAAGGGACGAGCGGATTGGCGATGCGATTAGGCGCTACGGGTATCCAGTGGTTGCCATCGCAGCGCACCTGAGACTGCACCCGGCCACGGTCGGGACGGTCCTCCGGAAGCTGCGGCGCCGGGGCAACGCGCCGCAAGGCGCCCGGGCGGATGGCGATGGCGCGGCGGAGGAGGCGGGCCAGTCCACGTCGTCCGCCCCTCGGCTCATGTTCGGGATTGAGTAGGGCGCAAGACGCGCGGTTTTGGACCTGACCCCAGCGTTGGCGACGGGGGAAACGCGCGGTTTCGGATCTGACCCCAGCGTGGGAGGCGGGGGAAAACGCGCGCTTTTGGACCTGACCCCAGCGTTTGGATACACTGTCAGGCTATGAAGCCTGAGAGCCCCGCGGCGCCCGCCAAGTCGTATACGACGGTGTCGGGCCGGCCGATCGAGCGTGTCTACACGAAGGAGTCCCTGGACGGCTGGGACCCCGCCCGGGACCTCAGCGAGGCCGGGCAGTTCCCCTACACCCGTGGCATCCATCCGACGGGCTACCGCGGCCGGTTGTGGACGATGCGGCAGTTCTCCGGGTACGGGACGCCGGAAGAAACCAACGAGCGATACAAGCATCTCCTGGCGGCCGGCGGCACGGGCCTCAGCGTGGCGTTCGACCTGCCCACGCTGATGGGCCGCGACCCGGACCACGAGCTGTCGCTCGGCGAAGTGGGGAAGTGCGGCGTCAGCATCGCGTCGCTGGCCGACATGGAGACGCTCTTCGAGGGCATCTCGGTGGCGGACATCACGACGTCGATGACGATCAACTCGCCGGCGCCGATGCTGTTCGCGATGTACCTGGTCGTGGCCGAGCGCCAGGGCGCGGACTGGCGGAAGATCTCCGGGACGATTCAAAACGACATCCTGAAGGAATTCATCGCCCAGAAGGAGTACATCTACCCCCCGCGGCCGTCGATGCGGCTCATCACGGACATCTTCTCGTTCTGCGCACAGCACGTGCCGAAGTGGAACACGATCTCGGTCAGCGGATACCACATCCGGGAGGCGGGCGCGACGGCGGCGCAGGAACTCGCCTTCACGCTGCGCGACGGCATCGAGTACGTGCAGTACGGCGTGGACGCCGGCCTGCAGGTCGACGACTTCGTGCCGCGCATCTCGTTCTTCTTCAACGCGCACAGCGACTTCTTCGAGGAACTGGCCAAGTACCGGGCGGCCCGCAAGCTGTGGGCAACGACGATGCGGGAGCGGTTCGGTGCGAAGGACGAGCGCTCGCTGAAGCTGCGGTTCCATACGCAGACCGCCGGCGTGTCGCTGACGGCGCAGCAGCCCTACAACAACGTGGTCCGGGTGGCGCTCCAGGCGCTGTCGGCGGTCCTCGGCGGCACGCAGTCCCTGCATACGAATTCGCTCGACGAGGCGCTTGCGCTCCCGACGGCCGAGGCGGCCACGCTGGCGCTCCGGACGCAGCAGATCATCGCGCACGAGAGCGGCGTGACGAACGTGGTTGACCCGCTCGGCGGCTCGTACTTCGTCGAACGGCTGACGCTCGATCTGGAACGCGAGGCCCGCGAGTACTTCGCCACCATCGACGGCATGGGCGGCATGGTGGGGGCGATCGAGCGCGGATTCCCGCAGCGGGAAGTGGCGGACAGCGCCTACCGCTACCAGCAGTCAGTCGAACGCAAAGAGAAGATCGTCGTCGGCGTCAACGACTACGTCGTGCAGGAGGAGCGCCCGATGCCGCTGCTCTATATCGACGAGGCGGCGGCCGCGCGGCAAATCGAACGGCTGCGCGTCCTCAAGCGCGATCGGGACAACGGGCGGGTGCGCCGGGCGCTCGACGGCCTGAAGCGCGCGGCGGAGGGCACAGCCAACACCATGGACCCGCTCATCGAGGCGACGCGCGCCTACGCGACGGTCGGCGAGATGTGCGACGCGCTGCGCGACGTCTGGGGCGAGTACGTGGAACAGCCGGTCATCTAGATGGAGACCGCCGGGCGCGTCGGCCCGGCCTCCCACAGAACGGGAAGCGAGCGCATGGCCAAGATCAGAGTGGTGATTGCAAAACCGGGGTTGGACGGGCACGACCGTGGCGCCAAGGTCATTGCGCGGGCGCTGCGGGACGCGGGCATGGAGGTGATCTACACCGGCCTGCGGCAGACCCCTCAGCAGATCGTCAGCGCCGCGATCCAGGAGGATGCCGATGTCGTCGGCCTGTCGATCCTGTCGGGCGCCCACAACCACATTTGCCCCGAGGTGATGCGCCTGCTGAAAGAGAAGGGGCTCGATGACGTCCTCATGGTGGTCGGCGGGATCATCCCCGACGTGGACGTCGCCAGGCTTGCCGAGATCGGCATCCGCGGTGTCTTCCGGCCGGGTACGTCGATGCAGGACATCATCGATTTCATCACGGCCAACGTCCGGACCCGGTCGGAGGCGGTGTAGGCAGGGGTAATCTCCCGCTGGCGCCGCTCCGATAAGCGGTTGAGGGCGCTTGACGCCCGTCCCGGCCGGGGGCTACGCTCAGGTCCGTAGACGGGTTCTGACAGGCGAAACGCGCGTCGGTACAGGTAACTGGGGCTATGCCGCACAAGCTGCTTCTGGCGGATGACAGCGTCACGATCCAGCGGGTCATCGAACTGACCTTCGCGGACGAGGACGTCCAGGTCATCGCGGTTGGCGACGGGGCGGAGGCGATCCGCCGCATCCAGGCCGATCCCCCGGACATCGTGCTGGCCGACATCGGCATGCCCGAGAAGGACGGCTACGAGGTCGCGGCGTTCGTGAAGGGCACGCCGCAATTCGCCCACATCCCGGTTCTGCTGCTGACCGGCGCGTTCGAGCCGGTGGACGAACAGCGCGCGCACGAGGTCGGCTGCGACGGCGTGCTGGCCAAGCCGTTCGAGCCGCAGATGGTGATTACCCGGGTCAACGAACTGCTGGCCGCCGGGCCGTCCCGCAGCGCCGGGCCCGCAGCCGCGCCGGGTGCACCCGCCACGGCGGCTTCCGCACCTGCACAGGGCAGGCCCGCCGCGAAGCCTGGCGTGCCGCCCACGGACGAGCGATGGGGCACGTCGTCGTCGGCGCTGGACGCGTTCCTGTCGGCACCGCCGCCCGCGAACCCGAATTCGTTCGAGTTCGCGCCATCGGCACTCGACGTGCCGGCGCGGCCAAAGCCCGGGGGGAACCTGAGGGCTGAAGGATCGGGCGGCGCCCGCACATTCGATCTCGGCGACATGCCCGGGGCGCTGGAGGACGAGGCCGCCCGGCGCTATGCGGCGACGGCGCACGCGCCCGTGCCTGCCGCGGGACAGGCGGATCCCAATTCGGTCAAGATCAGCCGGCGTACGCCGATCGCCGTGCCTGGGTTCGGGGCGCCGGCGCTCCCGACATCGAGTTCGACGTCGGCGGAGCTCGACGACTACTTCGAGAAGCTGGACGCCGCGTTCGCGACGCTGCAGCCGGCCCAGCCGCGCGAGGCGGGCGGGGCGCCGGCGAACCAGCCGTTCGGCGGCAGCCTGCGGAATGACGCGCCCGAGCCGCTGACGGCGATCCGCCGGGGTTCCGCGCCCCCTGAGCGCGGCGTTGCTCCGCCGCCCGACCGCGGGCCGTCGGCCCCGCCCGACCGCGGGCCGTCGGCGCCGGCCGAGCCGGCGCCGGGCATGGCCCAGGCGTTTTCGGCGCTCCTCGCCGCGGAACACGGCGGCCAGACCCCGGCCGCGGCGCCCGCGCCGGTCAATGCCTTGGGGCCGGCCAACGTTGAACTCATCGTCGAGCGCGCCACGCAGCAGGTGCTGCAGCGCCTGTCCGATCGCGTGGTCCGCGAAACGGTCACCGACATCGTCTCGCGCGTCGCCGAGCGGCTCGTCCGCGAGGAAATCGAGCGCGTCAAAGCCACCCTGAAGTAACGGCCGCCCGGGTGTCAACGCGCTTGTGGCGCCGGCATCTGTGCGGTTACGCTGTACGCTTCACGAACGGTCAGGAACCACATGTCTGAGCTACCGAAAGCATTCGATCACAAGGACGTCGACGCCCGCTGGTACGGCTACTGGGAGTCGATTGGCGCGTTCAAGGCCAATCCCGCCAGCGACAAGCCCATGTTCAGCATGGTGCTGCCGCCGCCCAACGTCACGGGCTCGCTGCATATGGGGCATGCGCTCAACCACACCATGCCCGACATCATCGCGCGCTGGAAGCGGATGCTGGGCTACGACGTCCTGTGGCTGCCGGGCACCGACCATGCGGGCATCGCCACGCAGAACGTGGTCGAGAAGCAGCTGGCGCAGGAGAAGAAGACCCGCCACGACCTCGGGCGCGAGGCGTTCGAGGCCCGGGTGTGGGAGTGGGTGAAGGAGAGCCACGGCATCATCACCGGGCAGATGCGGAAGATCGGCGACTCGGTCGACTGGTCGCGGGAGCGCTTCACGCTCGACCCGGGCCTGTCGCGCGCGGTGCGCCGGGAATTCGTGTCGCTCTATCGCGAAGGCCTGATCTACCGGGACAAGTACATCGTCAACTGGTGCCCGCGGTGCCGGACGGCGCTGTCGGATCTCGAGGTGCAGCACCGCGACAGCGACGGCAAGCTCTACTACATCCGCTACGCCGGCGTGGACGGCGGCCCCGGCGTGACGGTGGCGACCACGCGCCCGGAGACGATGCTCGGCGACACGGCCGTCGCGGTGAGCCCGGACGACGATCGCTACCGGCACCTGATCGGGAAGCGCGTGAAGCTCCCGGTGATCGGCCGGGCGCTGCCGATCGTGGCCGACGCGTTCGTGGACCCGGCGTTCGGGACGGGCGCGGTCAAGGTGACGCCCGCGCACGATCCGAACGACTTCGCGATGGGCCAGCGGCACTCCCTGCCGAGCGTGTCGGTCATCGACGAGGACGGCAAGATGACGGCGGAGGCGGGGCCGTACGCGGGCCAGGACCGGTTCAAGGCCCGCAAGGCGCTCGTGGATCAGCTCCAGGGCGAAGGGCTCATCGAGAAGATCACGGATCACCGCCACGCGGTGGGGCATTGCGACCGCTGCAGCACGGTGGTGGAGCCGCTCGTGTCGCGCCAGTGGTTCGTGAAGATCGGCCCGCTGGCGGCCGAGGCGATTCGCGCGGTCGAGGAAGGCCGGGTGGTCTTCCTGCCCGACAACTGGACCAAGACGTACTTCGAGTGGATGACGAACATCCACGACTGGTGCATCTCCCGGCAGCTGTGGTGGGGTCATCGCATCCCGGCGTGGTACTGCGAGGCGTGCGGCGACACGATCGTGTCCGAGGAAGATCCGACCGCGTGCCGTTGCGGCGGCGCCCTGCGGCAGGACACCGACGTGCTCGACACGTGGTTCAGCTCGGGACTGTGGCCGTTCAGCACGATGGGCTGGCCCGACCAGACCGAGGACCTCGCGCGCTATTACCCGACGACGCTGATGCTGACCGGGTTCGACATCATCTTCTTCTGGGTCGCGCGCATGATCATGCTCGGCCTGAAGTTCGCCGGCGACGTGCCGTTCCACACGGTCTACATCACGGGCCTGGTGCGCGACGAGCGCGGCCAGAAGATGAGCAAGTCGAAGGGCAACGTGGTGGACCCGCTGTCGGTGATGGACGAGATCGGCGCCGACGCGCTGCGGTTCACGCTGGCGGCCATGGCGTCGCCGGGCATGGACATCCCGCTGTCGGAGGGCCGGATGACCGGCTACCGGCAGTTCATCAACAAGATCTGGAACGCCTCGCGCTTCCTGCTGATGAACCTGGGCGAGCTGCCGGCCCGGCCGGCGCTGCCGCCGGTGGCGGAGCTGCACGCGATTCATCGCTGGATGCTGAGCGGCGTGAGCCGCCTGGCGCAGGACGTGAACGACGCGCTGACGACGTACCGGTTCGACCAGGCGTGCGACCGGCTCTATCACTTCTTCTGGCACGAGTTCGCGGACTGGTACATCGAGTTCGTGAAGATCGACCTGCAGCAGACGGGGCCGGCGCGTGACGCCGCGGTCGCGGTGCTGGTGGAGGTGCACGACCGGCTGATGCGGCTGCTGCACCCGTTCATTCCCTTCATCACCGAGGAAATCTGGCAGCAGCTGCCGAAGGCGCCGGGCGAGGGGAACACGGTGACGCTGTCGGCGTTTCCGACGCCGATGCCCGGGTGGGCCGACGCGGACGCGGAGCGCGACGTGGCGTACATGCAGGAAGTCGTCACGACGATTCGCACGGTGCGGTCGGAGCGCAGCGTGCCGCCGTCGCGGAAGATCACGGCGATCATCGACGAAACCGATCCGCATGCCCGCGCGATGCTGCAGCAGTACGCGCCGTTCGTGAAGCAGCTGGCGGGACTCGAGACGCTCGAGTTCCGGGGCGACGTCGCGCCGGGCATCGACACGGTCAAGCGGGTGCTCGAACATGCCCACGTGTTCGTGCCGCTCGCGGGCATCGTCGATCACCAGTCCGAGATCGACAAGATCAGGAAGGAGATGGCCGGCCTCGACAAGGAGTCGGAGTCGCTGGACCGGAAGCTGGGCACGGCGACCTTCGTCGAGCGGGCGCCGGCACACGTGGTCCAGGAGGCCCGGGCCCGGGTGGTGCAGATTCTGGAACGCCGGCAGAAGCTGCTGGCCCAGCTGTCGGAGCTGGGCGCGTGAACGACGAGCCCCTCGAGATCGGGGTCTTCCGCGACTTCGTCCGGCGGAGCCTGGCCGAGGACCTGAGCTGGGGTGACAGCACCACGCAGGCGGTCGTGCCGCCGGAGGCGCGGGCTGAAGGTGCGCTGGTGATGCGGGCTGCCGGCGTGGTGGCGGGGCTCGACGTGGCGCTCGAGGCGTTCCGGCAGCTCGATCCGACCGTGACTGTGGCCGCCGATCGGCACGACGGCGACCGTTGTGCGGCCGGCGATCGTCTCGCCGTCGTCACGGGCCTCGCGGCGCCGATGCTGACGGCCGAGCGCACCGCACTGAACATCGTGCGCCACCTGTCCGGCATTGCCACGCTGACCAGGGCCTACGTCGACGCGGCTGGCGGGCGCGCGGTGATTGCCGACACGCGCAAGACGCTGCCGCTGCTGAGAACGCTGCAGAAATACGCGGTCCGCACGGGTGGCGGCGAGAATGGCCGGTTCGCCCTCGATGAAGGCGTCATCCTCAAGGCCAGCCACATCCGGCTGGCGGGCGGGATCACCGCAGCCGTGCGCCGCGCGAGCGCCGCGCATCCCGACACGCCGATCCAGGTGGAAGCCGGGAACGCGGCCGAGGCGGAAGAGGCGGTCGCCGCCGGCGCTGGCGTGATCCTCTTCACGGGAACCTCGACCGACGATGCGGCGGCTGTCGTCCGCCTGTGCCGCGGCCGCACGCGTCTGGAGGCGTCCGGCCGGATCGATCTCGACCGGCTGGCCGCGCTCGTGGCGGCCGGCGTGGACTTCGTGTCGATCGGCGCCTTGACGGATTCGGCTCCCGCGGCAGACATCGACTTTGACGTCCGATCCCTTTGACCCGTCCCGGGCCGTCGAGCTGCCTCCGGACATTGCAGTCGCGCTGGAGTGGTCGCGGCCGGAGCGCGGGCCGTTCGGCACGCCAATCTTCTACGTGCCGGACACCGGTTCGACGAACGACGCGGCGTCGCGGCTCGCTTTGGCCGGCGCGGCCGAAGGCACCACCGTGGTTGCGGAATCGCAGACGTCGGGCCGTGGCCGCCAGGGCCGCATCTGGGCGTCGCCCGCGGGCGCCGGGCTGTACGTGTCCACCATCGTGCGCCCGGGGCCGGGTGATCGGGATGCCCGTGCCATTCCGTCTGCGCTCACGCTGATGGCCGGCGTGGCTCTTGCGGAGGGCATCCGGGAGGCCACGGGACTGTGTCCAGACATCAAGTGGCCCAACGACCTGATGGTGGGCCGCCGGAAGCTGGCGGGCATCCTGGCCGAGGCGTCCGCAACCGGCACGGCGCTCGAGTACGTGGTGCTGGGCTTCGGCATCAACCTGCGCGAGGCCGCCTATCCGCCCGAAGTCGCGGCGCGGGCGACGTCGCTGGAATCGGAACTGGGGCGTGCCGTCGATCGAGGGGCGGTGCTGGCGCGCTCGCTGGTTCACCTCGCCCGCGTGCGCCAGGCACTGGCTTCTGGACAGATCGGCCCGGTGCTGCAACGCTGGCGGGAACTGGCACCTGCCGCCGAGGGGGCGCCGGTCGAGTGGAGCGTCGGCGGCCATGCGCGCCGCGGCCGGACGGCCGGCCTCGACGACGACGGGGCGCTGCGGGTGGCGATCGAAGATCGAATCGAACGGGTGAGGGCCGGAGAGATAATCTGGCTGTAGGAGAACGACGATGCTGCTCGCGATCGACATCGGCAATACCAACATCGTGCTGGGCGTGTTCGACGGCCAGACGCTGGTGCACAGCTGGCGGCTGACGACGCTGCGCGAGCGGACGTCGGACGAGGCCGGCCTGCTGATGAGCCAGTTGCTGGAGCGCGCGAACATCGCGGTGGGTGCCATCGACGGGGTCGTCATGGCGTCTGTCGTGCCGCCGTTGACGGCGAGCGTCATCGAGATGTCCGAGCGGTATCTCGGACACCGGCCGCTCAACCTCGAGCCCGGCGTCAACACCGGCATGCCGGTCCTGTACGACAATCCGGCGGAGGTGGGCGCGGACCGGATCGTCAACAGCATCGCGGCCTACGAACGGTTCGGACGCACGCGGCAGCTGCCGCTGATCGTCGTGGATTTCGGGACGGCGACGACGTTCGATGCGGTGTCTGCGGCCGGGGAGTATCTCGGCGGCGTCATCTGCCCCGGCATCCAGATTTCCGCGGATGCCCTCTTCCAGCGGGCGGCGCGTCTCCCGCGGATTGATGTCCGCAAGCCCGCGCACGTCATCGGCAAGACCACGGTCAATTCGATGCAGGCCGGCCTCTTCTTCGGTTACATCGGCATGGTCGAAGGACTCGTGACGCGCATGCGCGCCGAGCTTGGCGGTGCGGCGTACTGCGTGGCGACAGGCGGCCTGGCGTCGGTGATTGCGCCGGAAACCTCCGTGATCGAGGCCGTCGACAAGGATCTGACGCTGACGGGACTGCGCCTCGTCTGGGAGAGGAATCCCGGCAATGGACTCCGCTGAGTACTGCCGGGAGATCGAGGCGCACCTCTGCCGCCGCAATGACGGCCACCTCGTGCGCATCAGCGGGCCGGCATTCGAGATGGTGTGCCGCTGGGCGGCGCTGGGTGTCCCGTTCAAGGTCGCGTGCCAGGGCATAGACCGGCATCTCCAGCGCGGCGAACAGAAGACCGCACGGCGCCGTCCCGTTCGCATCGAGTTCTGCGAGGCGGATGTCTTGGATGCGTTTGACGCGTGGCGCAGGGCGGTGGGCGTGCGCGTCTCATTGGCGGGCACGGCCGCGCCCGGCGGGGGAGATGACGGCGGGGAGGCGGACGACACGCCGCCTTCGTCGCGGCGCCGGACCTCGCTGGCTGCCCACATCGATCGCGCCATCAACCGGCTGACGTCCCTGCGCACCGGTCCGTCCGTGTCATCGGTCTGGGATTCGACGCTCGATGACATCGTGCGGCGGCTGGACGCCATGTTCGCGGGGGCCAAGACCGCCAGGGGACCGGCGCGCGACGCCATCGAGGCCGAGTTGTCGGCACTCGATGCGGCCATGATGGACGCCGCGCGCGAGCGATTCGCGGGTGGTGAGGGCGATGACATCCGGCGGGAAGCCGAGGCCGAACTCGCGCCATTCGCGGGCCGCATGCCGGCGCAGGCCTACCGCGATGCGTTCCGCCGCTGCACGGACCGCGTCATTCGCGAGCGGCTCGCGCTGCCGTCGCTGGGAATCGACTAATCATGGCTGATGCGCTGACGACCGGATCGCTGGTCACGCTGACGCCCGAGAAGGCGGTAGCGGGCGGTCGCATGCTGGCGCGCGTGGATGGCCGGGTCATCCTCGTCGCCGGCGGCATTCCCGGCGAACCGGTGCGCGCACGTATCGAGCGCGTCGAGCGCTCGATGGCGTGGGCGACGGTCGAGGCAGTCCTTGAGCCGCACGTCTCGCGGCGTCCGGTGCAGGGCGACCCGCGCTGCGGCGGAGCCGTCTACGCCCACATCGAATATCCCGAGCAACTCCGCCACAAGGCGGACGTCATTCAGGACGGCCTGAAGCGGCTGGCTCGCCTCGAGCCTCCGGAGCCCGTCGCTGTCACACCCTCGCCCGAGCATGGATACCGGATGCGCGCCAGGCTCCACGTGCGGAACGGACGCATCGGCTTCTTCCTCGAGGGCACGCATCGGATTTGTCCGGCGGCGGAGTCGGGCCAGTTGCTGCCGGACACCTGCCGCGTGCTGGACGATGTGGGCGAGCGGCTGCAGGCATCGGAATTGAACGGGGATGCGGATCTCGAGTTGTCCGAGAACGTCGCCGCGGACATGCGGGCGGTGCACGTGGAACTTGCGCCGGGCGCCCGGTTCGGAATGCCGGAGGAGCTGGGGCCCGTTCCCGGGCTGACGGGCTTCTCCTGGTCGCACCCGGCCGAGCGTTGCGACGTGCTCGTGTCCGGCAGCCCGTTCGTCACGGATCGGATCGCGGCAGTCGCGCTGCGCCGCCACGTGCGGGCGTTCTTCCAGGGCAACCGGTTCCTGATCGAGCCGCTCGTGGCGCACGTGGCCGCAGCGTGTCCCGCCGGGCCCGTGCTCGATCTGTACGCCGGTGTGGGTTTGTTTGGCGTGTGTCTGGCCGCGACGGGACGGCATGCCGTGACCGCGGTGGAATCGCACCCGGCTTCGGCGAAGGACCTGGCGCAGAACGCCGAGCCCTACGCGTCCGCCGTGACGGTCTGCGAGATGCCGGTGGAGCAGTTCGTCAGCCGGCCGCGAATCGAGCCTGGCACGACGCTCGTCCTCGATCCGCCCCGGTCCGGGATGTCCCGCGAAGCGGCGGAAGGCGCGGTCGCGCTTCGCGCCCCGCGAGTGGTCTTCATCTCGTGCGATGTCGCGACATTTGCCCGCGACCTCGCGCGCTTCGTCGCGGCCGGTTACCGGCTCACAGCCCTTCGCGGCTTCGACCTGTTCCCCGCGACGGCGCACGTCGAGACGGTGGCGGTGCTGGAGCGCTAGCCCGAAAACAGACCTGCTACCTTTTCGGGATCTGAAAACAGACCTGCTACCTTTTCGGGAGACCTCCCGGAAAAGGTGGCAGGTCTGTTTTCGGTGGGGGCTTACGGCGCGACGATGCGAAGCGCGGGGAAGTAGGTTCGGTACCTCCTGGCGTCGCGGGTGAGCAGCGTCAGCCCTTCGATCGCGGCGTGGGCGCCGATGTAGAAATCAGGCAGCGGCGAACGACGCGCGCCTCCACGGCGCCGGTACTTCACGTAGCACTGACCTGCCAGATAGGCGGCTTCCCACGGCAGCGGAAGCCGGGCGTAGTAGTTGGGCGGCAGCGCCACTTCGAGTTCTTCAATGCGGGCGAACCTGGCCGCCACCTCTCCGTAGACGATCGGGTTGATGGCGATTCTCGACATGTTGGCACGCTCGGTCAGGGCGGCAGCAGACCAGTCCATCCACTCCGGATCTTCGGTGATCACGTCGAGGAGCACGTTGCTGTCGACGAGCGTGATTGGCGTGCTACTCGCCACGGGTCAACGCCAGAATTTCGTCGGTGGACAGGCGGGGACCCGCGGCGCGTCGTCCGACGGCCCGCATCTGCGCGATCAGGGCGTCTCCGCGGGTCTGGGTGTCTGCGCGCCTGATCCGGCAGCTGTTGCCGACGACGTCGAAGACGACCTGGGTACCGGGCAGCAGGCCGAGCTGGTTCCGGATGTCCTGCGGAATAGTCACCTGGCCCTTGGACGTCAGCGTCACAGTAATACCTCTACTAGTAAGAGTAATATCGTGCCTGCCCGACGTCAACACCGGGTAAAATCGGCGGACACGATATCTGACCAATGGCACCTGACAGCAGCATCTGGGGACGGGAATTCAGCGGGCGTCCGTTCGTCTTCATGGAGGCGGCGCACCTGATCGCGCTCGCGATCGTCCTCGCGCTCTCGGTCAGTTTCTGGTGGAAGCCTCTCTGGCGGCCCTCACGGTCGCGCGCGGCGTTCCGCTACGGCGTCGCCGCGGTGCTGCTGGGCAACGAGGCGCTCTGGTACGTCTGGCACTACCTGACCCGCCAAGGCGACCTCCAGACGCTGCTGCCGTTCCATCTGTGCAGCGTGCTCGTCTACGTGGGCGCGGCCGCGCTCATCACGCTCGACCAGACGCTGTTTGAATTCCTCTACTACCTGGGGATCATGGGTGCGTTGCAGGCATTGCTGACGCCCAACATCGGCGCCTTCGGATTCCCGCACATCCGGTTCCTGTCCACGTTCATCTCGCACGGGCTGATCTTCGCCGCGCCGATCTACCTGGCCGTCGTCGAAGGGCTCCGGCCGACATGGACGGGGCTGTGGCGGGTCTTTGCCCGGACCAACGTCTACATGGCGTTCGTGGGCGTGGTGAATTGGCTGGTCGGCGGGAACTACCTCTACATCGCGCACAAACCGGAAACGGCCACCGCCCTCGATTGTCTCGGGCCGTGGCCGTACTACATCGCCGGAATGGAGGCCGTGGGCCTCCTCCTGATGCTGGCGCTGTACGCGCCCTTTGCGCGGCGCCATCAACAGGCGGCCGTCGAAGGCGCCGAAGCCTGATCCGCGCTACGCGTTCCGCTGGCGCGAGACCACCATCCGCCGGACCTTCTCGCGAATCGTGCCTGCCGCGACGTGGACGTAGTCCGGATGCTCGATCATGTCGATCTCGGCCGGCAGCGTGATCATGTCGGCGTCGGGCGGCACGATGGCATGCTCCTGGTAGCGGAGCAGCGTCCGCCGCCAGTCGGCGGCAATCGCCTCGTAGCTGTTGTGGATTTCGCGCAGGTAGTCGGCCGAGATCGTCTCGGCGTACGCGTCGCCCTCGGCCGCCCGCTTGGCGCGCCTGCGCTCGAGCAGGTCGGGCTCGGTCCGCAGGTAGACCGTCAGGTCGGGCAGGCGGATGTGTTCGGCGCGCAGCGTCTGATGGAAGAGCGTCCGGTAGAGCTTGGCGTGCGCCTGAGGCATCTCGCCCGATTCAATCATGCGCGCGACGAAGACCTCCGGGCCGTCGATGAACGGCCGGTCCTCGAGGATCAGGACGCCCCGCGGACTTTCGCGCGTCATCAGGTGCCGGATCTCGCGCTGCTGCATCGTCCGCATGTGGAGGAATGCGAGTTCGGTGGGGAAGATGTTCGCCACGCGGTCGTGGTAGAAGAGCCCCAGGCACTCGTCGATGAGCGAGCCTTTGTCGACGCGCTCGGAGAACGGGTGCACGTCCGCGCCGCCCAGCAGCGTTTCGAAGTCCTTCTTGTACGGATCCTGCGCCAGCGCCCGCATCAGGGTCGTCTTGCCCGAGAACAAGTTGCCCATGATGCCGATATGGAAGTTCTGTTTCATGAGTGCGACTCCTGGGACCGCCGAAGCAGGTCGCAGTATGACACGGCCAGCATCTGCTCGCGCGTGATGCCGAGCTGCGTCGTCAGCGCCCGCATGGCCGGCCGGGCCCGTGCGGGGCTGTCCGTCACCGGCACCTCGATTTCCAGGAACCGGCCGAGGCCGGCGACCTGGTCCAGGTGGACGCGCGTCCCGTTTCGCAGCCACAGCTCCCTCCGTTTTCGCACGCATGCCAGCGGGCGGAACATGGCCCGCAGCAGCTTCAACAGGTGCGGCACGTCGTCGACAGGCAGTGTCTGGTACTCGCTCGCGCGGGCCGTTGCGGCGTTGGACCGGACGTAGAAGATGAGTTCCCCGCGCGTCTGCGCCTTCAGGTGGCGCAACTTCAGTCGTCCGCCGCGCACCGCGAAGTACCAGTCCACCTGGTCCAGCGGCCGGGCGGCGGGGGAGAAGCCGAGCGCACGAAGGGCGGGGCGCAGCCGGCGGAAGTCAGGGGCCGTGGCTTTGAACTCGATGTTCGTCATGGCCCGATCCGACTTCCGCCGGCTCGCTCCCGCTGGCGACTACGACAGAACCTTGATGACGACGCGGCGGTTGGCGGCGCGGCCGTCCTTGGTGTTGTTCGGCGCCACGGGCTTCTCCGAACCGAAGCTGATCACGCTCATCTTGTGCAGCGGAATCTGGTGCTGCTCGTAGAGGTAGCGCTTGACGGCTTCGGCGCGGTCCAGGCCGAGCTTGTCGTTGACGTCCTTCGCGCCGATGTTGTCGGTGTGGCCCTCGATCTCGAAGAACATCTGCGCCGGATTGGCCTTGACCTGCACCATGAACTCGTCGATGCGGGCCTTGATCTCCGGCGAGAGCGCCGCGCCGCCAAAGGCGAAGTTGCCCTGGGCGTCCGACAGTGCCACCGAGTAGATCAGCTTCCGCGACGCCTTGTCGACCGCGGCGGCCGCGGCGGCGGCGCTGCCTGCCTTGGCGTCGGCGGCGCCGGCCGCAGCCCTGGCGCCATCAGCCGAGGCCTGCGCGGCGGCCGTCTTCTTGTCGACTTCGCCAATCCTGGCGTCGGTCGCCTTCAGCCGTTCCTGCGTGGCCTCGAGTCCTTTCGAGACCCCGTCGACCTTGGTGTTGACCTTGTCGACTTCCGTGTTGACGTATTTCTTGGTCGCGCAGCCCGTCGCCAGTGCGATGGCCAGGGCCAGTCCCACGATACCTGCGGTCGATGCGTTCTTCATGTGTCCCTCCTCTGGAACCTACGGATGTGCGTCCGGCGCGCCAGTGAAATACCCGCCGCGGGCGCGCACGGTCAGTGACTTCTGGCGCGTGCGGATGACCAGCGGATGCCAGCCCGTCCGCGCCCCGGGCTCGAACCCGATCAGATACTGATGCCGAAGCTCCGAGACAATGGCTCCGGCGGCGATGCCGGCGCTGGTGCCATCGCTCACCATATATAACTGGCCGCCCGTGTACCGCGCCAGCTCGTCCATCGAGTGGACGGGATCGCCAACCGGATGCGACACCGGGTTCCGATCGCGGCCGCGGCCCGGCCACGCCGTGGCCAGGACGTAGAGCGGCAGATCGGCGGCCCCGACGATCCGCGCCACGGCCACCCCGTCGAGACGGCTGCTCGTATCGACGCCGTCCGTCACCGTGATGACCGCGCCTCGCGGCCGGTCGCGCCGCGTCAGCGCGGTGCTCGTGTCCGCGATCGCGTCGAACAGGGACGTCTCCCCCCAGGCCTCGACCTGCAGCATCCGCCGCGCGATGTCCGCCGGCGCCGTCGTAAACGGCTCGAGCAGGCGCAACCCCTTGGCGAACCCGAACAGGGCGATTTCGTCGGTCCCCGGGGTCATCCGGTCCAGGAGGCGGCCGACGGCCTCGCGCGCCAGTTCCTGGTTCGGCGGGATGCCCATGCTGCCGCTGTTATCGACGAGAATCGCCAGGCTCACCGGCGTGGCGTCCGAATCGAATTCGACGATGGGGCGGGGTTCGCCGTCGACGAAGAGCTCGAAATCACCGCGCGCCAGCCCGGTTGCGGGCCGGCGTTGACGGTCGAGCACCGTCACCGCCACGCGGACCACCTCGACACCAGATCTGAACCGCGGCTTGGCGGCCTGCGATCGGCCATCGTCCTGGCGGATGGCCGCCGCATACGGGTGTGCCAGAAGCAGGCACGCGACGGCGGCGACCAGGGCGCATCTCACACCTACAGGATACCCGTACCGCGGTGCGATTGACCGAACCTGCCATGGAAATCGGTGCTTCGCGGCCGGGGCCGCTGCGCGAGGCTCGAGGGCCGGACTACCGGCAGCCGCCGGCCGGGCAGGCGTTGCAGAGAAGCGGGAACTGGGGCTTCTCGGGGAAGGACGACTGGTCGAGCAGCGCCTGCATCTGTGCCCGCACGTCAGCTGGGACGAAGTCCGCAGGGCAATAGGCCTTCTGGCTGGCGTCCACGATGCCCCAGTGGAACGAGGCCGGACCGGTCGTGGTGGTACCCCAGCGGGCGGCCGTGGCGATGACCTGGCCTTGAGTGACCGCCTGTCCCTTCGTGACCTTGATGCTCTCGAAGTAGCCGGTGATGTAGGTGGTGTAGCCGTCGGCGTGGCGGATATTGATACCGACTTCGCCAGCGTAGTACGAGTTCGAGATGTCGGAGATCGTCCCTGCGGCGTCGGCGAGGACGTTCGCGCCGACGATGAGGAAGAAGTCGATGCCGGGGTGGCCGTTGGGATGATCGCCGGCCTGGACGCCGAACGGCCAGATCGTCATCGACGCCGTCTGGTCGATTTGCGCGAACGAAATCGGGGCCGAGAAGTTCGGCGAGAAGCCCGCAGCGCCGGGGGCAGTGCTTGGCGCCGCGGGGCCCTTGCAGGCGGACGCCACGGCGAGGGCCACGATCGCGCTGACGATCAGGCGGGGGTACGGCGGCATGACTTCCTCCTCGCCGGTAATCGGCACGGCAAGGAAATCCCTGAGCGCAGGGCGCCCGGCTGGAGAGGCCGGAGCGCCAGTCAGGGGGCGGGGGCCTGGCGGGCGGCCCGCTGGTAGCCGGAATACGTCGCGACGCAATTGACGCGCATGCGCGCGTCCTTGCCGCCCACCGTTGACACCTTGAGGTACTCGTAGTTCTCCAGCATCTCCGAAGGCAGCAGGACGCCGTCGGCGCCATCCGGCTTGTACGTGACCCGGATGCTGGCCCAGGTGTCATTCCGGGCGACGCCCGTGGCGGCTTGAATCTCCATTTCCATCTGGGTCCGCAGGACGCGCCCGTCCTCCGGGTTAATCCAGAAGCTGCCCCGAATCGGCAGGTCATTGCCTGTAGGGGAACGGAAGAGCGTCGGCTTCTGGGTCTCCATGAAATCGATCTTCCAGGTGGCGATGCCGTTGACGGAGGCCTCGCCGCCCTTCTTGAACGTGTAGCGCGCCTTGTTCGCGGGCCGCAGGAAGAACAGGGCCATCGTCGGCTTGTTGAAGCCCTTGCCCATCGGCGCCATGTTGTAGGTGGCGCTCTCGGACGACAGTCGCCTGGCCTCCGCGATCCCGGCGGCATCGCCCGCCTTGAGCGCCCGCTGAAGCCGGTCGGTCGCGCTGCTGACCCGCTTGTTGTCGACCTGGTAGGTGTCGCGATAGACGGTCCAGTCGTCGCCGGAAGCGAGACGCACCAGCGCGAACTCGTCGAGCAGCGTGCGGTGCCACGGGCGGCCGCCCTCGTCCATGCTTTCCGACCACTGGCTGTAGTTCTCGGCTGCGACGAGCAACGGAAGCGCTTCGGCGTAGCGGACCACGTACTTGCCCGCCAGATCCACGACCTGGTCGACGGCCGGGTCCTGGGCAGCGACAGGCGCGCACAGGGCGAGAACGCAGAGTCCGCCGAGCATTCGTCGGGTCATCGGGTGCTTCTCCATTACGGGCTGATCCGCCGGGCCCCTCCGCGACGGTGCGGCCGGATGATACCACGCAGGTGGCAGCGCACGCCCCTCGCGGAGAGTTTGTGGGCGGGGCCGTTGACGAACCCCCACGTGGGGCGTATAACGGCGGGCGGGGGCCATATGCGATCTTCCGGGGCGCGCCGGCTCACGGTGTTCGTCGGGCTCATCTCCCTGCTGGCCGCGTGCGGAGGTGGTTCGCCAGCCGCTCCGACGCCGCCAGGCGTCTCGGTGACTGCGGTGCTCATCACCGCCTCGACGGACGTGCTGAAAACGGGGGAGAGTCTGACCTTTGCGGCAACAGCCACACACTCCGACGGCAGCACGCATGCCGTTGCGTCCTGGACCTCGAGCAACCCGGCCGTGGCGACTGTTGACAGCGCCACAGGCAAGGTCACCGGGGTCACTGCCGGCGGTGTGGTCATCACGGCCAGCGACGGCGGCGTCACGAACACGAAGGGCATGTGGGTCGTGGTGGACTAC
>Ga0334722_10002452_pt1 | contig 21055 bp, 19 predicted proteins | sample C3_bottom_MG_FD_207210 | JGI IMG/M metagenome (GOLD analysis project Ga0334722, IMG submission 207210) | Sediment microbial communities from Yellowstone Lake, YNP, Wyoming, USA - C3_bottom | ecosystem: Environmental > Aquatic > Freshwater > Lake > Sediment | place: USA: Wyoming | collected... | reverse complement strand
TTTCACCTGGCTCGCCCTTTTCAGCGATACGAGGAGTCTGTCGAACAGAGCTTTTAAAACCAGCGTTACCCTTACCACCTTCACCACCTTTGGCAATTATTACTTCTTGGCCATCAACAGTTAAATCGGCAATAACCTTGCCGTCTCGACGGACTATAGTACCAACAGGGACTTTGATATAAAGTGATTCACCACCTTTGCCCGATTTATCAGCACTTGATCCATTGTTGCCTGGTTTAGCTTTTAATTCTGGTTTGTAGCGAAAATCAATTAAGGTGTTTAGGCCACCAGTCGCAACGAAAATAACATCGCCGCCCTTGCCGCCAACACCGCCGTCTGGTCCGCCCTTAAGAATATAAATTTCACGCCTAAAACTGACGGCCCCGTCGCCGCCTTTTCCTGCGCTAATAAATACTTTGGCGGTATCGACAAACATATACGCTCATTATAGCAAAATCGCCCCTAAATTAACAGAGGCGATTTGAAATTGAATAACTAATACTAATGGATATATAGGTATTGGCCAGCATTGCCAGCAGGAACAATTCGTCCAGAAACTATATTGTATCCACCACCTGATACATATGCGTTCATTTCACTGATACTAATATCACCGTTTGGCATAATACTTTCAACAATCGCAACGTGTCCTAAATAACCACCGTTTTGCATAATTGCACCAACTGAAGGCGAGTTATTTACAGCTAACCCGGCCTGACCAGCCAAATAGGCCCATGAATTTGCATTTCCCCATTGTGGGATATTGCCACTACCACCAACAGGCAGACCAAGTTGAACGCGTCGGTTAAAGGCATATAAGGTACAGTTGCCATGAGAATAAGGACCACTATCAGGCGTGCCGCTGGCGATATACCAAGTTTGGCCACCGAATCCAGCACCCGTACCGGCGTAATAAGTAATAACTGGCGCAACATAAGGAGCAACATATCCTGGGCGTTCCTCTTCGGGCAAGATTGCACTTGGCAAAATAATACTTGTATTAGGCTTTAGACCACTTTCTTCAAGGTCGTTATTGGTAACAATTCGAGTTTTATCAACACCATACTTCTTTGCGATCGATTCAATTGTATCGCCTGATTTTACAGAATACAAAACACCGTCAAAAGGAAGAATTCTAAGCACTTTATCGACTGGCAATGCGTCAGTCGTTAAATTATTTGCCCATTTAATAGTTTGGGCAGATATCTTGAATACAGCAGCCAATGAACCGACTGTATCGCCCGCTTTGACAGTATAACTAACAACAGAACGCTTGGAGATACTTGATTCAATAATCTGGGGTTTAGTAGTGCTGGTACCGTCAGATTGAGTAAACTCGCTTTTAGTTTGGGCAGAAACTGCCAAGTTAGCAACAGATGTTGCAATTGGAAGATTTACCGTTTTAGCAACACTAGCTGCAACACTAGTGGCAACAACGTTATCAACAGATGTTCTGTCATTTTGGCTAAGTGCATTTACGTTTGCAGTATTGGCTACAGCTGCAGATTCTTGCGGTTCATGATAACCAATAGAAACCATAGCAACAACCAAAGCAAAGATGCTGAAGTATATAGCAGCTACTGATGGTTTAATTTTAGATAACACTGTACGACGGTGTTTGCTTGGTGTTTGCTGTTTGACGGCAACGGCCGGACCAAAAGCTACACTAGTCGTGTTTTGATTACGAATAATCTAATCTCCTGCGCTTGTATTTATTAAAATGTGTATTTTGACATTACAAATGCGCTAGTGATAATTATACCAATCCTGACAGCCCAAGTCAATTTATGGGGTGCTACATTTCACCTTGCAGTGATTGGCTATATTAGCTTCGTGCTCTGTTAAAGTCTTAGAAAAATACGTTACATTATCGTCACCACTCAGGAAAAATAGATAATCTCCAGATGCAGGGTTGGCAACAGCCAATAACGCAGATAAATCAGGTGCAGATATCGGCCCTGGTGGTAAACCAGCAAAACGACGAGTATTATACGGCGAATCTAGGTTTGGATCACGCACCATGCCAGTTTTGTCAGCAATATATTGATACGTTACATCTGAACCCAGTGGCATATCCAATTTTAGACGATTATAAAATACTTCAGCCGCTTGTTTCTGATCATTTGTTGGCTGACTTTTATCTGCAGGGCTATAAATTTCACGCTGAACAATCGAAGCAAGTGTAATACCTTGATATAAAGTCAAGCCATGACTTGCAAATGCTTTTACTAAATTATTATCTTGAACATCACTATAAAATTGATCGAATGTCCTTTTTAATACATCCTCGACCGTTGCTCCAGTATTATAGTTGTAAGTTTGGCCATAGACATAGCCCTCCAAATCAGTACCGGCTGGTTTACTTGCAAACAATGGGCTGTCGTATATAGTTGATAGGCCTTTAGATATCTCTATATCTGAATATCCAGCATTTTTTAGCACTGTCGTAACATCATCATGTTTTGTTTTACTAACATAATCGACTAATGTTGCGCCAGGATAGAATGTCAAACTAAACTGATCGGTTGAGCCTTTAATTAAATGGTCAACAATCTGAGGTATTGTTTCACCTGGAGACAACCTGTAAGTACCCGCCTGTAGGCTATTCGCCTTCCCAGAAAATCGTATATAAAAATCAAATGCGGTAGTTGAACGAATGATTAATTCTTTTTTTAGTTCATTACCTATTTGGCTAGAGGTGCTGTTTTTGGCGATTGTAATTTGTTTTAACACATTAGCGTCATCACCAACTGGCGTAAGTTGAAAGTTATACCAAGCAAATCCGCCAGCTGTGACACCTAAAACAACCGCAATAATAACACCGATAACCCACGTTAATATTACGCACTTAGACCGCTTTTTTGGTGGAGTTAGTCCGCTCGGTTGCCCATTAATCGGTTGCTGCGGTATTGGTTTGTCGGTTGGGTCAGGCATAATTTGCCTCTAGATAATCTTGCAGAATTATTGTGGCAGCCTGAGCATCAATATCCGCCTTTGAATATGGGCGATTATACGATTTTAGCTGTTGTTCGGCAATAACACTGGTTAATGATTCATCTTGAAATACGATGTTTTCCGCAATATCAGACAATTTGCCGGCAAATTCCTCTACAAATTGAGTTTGTTTAGTTGGCTCGCCTGATTGATTGCGAGGGTACCCAATTACTAGAATATCAGCGTTTTCTTTGGTTACTATTTCGGCGATAGACTGGACTTCATTCCCATCAACTTCAATAGTTTCAAACGGAACAGCAATACGAATCGAACTATCACCAACTGCAACGCCTATACGTTTTTCTCCCACATCCAAGCAGACTATTGTGGTCGATTTATTCATTTTGAAGCACAAATTCAACGTCAATTTTACTGGAATCATTTGGTACTGTATTTACCCAGAAATATGAAAACTTTACATCCACGTTGCTGACACCCTGAATACTACCCAGAAGAGTTTGAATATCACCATAGCGCATATTTTTAACTTGCTCTTTGATTGATGCCGGATCAATGTTTGGACCAATTTGACCGGTTGTATTTATATTAATCGTACTGGTTGTATCGTTTTTCAAATATCCTGACAATGAAATCTTGTCGATACCATCATCATAAATTCGTTGCGTTTTACTAGCACCAATTTGTTTATTCAATGTATCTTTTAAGAAAAGTTCTAGTTCTGATTTAGCAATTGCAGTGATTGAAAAGGTTGTTGCAGATGTTAATTGGGCTTTTCCGTCAATTGCTTCTTCGCCGACGGCAGGTGTTGATACTGCGGCAGCACGACTAACTGCAAAACTATCAGTAATTACAGATTCACCGTTTGCAAATTGCTTTATTAATTGCTGTTTCAATGAATCAGTCGATAAATCAACTAATGCCTGACCAGCTTTTTGAATATCTTCAGGTGCAACAACTGTTGCCATTCTGGTTGTTCCGCCAGTCATTGCAGTACCAATAGCATCAACCTTGGCAATAGACGGAATCGTGCTGATTGTATATGCTACACCGGCATTATTGTATGTCTCGCCACTTGCCGAAGCTTGGGCTTCGACTGTCGCTTTGCCTGATTCGGAGCCTTCAAGAGTACATGCGCTTGATGATCCGGTAAATCCTGGGACTGAAACAGATACTGTACTGACATACATTTGACTGTCGGTGTTAGTAAATTCGGTTCCAACTGGCAACGTGAATCCTTCTGAATAATCACAGTTTCGAATAGTTATTACGCCTAATGCTTTTTTGCCTAAATCTTTTTTGCCAGTTGCTGTAAAATCAACGCCGACACCTTTTTTCATCTGTTTATTGATGGTCTGAACAATGTTTTTTGTTACGTCTGTTGCAACTGTACCGCCCAATTTCAATGCCTTGCTAATATCTACTTGCGATGTTTTAGCGGTAATAATTACCTTTGCAGAAGGTGCAAACCAAATTGCCCACACAAAAAATGCGATAATAAAGGGTATTAATGCAATGCCAAAAAACAATTTTTTGCGAAAACGCGAGAAATCTGGAACTTTTGCTGCACTTTTTTGTGCATGAGTTTGTTTAATAGGCTGTGGCGCATCATCATCAATGTTCATAGTGGTGATAGCCTCGGCAACTTCATCTGTCGGTACTATATCGGCAGTTTTAGCTAATTCACCAACAGGCAACTGAGCCCCATCAATAATATCTTCATCTTCATCTATTTCAAGTGCTGCGATCTCAGCAATTTCTGGTTTAGATTGTAGGTTTTTTGCAATAGGAATTTTAGCAATGGCCGATAAAGCAATCAAAGCCTGATTATTTGTAATTAATACCAAATGCTTATGGCTATTTTCAGCCGTTCTGGCCAGCAAACGTAAATTTACAGCACTCTGCAATACGCCAATTCGTTTTGGCGGGACCAAGGCGACAATCTTGTCCTTACTGGCTTTGATTCTGCCAATAATTGCTGTGATATCGTCTTCTACATCAATGTAAATTATGTCTTTGTTCATATTTATATTCTAAGGATTCGATTTAGTTTTTCTTTGATCGTATCACTGTTGCTACTACCTATAATTGTATCATAGCCAACCCTTAAAAGTCCCATGGCGGTAATGAAAGTATGGTCATTAACCAGACTAGTTGAATCAGTAATGCCAACAACTTCAGACGGGTGAATGTGATGAACTGTAGGTTTTTTTGTAAACGGTAAATCTTTGTGCCAATCCTGGGTTTTTAAAGCCTCAACTAATTTAGTTAGGCTGGCACCACCGCCACATAGCAAAATTCGGTTTGGCAAGTGATCAGCAGAATCAAATTCACTAAGTGCCAATTCGACACCCGATATCCAAACTTCCAAAGTTTTATCGATTGCAGCATTAACTTCCTCGGCAACGGTTGGCTTAATTTTGCTATTATCAATGTTAACTTTTAATTTTTCAGCCTCGTCGTATGATAAATTCATTTCGCTAGCAATCGTGCGCGTAAAACTACGTCCACCGATGCCAAACATTTTAGTACCTTCAACACCGCCATCATTGACAACAGCAATGTCGGTTGTTCCACCCCCAACGTCAGCTAAAATAGCCGTAAAATTGCTATTTGCATCAGTACCAAGCACACTGCGTGAAACAGCAAATGGTTCAGCCGCAACAGCCAGCAGTTCCAGTGATAGTTCTTCGGCTACGCGTTCTAATGCACCAATATGTACCATCGGTGCAAAGGCAGTATAAATTTGGACAGATACGTCATGCCCCTGAAATCCAATTGGATTGCTGACCTTGTAACCATCAATGTGAATACTAACCAAGGCACTGTTTACCAATTTAATTTCAACATCGGCATTGCCAGTTTCAAGCGCAATTTGCTTTTGAGCTTTTGATTGTGCACGTTCTTGAACCTTTTCAATAATGAATTCCATTTCAGCAGTATCAAGTGGACGATCTGGCTGAGGACGACGATAACGAATAGTATTTGTTACACCCTTGACTAATTCGCCAGCGATACCAATAACAACACGCTTAGCCTGCAAGCCAGCTTGGTTTTCGGCTTCTGACAACGCCTCTTCGCAGTTACGAACAACTCCTGAAATATCAGCAATCGCACCCGCATACATATCGCTAATTTGCTGATGAGAACGGCCAACTCCGACAATTTCTAGATTCTCGCCATCCAATTTAGCAATCAACGCCTTGACATATTCAGTACCAATATCGAGGCCAACGATATAATCATTTGCTAGGTTATTTTTGCGGCTTTTTCGTAATTTATCAAATACCATAGATAACACCATTATATACTAACGACGCTTATGGTCACAGGCGGATATTGTATTTCAATCTATTCCGACCTAGCGGCGCTGTCACTTACTTTATTCCAACAACACTCTTTACGTGTGACTTCGTCAGCACGTGGCGTTCGGCTAGCCTACCGGCCACAGTCTGTTGGGAATAAAGTAAGTGACATCAGCCGTGTCCTGCATATCTTGAAAATTGTAGGTTTTTAAGTAGCAAAGCGCCACCTCGATAGGGTAATAACTAGTATCCTTTTGGCTTGCCGTAAAAATAGATTACTTTATTCATTGCTAATCGAGGACCACCTGAACCAATTGTATTCAATTGCGTGAAGGCGATCCCTTTAGGGTCGTTCCGCAGATTACAAAGAATGAAGTAATTTATTTTTAGCGCGCAAGTCAAACCGGATATTGGTTATTATCCCTAGAGAGGGGGCAAGACGGGACAAAAAATCTAAGCTAAAACCGCTTTGATACGTCGAACACCGGCAGATGATGATTCTTCTTTGGTGATTTTGAACTTTTTACCACCTTCGGCTAGTTCACCGGTGTGATCAATGTGTGGACCACCACAAATTTCGATACTGAATGGTTTTTCGGCCCCGTCAGCGGTCATTGTATAGACTTTGACTACATCACCGTATTTGTCACCAAATTCGCCGTAAGCTCCCATTGCGCGAGCCTCAGCAATTGGATATTCAGCAAAACTTACCTTCAAATCTGCATCAATTTGTTCATTAACAATATCTTCGATTTGTTTCAACAGTTCAGGTGCAACTTTTTCTGGATATGAAAAGTCGAAACGCAAGCGTTCCTCGGTTATATTTGCACCTTTTTGGGCAGTATTTTCGCCCAAAACCATACGCATAGCCTGCCCCATTAAATGAGCAACTGAGTGGTATTTGCGATGGATTGTTGTGTCGCCTTCTAGGCCACCTTTGAAAGTGCCCTTTGTTGCAGTTTGGCTGCGCAAACGCTGTTCGGCCATTTTGGCATCAAATTCTGCGCGCCAATTTTCAGATAATTTTATATCTTGTTTGAATGCTTCTTCGGTAGATAATTCGACAGGGAAACCATACGTATCATAAAGCGTAAATAATTCTGTGCCCGTCAAACCATCTGCGGCAAATTTACTAAGTTCGCGCAAACCTTTGATTAATGTCTGACGAAAGATTTTTTCTTCTTTAACTAAGATTGCAATAACTGATTCGCGTTGCGTTGCAACTTCCGGATAATCACTTGCATAAATGTCAGCAATTACTGGTACAATTTCTTGCAAAAAATTCTGTTCAATACCCAAATCAAACGCGAAGCGAATAGCTCGGCGCAAGAATCGGCGCATGACATAACCTTGCTCTTTGTTTGACGGAATAATACCATCGACAGCCAAAAAAGTTGCAGCTCGTAAATGGTCAGCAATTACGCGCATACTTTCAGTATGTGATTCATAATTTTTACCGCTAATATCTTGTAGTTTTTCGACAATTGGTCGCAATATACTAATTCTAAATACATCAGGATTATCAATACTTGCAGCCGCAATACGTTCAAGTCCGCCACCAAAGTCAACGTTTTGTTTAGCGAGTGGTTCAAAACTGCCATCCTCTAAGCGACGATACTGCATAAAGACTTGGTTGCCGATTTCCATAAATTGACCACTGTCGCTGGCTGGGTGAGCTAAGCCAAAACCTTCGGCGTGGTTTTGTGGACCAAAGTCATAAAATACTTCACTGTCGGGACCGCATGGATCACCAATTGGAGTTTTATCAATTTTTCCAGCACGTGACCACCAGTTTTCGCCATCGTCATAAAAGAAAATGCGCTCGCTCGGTTTAATACCGCGCTTGTTGCCGTCCGCCTGGCTGCCAATTTCTACAATCTTGGCATCAATTCCCTTCTCAGCAAATACTTTTTGCCAAATGTTTGCAGCCTCGTCATCGCGAGGAATACCGTGTTGTTCGCTACCAATAAATACCGTTACGTAAATTTTATTTGGATCTAAACCAACCTTTTCAGTCAAAAATTCAAAAAACCAACGAATTTGTTGTTCTTTGAAATAGTCACCAAGACTCCAGTTTCCTAGCATTTCAAAAAATGTCGTGTGGCGATTGTCGCCTACGTCATCAATATCTTGAGCACGCAAACAAGCTTGGCTGTTGGTAAGTTTTACACCATCTGGGTGCATTTCGCCCAATAGATATGGCATCAATTGCTGCATACCACTACCAGTAAATAATGTCGTTGGATCGTTGTATGGAATCAGCTTGGACCTAGAAATAATAGTATGTCCACGTGATTCAAAAAATTTCAGATATTCGTTTCTAATTTGCTGTGCATTCATATCCGTAGATTATAACAACTAGACGATAATTCCGCCACCCAGACAGATATCGCCATTATAAATAACGACGGATTGACCGGTCGCAACGGCTCGTTCAGGATTAACTAGTTTTAAGACCGCTCCATCAGCATTTGATTCCAACGTCGCGTCAACTAATTTTGCACGATGGCGGACGCGAATTTGATATGTACCATTTTCTGGCGTCTGATTAATCCAGTGAATATCGCGTAGATTGATTATATTTTCCCATAAAGTGCCGTCGTTCAAATCAGTCGTTACATAGACTTCATTCTTATCCATATCTTTACCAACAACGTAATACGGTAATCCGCCGCCCAATTCTAACCCATGACGTTGGCCTAATGTGTAGAATATCGCGCCGTCGTGATTACCTAAAATTTTACCAGTTTTTTTGTCGATAATTTGACCTGGTTTTTGATCAACATACAAACTTAGAAAATCACGAATCCCGACTTGTCCAACAAAACAAATGCCCTGCGAATCTTTTTTAGCTGCCGTTGACAACCCACGCTCTAGCGCCATTTTACGTACATCGGGTTTAGTAAATTCACCAATAGGAAATAGTGTTTTTACCAACGCTTCACCAGTTACACGATACAGAAAATATGTTTGATCTTTATTCGAATCAATAGCTATTTTCAATATACTATTTTCGACTCTGGCATAGTGTCCAGTGGCAATCATATCAGCACCATCAGCAATTGCCGCATCCAAAAATAGTTTGAATTTAACTTCTTGATTGCACATAATATCTGGGTTTGGAGTACGTCCATTTTTATATTCTTCTATCATATAATCGACGACTTTATGTTTGTATTCGTTTTCAAAATCAAAGACCTTAAAATCAATTCCCAGCTGCACCGCAACACGTTTAGCATCAGCTAAATCATCAGCCCACGGGCATTTCATGCCGGGCAAATCGGCTGTCCAGTTTTTCATATATACGCCAGTTACGTCATAACCTTGTTCAATCAAAAGCGCCGCAGATAATGACGAATCAACACCGCCACTCATACCAACGTAGATTTTGGTTTTATTGCTCATGACCAAATTCCTTCAACGTAAAATACGACAATTTTAGAAAGTTCATTTGTTGCCAACCACCAACCACGTGGCGTTGTCCACCACCATGCAGACCAATCCTTATCAGTTTGAGTTGAATGATTTATTACTTTTACATCTTTGGTGTGTTTACTAAATTCTAAACTAGCTCGACGTTGATGATATCCAGACGTCACCAAAATTACGCTTTTTATATTACGGCTCGCAAATATCTCTTGAGTGTTATCGGCATTTTGTTTTGTTGTTGCTGATAATTCGTCCAAAAAAATAGCTGACGCTGGTACACCTGCATCAACCGCAATAGTTTTCATAGCTGCCGCGTTACTAGGGCCAGATTTATCTTGGGCGGCACCTGAAAAAATTAGTGTTTTTGACCAACCATTTTTATATAATTCAACCGCCTCGTTTGTGCGAGCTTCAGTATCGCCACCGCTAACCGCAACAATAGCATTCACAGCCTGACAATTTCCATCCGACCCAGGAGTCTTGCCGCATTGACTTAAATCGTCAATTTGTAAATACAAACTCAGACCAACGATTGTTGCGATGGCAATAATAAATAGGCCAATTATATATCTAATCATTTGCTGACCCGTTCATATTCACGTTTTAATTCTTCGATAATTATTTCGCCCGCCATTTTTGTATTTTCAGGCGTTGATAAATGCCCAAGCGTAATTCGAATGCTGCCATCTGCAATTTCATTCGACAGTCCAATCGCCATTAATACATGTGACCTAGTACCTTTATTGGCAGCGCAAGCGCTACCGGTTGATACCAAAACCCCTCTGTTTTCTAAAATAAAAATCAAGCGTTCGCCGTCTAAGTCGGGAAACGATATATGTAAATGACCAGCTAAACGATGTTTTGGATGACCTGAAACGATTGCACTTGGAAATGCATCCGTCAACACAGTCTGCAAATTATCGCGTAATTTAGCTAAACGTTCTGATTCAAATTTACGATGAGTAGTTGCCAATTCTAAGGCACGCGCAAAGCCAATTGTTCCCGCCACATTTTCGGTTCCACTACGTAATCCTCTTTCTTGACCACCACCAACAATTAGTGGGTTTAATCGCACGTGACTGACGGCCCATAATAATCCCATTTGTTTTGGACCATACATTTTGCCAGAATTTAACGTCAACATATCAACACCTAGTCGTGCGATATTCACATCTAATTGACCGACGCCTTGTGACGCATCACTATGTAAATAAATTGGCGTTCTATCACCACGCATTAAACGTGATTCGCGTTCTTGACGTACGACTTGGGCAATATCACGTAGCGGCTGAATTGTTCCTAATTCGTTGTTAGCTAACGCTACGCTAATCAATTTAGTATCAGATTTGATGGCAGCTTTAATAACATCCGCCGACACAAACCCGCGATTGTCAGCGCTCACAATTGTATGGTCGTACAATTTAGCGCAATTCAAAACCGCATGATGTTCAATGTTAGCGACAATTACATGTCCGTCGATTCCATTAAACGCCAGATTTATTGATTCAGTTGCACCGGCCGTTATAATAATTTCACCTGGTTTTGCGCCGATAGAACTAGCCAATAAATGTTTAGCAGCTTCATAATCACGTCTAACTTTTACGGCTGGCGCATACGGGCTGGATGGATTATAAAAATCATCACTAAAATATGGCTGCATAGCCGTAATAACCCTTACGTCCATGGGAGTCGCAGCAGCATGATCCAAATATATTATTTCGTTATTCATCAATACCTTAATTATAACGGTTATTGATGTTTTTTGGCGTCTGTTGGTTCAATTCCGTAAATTTCGCGCATAACGCGACCATAGTATATCTCTGTAGCCGATATGAAATTATCGAGTTCTTGACCTTTGATGAATTCATTACGAACACCTTCAATACTGCTGACGCGCAATATCCCATTTGGGTGAATTTCATAATGGAGAGTGACAGATTTAATAATTCCGGCTGAATCAGTTATTTCTTGGTGAAAGAACCAACTTCTTTGATTATCATTAAAGAACTCTCGACGTTCGTTTGGTTTGATTGGCCCAAATATCTTGCCGCCAATTTCGCTTTCTTTGGCTTTTAGCTGTTGTTCGGTAAGAACTGAGCTTTTTAATAATAAATTTGTTTTAAACAGCTTTTTTGAGACAGCTTTAACAAAATTACTTTTATCTTTCATTTTTCGAAGCCTCAAATATATGGTTCTCTCGGGCCTTTTCAAGATTAACACCTATAGATAAAATCTTTGATGAAATTGGATTCATGATGTATTCAGCGTTGTCCTTGGACCTATTTTGATATATCACATCAAGCACACCATGAATGTGCTTTTCAGAATTAGAATTGTGGTTTGGTGAAATTTGTATTTCACTAATATCGTTAGAGTTTTGTGACATATTATTTCGCTTTTTATAGATTAAATAACGCGTTGGCATTTGCAGCTGTCATTTTGGCGACTTCGTCGAAAGAAATTTGTCGAATACTACTTTGATATTCGGCAATGTTCCTTACAAATGCTGGTTCGTTTACTTTACCACGAAAGGGTGCTGGCGTCAAGTACGGCGCATCTGTTTCAAGCAGTATTTTGTCCATTGGAATGGTCGCAAACATAGCTTTTTGTGCCTCATCACGAACAAAAGTACTAAACCCATTTACGCCAATATACAGTCCCCTTTTTAATGCCTGCTGGACATTATCGGGTGAATCAGTAAAACTATGCAAAACTCCACGAATGCCCTGATATTTATCAAATACTGACCAAAAATCGTCAAATGCTTCGCGAACATGAAAAATTATTGGCAAATCATGTTTTAGTGCCAATTCTATTTGGTCCTTCAGGGCCTGAATCTGAACATCACGCGGACTATGGTCATAATGGTAATCCAAACCAATTTCGCCAACAGCCACAATAGATGGATTATTTAATAAAAGCAGCTCAGAAATACCATTCCAACCATGTTTTGCCTCATGAGGATGAACACCAACGGATGCGAAGACACCGTCATGATTTGACGCAAATTCTATTACCTGACGTGAATCCAGTTCGCTAGTACCGATGCAAATCATCTGCATTACACCAGCATTGTGCGCACGTTCAATAGTTTCTGACGCATCCAGTGGATAATCAGCGTCATGAATGTGACAATGTGTATCGATTAACATGATTTATTTAGTCTTTGACGCGTTTGGGTCAGTCGTATGTATATAGATTCGTGGGAAGAACACGCCAGCATCAGCAATTACGCCTGTTTCAAATGTTGAATGAATTTTAGCAGCCGTGTCGGGCAAAAATGGTACCAATAAATCACCGATTTGCAAAAGTGCACCAACAGCATACGCCAAAACTTCAGACAAATGAGATTTGGCTTCAGCATCTTTATCAATTGTTTTTGCAATTTCCCACGGTTTTACATTTTCAATGTATTGGTTCAAGCTACGAACCATCAACCAAACTTCATCGATTGCCTTATTAAATTCTAATTTTTCCATTGCTTCGTGATATGCGCTCATGTCATGTTCGCCTTTGGGTGCTTCACCAATCACACCTGATTGATAGCGGCTAATCATACTGGCAACACGTCGAATCACGTTACCTAAATCATTAGCCAGTTCAGTATTATATGCATTTTCAAACTTGTCCCATGTGAAATCGCCGTCATCTAATGTTGGAACATGACGCGAGAAATAATATCTGAACGCATCAAGACCATATTCATCAATAACTTGATTCGGATCAACTATATTACCGACAGTTTTGCTCATTTTTGCATTGCCAACATTAATGTGGCCGTGGACTAACAGTTTTTTTGGTAGTTCCAAGCCAAGGCCTAACAACATTGCAGGCCAAAGACCAGCGTGAAAACGTAAAATATCCTTACCAACAACCTGTACATCAGCTGGCCAAAACTCTTTCCAAGTTGGCTGATCTGGATAGCCAATGATAGTTATATAATTTGCCAAAGCATCAAGCCAAACATACATAACATGGTCGGCATCACCCGGCACAGGAACACCCCAACTAAGATTCTTTTTAGGACGAGAAATACTGACGTCTTGTAAACCATCTTTGATTAATTCCAAAAATTCTTTTTTACGGAATTCTGGCACAATTTGCAATTCATCATTTTCAATTGCGGCCCTTACCTTGTCGGTAAATGCACTACTTTTAAGATAATAATTTTCTTCACTTAGACGTTGGTACGGTTGATTATGATCAGGGCAAATACCACCATTGGCGGTTGCTTCTTTGTCAGAAACAAATGATTCACAACCTACGCAATACCAACCCTCATAACTACCTTTGTAAATATATGGCGCCAAAGTTTGCCAAATATATTGGACTGCCTGTATATGATGCGGGTCAGTTGTACGAACAAAATCAGTATAACCTGCGCCAACTTTTTTCATTAGTTTTTCAAAATTTAGATATGTTTGGTCGGTGTAAACTTTGGGATCAAGTCCGGCTTCGGCTGCTTTGGCGGCAATTTTATTACCGTGTTCATCAGTACCAACCGAAAAACGCACAACATGTCCGTTTTGCTCTTGGTAGCGTTTCCAAATATCTGCCAACAGATAATCTAGGGCATTACCAATATGAGGTGTGCCGTTAACATAAGGAATCGCAGTGGTTATATATAATTTTTTATCCATAGTCTAATTCTATTGTAACAGATTAGACTGTTATCAATAGCGGTACATTGCCACAAACTATTTTTTAGGAATCGGATGTTCAATCAGATACAATTGAGAATCAACGTTTGCGACACCATTTGCATCACCAAGTTCGACATATTTTTTACGAGCCTCTTGTAACATTGTTTTTGCTTTGGCTGCATCACTATTCATTAGCTTTACAGCATCCATCGTTTTAGTGTCTGTAGCCTCTTTGGGAGTAATAGTTTTGGTTTTATCCTGAGCGTTATTAGTTGTGCCGTTTTTAGAAGAATTCAATATAACAACCACGCCAGTTATTATTGCTGCAATCAGAATTACAGCTGCGACTGCGTAGATTATTTTCTTTTTATTATTTAGCATATTCATAATTCGCCCCTTTTATCCAGCTACCGTTAATGTACCACCACCGTAATAGAATACGTGGACATAATCAGAACCATTTTGGTATTTAGAACCACCATCTGCCCACAATAGACTCATTGGGTAACGAATGATGACTATTCCAGTACCGCCCCAGCCGCCGCCAGAACCACCACCGCCGCCAGAACCTGTGTTTGCTGCACCGCCAGAACCCGTGCCATTTTGAGCACCATTTCCGCCACCGCCAGCACCACCACTACCCCAGTAAGCTGATGATCCACCACCGCCACCGGCAGCATAATATACACCGGCACCAGTTATAGTGCTGTACGCACCATTACCGCCACACATTTTGCCATTTCCGCCCGCATCATAGGCATCACCACCTATCATTCCAGCACCACCGCCACCACCGCCAGATTTACCATTATTGCGCCATTGACCACGTCCGCCATTATAGCCATAACTATAGCCAGGAACGGGACCTGCTCCACCAGTTGAATACTGTGTAGTGTAACCTCGGTCGTTTGTGCTGCCGCTTTTAGCACCAGCGCCGCCGCCGCCATTACCACCATTGTAGCCACCCTCGTTGGTAGGACCGCCGCCGCCACCACCAAATGCCTGGATATCCTGAAAGTAAGAATCTCCACCATTACAACTATTACATTGTCCGCCAATACCAACCGTTACCCAATACCCTTGACTATATACACCTTTGTATGAGTGATATAATACACCGCCACCGCCACCGCCACCGCCGGATGCATCACTAGAACTAGCGCCGCCGCCGCCGCCGCCAGCTACAACCAAGACTTGTACACCAGGTACTGGGCGATAGTATTGGGTGTAGTTTGATGTTCCCCAAGGGCCAGTTGAATATGTACTATAACATTGAACCTTTACATCAGTCGTATAGTAATAATTTATTTTAGCGGTAACAAAGCTGACAGAAATGCCATCGGTTGCAATCCAACCTGAATCATAACCATAATTTGTATAGTAGTGATATTGCCACCTAGCGGATGATCCAGCTGCACAAGCTGATGTAGACCAACTGAATGTTGTTGAATACCAGTCAGGCGTAGAATTATTGACCGTAGGTCCAGCAGGAGTTGACGTAATTGGGTGTATATATGAAACCTCTGATGATCCAGCTGATGGTGAACTAAAGTTTGATGGATCAATATAACAGCGCGCTTCGGCACGTGATCCGAATTTTTGGCCCTCGACTGCCGCCATAGTTGCAGTGGTTGATGCAGAAAATGTGTTGTAACTACCCCAAGTTCCATCGTTTGTGCGGAACGCAAACCTATATTGTAACTGAGCCAATTGTGCAGAACATGAAGATGGAGTGGCAATTGATGACTGAACATTCCCACCATTTAATGCAACCGCTATGGTTGGCACTGGTGGCGAGTCAACAGGCGATGTATATGAGATCTCTGAACTAGCCGTTGTTTCACTGATTAATTCAGCATTTGCATAACAACGAGCTTGTGCCATATAGCCATATTTAGTGCCCTCGGCTACTGGTTGACTATCTGTTAATCCAGCCGACCAAGCTGTATAATTTGACCAAGTACCGTCATTTATACGATTACGAAGTGCGTACTGAATCGTGCCAGTAACACATGAGATTGGAGTTATCGTAGCAAGGACGTTACCGCTATTCGGTACGACAGTAATAGATGGTGATGATGGTGAATAGATTGGAACTATCGTTGCACAAACACCTGGTGTTGATTCTTTGACTAATGAATTTTCAATTGAATTATAATCGCCGTTGGTATTATAACCACGCATACAATAGTCAGTTGCATTAATCATAACGCTAATAACGTTGCTGTTTGATGGCGTGAATGCCAAATCACTATCAGGACCATTGCCAGAATAATATGCTTTACCAGCGGTGTTATGTTTTATACCATATGCTGTTTGCAACGCTTCCATGCGGTCTAAATCAGACCTTACACTTACGTCACGAGCTTTGCTTTGAACTCCAGAATATACAACCAATGTTATTGATGCCAAAATACCAACTATCGTGATTACAACTAATAATTCTATAATCGTAAAACCACGGACAAATTGTTTTTTTGTTAACATAAACTAGATATATCCTTTAGCTGTATTTTATCATAAGCGCTATGCCTCAACAACTACGACTATTTGGTTGTTTTTGGATGATCAAGCAAATATAACTGTGCGTCGACATTAATCATACCGTTTGTATCGCCCATATCTTTGTATTTTTGTTTGAGTTGCAACAATAATTCTTTGGCTTTGGTTGGGTCGTTATGCAATGACTGAACTGCTTCGGTCATTTGTTTATCAGCTGTTTCTTTGGCTGAGGCAGTAGGTGTTTGAGTTTTATTAGTATCGCTTGTTTTAGAACCATTGACTGATTTTAGTATCAAAACCGTACCTGTTGCCATAATGGCAACCACGACTACTGCGATAGCGATGTATATAATTTTCATTTTTGTGGATATATTTTGCATAATTGATTCCTTTTATGTTTATTGTAGCAAATTTAAACTTAATATGTTAATTGTTGTTAATATCTAATTGCAAAGTTTTGGACGATTGAGGGTTGTATATTATTGTGAGCCGAAACAGCATTAGAAGCGGCAACGGCCTGGTTAGTAGCAGTCGTACTACCAGTAGTACCTGATCCGTAATTTCCACCAGTTCCAAAATATGCACTATCTAACGAAATCCAACCAACGGTATTTTTAATGTTTATACCAGTAGTATGAAGGTGAGCATCTTGTATATGGTTATGCCCCTTTTCGCCACTCTCGGCCCCTAATAATAAATGCACCTTTTCGCCATATTTCTGACCAATAGTAGCAAACTCAGCATCTGATGGATTCTTATTAACCGCTGTTCGACCACGTGAATCGGGTAGGTTGAATGTGGTTGAACCATCACCAACCCCATAGGTTGTACCAATTACAGTGTATAGGCTTGAATATGTAACACGTGATACTGCTGTACCGTCTTCTAGTAAATACCCTGAGGGTGCGGTTGCCCAATATCCCTGGACTGATGTACCTTTGGCAGTATTATCAATTGAACCAGCGGCAGCTGTGTATTTAATTACGGATAGTTTAACTATAGAAGGCTGGATGGTGTTGTGAGCTGATGAAGCGTCGGATGAGGCCACAGCTTGGTTGGTTGCAGTTGTTGAGCCCCCATTGCCCATTCCGTAATTTCCGCCAGTTCCAAAATATGCACTATCCAACCCAATCCAGCCAACTGTATTTTTAATATTGATATTATTAGTATGACTATGTGCATTTTGTGTATGGTTGTGACCTCTTTCCCCGCTCTCGGCAATTGTATCCGTATGAAACTTTTCGCCATATTTCTCACCCATAACATCAAATTCAGTGTCGGTCGGACTTTTATTGACTGTCGCTCTGCCCCTTGAATCTGGTAAATTAAAAGTCGTTGAACCGTCACCGACGCCATAAGTTGTACTGATAGCGGCAAATAAGTCCGAATAAGTTGTACGAGAAACAGCCGAACCATCTTCAATTAAATAACCTGATGGTGTCGTCGACCAATAGCCAGACACCGATGAGGCAACTGATAACATTGAACTACTGGCCGTAGCCGGGCGATATTTTATTGCAAATACTTTAACGATTGATGGTTGAATAGTGTTGTGAGCCGAGGAAGCGTTAGCGGCAGGGGCGGCTATATTGGTAGCCGTGGTAGATGCTGTACTTTGCATTCCGTAATTTCCACCAGTTCCAAAATATGCACTGTCTAATGATACCCATCCAACTGCGTTTTTAATGTTCACACCTGTTGAATGTAAGTGCGCATCCTGTAAATGGTTATGCCCAATCAATCCGCTCTCTGCCCCAGTCAAAATATGAGCTTTTTCGCCATATTTCTCACCAATGACATCAAATTCGGTGTCGGTTGGACTTTTGTTGACTGTCGTTCGCCCTCTTGAATCGGGCAAATTAAACGTCGTTGAACCATCACCAACTCCATAAGTCGTACCAATTATTGCATACAAATCTGCATAAGTTGTGCGCGATATAGCCGAGCCGTCCTCTAGCATATAATCAGAGGGTGCCGTTAACCAATAACCAGATATTGATGTAGCGATTGGAAGTGGGTCATAGACACAATAATAACTTGTCGACCCAGATGCACTCCAACTACTAGATGTATTGGCAGTATAACACTGACCCTGAACTTGAACCGTGTAAGTCTGATCGCCAGTAGAAGTTGTAAAGGCCGCTGAAAGCCCCGCAGTTGCGGCCCAACCTGAGTCATAGCCTGATGGTGACATGGTTAATTTATATTGGTATCTGGCGGTTGTACCGGCGGCACATGATGCCGCACCCCACGTATATGTTGTGGTGTAACCAGGAGTAGTTGTTGATGAAACCGATGGAGCTGCAGGTGCTGTAATTGGGCTGGTATATGACCCTTCAGTACCTGTTGATGTTGGGCTAAGTGCGGTATCACTGATATAGCAACGTGATTGTACTTGATATGTGTATTTAACGCCTTCACCGCCAGTAGCTGCTTGGGATGCTGTAGTTGACGAAGACCAGGCGGTGTATCCAGTCCAAGCGCCACCATTAATCTGGCTGTGAGTTGCGTATTGAATTGGGCCAGTAATACAGGTTACGGGAGTGATTGTGGCAACTATATTGCCAGCATTTTGAGTGACAGTTACAGACGGTCCAGAAGGAGGATAAAGATTTGAATAGCTTGCTTCTATGCCAATAACAGCATCACTGCCAGAAGATGTATAGCTAATATAACACCTAGCCTCTGCCAGATATCCGTATTTCACTCCTTCTTCGGCTTGCCTAGAAACTTCGATTGTACCCGACCATTCACTAAAGCTTGTCCAAACACCATCATCAACTCGGCTTTTAATAGCATACTGCGGTGCACCAACAGCGCATGTTACAGGTGTTATGGCCGCTATTATTTCATTGCTGTTCATAGTTACTGCTACGACAGGCGCTAATGGCGTAGAAGGCGTTGCTGCTGCGTTGGTTGATGGTGGAATTCGGTTACAAGCACCCGGATTGGACTCTTTAGTATATGCATTATAGATCGAGTCTTTAGTTCCATGTAAGTTATATCCCCTAATACAATAATCAGTCGCATCAGTCACAACATCGAATATGTTTCCGTTTTTAGGTGTAAAGTTTATTTCTGCATCTACGCCATCACCAGAGTAAAATGCTTTACCAGAAGTACCGTGTTCGGTTTTGTATTTCAATTCTAGCGCATTTAATCGGTCGATGTCAGTTGACACACTTAAATCAAAAACTTTGGCTTGGATACCGGTATATATAACCATAGTTAAGATGGTTAGAACGCCAATGACAATAATAACCACCAATAGTTCGATGATTGTGAAACCACGGTTTGATTGTTTATTTATTGTATTGCGCACCCGGACCTATAACCTAACTCTGCGTATTAATCTTTAGGACTGCAGACCAACTGCCATCACCGACCTTGTTTGTTGCTTTGACTCGACAAAAATATGACGTATTTGGTTTTAATTTTTCGCACGTTCCAGAATTCTCATTGACTGTTACTGTGACTGGAGTCGTAAAATTACTGTTATCCGAACATTGTAATGTATAGCTGGTGGCATATGATGTTGCATTCCACGTCAATTTGACATCTGTGGATGTAGAAAAGGCAATTGCTAAACCGCCAACAGCTAGCGGAACCGGCAGGTCTGCCCTATTTTCACAACTACCAGATACTGGACCTTGGTCTTTTTTGGTTGAATCAATATAAAACTCAGCTGTTTTATCTGAAACATTTATGCCTGTAACACAATAACTAGTGCCGTCAAAACTAGTACTGCCAGTTAATTTAACTTTACTATCAGCCGTAGATAATACGTCTGATATCGTCGATGGATAGGCACCAGTTTGTTGGCGTTTGGATTCTAAAACTGGAATGATTTTATTTAATTCATCTTTCACGTTAGCAGCTGCGATACTTTTTTGTATAAAATACATTCCGGCAATAACCGCAGCAACAATTAATGCTAGCGTTACTAGTCCAATGGCGGCTAATTTAATAGTTCGTTTTGTTATTTTTTTTGTTGGAGTTGATGTAATTGGGGGCATATTTTTATCCTGTCTATGGTTATTATACTCTAATATCTAATTGCGAACATTTCAGCTATTGAAGGTTGGATATTATTGTGCGCGCCATTACCACCAGTATCAGCGGTATCAGCGGTGCGGAAGTTTTGCCAAAATTGAGCAGCGGTAGCTGTAGCTATATAAGAACCCGAGAAATTACCTTCATCAGTATACGAGTGATGGTGCGCCG
>Ga0334722_10002451_pt1 | contig 21056 bp, 21 predicted proteins | sample C3_bottom_MG_FD_207210 | JGI IMG/M metagenome (GOLD analysis project Ga0334722, IMG submission 207210) | Sediment microbial communities from Yellowstone Lake, YNP, Wyoming, USA - C3_bottom | ecosystem: Environmental > Aquatic > Freshwater > Lake > Sediment | place: USA: Wyoming | collected... | reverse complement strand
CCTAACCATGGTCTCGCCGAGAGGGTAGCGCGAGCCGCGGGGGTCACTAGACGATTGATCGGAAAGGCACGATCAATCGTCGAATTGGAGAGGGTCGGCTGCAATGTGCTGAGTACGGTGGGCGGGCCCCCCGGGCCCGCCCACCGCGTCTTCGGGCTACGCGCTTCCCGCGCTCGGGAACGCACCCTTGATCGCGGCTTCCTCGCTCGCGATCTTCCCCAGGAGGTCGTCGATCCGCTGGATCACCTGGCTCGAGCTCGAACATCTCGCAGGTGGGTTCGCAGCGCCGCACTTCGCCTTGATCTTCTCCTCCACCTTGCGCAGCAGGCCTTGCAGCTTGTCCAGCCGCTCGACGAGATGATCGGCGACTTTCGCGCACTTCTCGGGCGCGTTCTGAACGAGGCAATGGCTCGAGAACGCCTGGAACCGCCTGTCGACCCCATTCGAGAGACGCTCGAGCAGCGCCCCGCGATGGCCGCTCCGGGCCGTGGTCGGTGCGCTCCCGCCGCCGTCGTCGGCGAGCGACACAGCCGGAACCACCAGGGTCGCCGTCAGGGCGACGAGCAAGAGAACGCGTTTGGTCATGGTCATGTGCTCCTCTTCGGTTGCTCTTCTTTCCAACGTTGTCCCTCACCCGTGTAAGCGACCATGGATCGGCGTGTAAGTCGAGCGTAAAGCGGCGCTTCGAGGCGACGGTCAGCCGGCGCCCGCGCGCTGGCGCACGACCGTGATGCCCCACGCCTCGCCGGATGCAAACAGCGCGTCCGGGTCGACGTCCCCGAGCCAGCCGAGGAAATGACGGGCGGGGTCGGCGGATGTGGATCCGTACACCGCGGCGCGCGGCGGCGCCTCCACAGGAAGAGGCCCTGCGGCCAGCTCCTCGAGCCGACGTTCTGCCTCTTCCGCGGCCGGACCTTCGGCGTAGCCCTTGCTCACCGACGTCCCTCCTTCACGCGTCCCAGCTGTTATGCCCACATGCTAGGCGGTTCGGCGCCGCAGTCGTCGAGCGCGACACGTCGGTCGCCGTAGGCCAACAATCGATGCGGCTCCTCGTCCGACCATGCATGAGGGGCAGACTCGTCACCGTCCTCGGCGCGGCGCTGCTCGGCGCGCTCGCAGGCTGCGGGGACGAGACGAAGCCCCCTGCACCCCTCGTCGAGCGTTCGGTCGGTACGGGGTCACATCAGGTCTGGGTGTTCCAGCAGAAGAGAGCGGCGCCGCAGAGCGTGGTCGTCTTCCTCCACGGACTTGGGGGGCCAGCCGAGGAGACTCCGGTCAACCACCTGCCGTGGCTTCGCCACCTGGCGCGGCAGGGAAGCTTGGTCATCTACCCCCGCTACGAACGCTATCCCGGCGATCCCCTCGCACCTCGGTTCCTCCTCGAGACGATGAGCGGGCTGGCGCGGTCCACGAACCTCAGCGAGAAGCCGCTGCTTCTGATCGGCTACTCGCGCGGCGGCGGGCTCGCCGTCACATACTCCACCGTCGCGTCCGCCGCCGGGCTCGAGCCGAAGATCGTCGTCGGTCTCTTCCCTGGAATCAACGACCGTCAGCTCGACCCAGGAGGGATGGTTCCAGGTACGCGATTCGTATTCCTCGTCGGAGATCGAGACAAGGTCGTCGGTGGACACGGTGCCGATGCCCTTCGGCGCTGGCTCCTCGCCAACGGCTATCCGAAACAGCTTGTCTCCGTGACGAAGATCACTTCGACCGACGAGTTCACCGCAACGCATCTCTCAGTGCTGGAAGACAGCGTGGGCGCCCGAGAGGCGCTCTGGAAACCGGTCGACCGTCTCGTCGACGAGGTCAGGAAGCCGTCGTAGGCGCGCCGTCCGTTCGGTTGTAAATAGGCTGCGTGAGATACCGGCGTCTTTTTGCTTCTTGCACTTCGCATCCTCGATTCGTTTGCCCCATGAATTGCTTGACAAGTCTCGCTGCATGCGTTAGCCTCCGACACTTCAACTGCTAGGAGCCCACTGATGCCGATGACCACCGCCGCACACATGACCGCCCCCCTGGACGCACAGGGGCCGTCGGCGTGGACGATCCGGCTCGAGCCGGACGTCGCAGGCGGCGCCGTCCTCGCGTCGGTCACCCTCACATGGAGGCTCACAGGCTAGGTTTCTAGCCGCAGAGCGATGTTCGTGTGAGGGCGGCCACCAGGTCGCCCTCGTCGTTTCAGGGGTTCCGCGGATGACTGAACGAAACCGGGCTCAAGCCCGAGCCGCCGGGCTACAGCGGCAGCCGGATGGGCCAGAGGAAAACCGAGTCGACTCGAGGCTCGCACACGAGCGCAAACTTAGCGCTGCAATTTCGCTCCGATTTCACGGAATTCTTGTCGACCGCCCAATCTCGATGTCAAGCGAAAGCCAATCTCGCGATGTCAAGCGAAAGCCAATCTCGATGTCAAGCGAAAGGAGGTGTGCCGGTGACAGACCCCACGACCCGCTCAGCACCGACTCCGAAAGCAACGGGAGGGATCATGCTGTATCACGACTCCAACGGCCGCCTCCAGCTCGCGCGCGAGCGGGCGGCTGAGCTGGCCCGGGACTACGAACGCAGGAAGAGCCGTGCGGAGCCGCGGGGCGACGCCCAAGCGAGGCGTCCAGCTCTGGCGGCTCTGCTGCAGCTCCTGCGCCGGGACCGCGCCGGTCAAGGATCGGCGTCCCGCGCGTGATGGTGGCCCGCAGCCTTCACTCGCACCGGGGCTCGACGACATCACGCCGTCGAGCCCCGTTATTCACCCCCCGGCGCAGCCGCAGACTCACTGAGCGCCGAGCCGGCGAATGCGAAGAGCACGTAGGCGAGCCACGGCACACCCAGGACATCGGTCTGCAGCGCGACCGCGAGCATCGCGCCGAACGCGGCGAACAGCCACGGCGACCGTGGCCAGAGCCCACGCAGGATCGCGAGCCCCCACGCGACGAATGCGAGCATCCCGGCGAGCCCGGTCTCGACGCCGAGCTCGGTGTAGGTCGACTCGCCCGCCTTGACGCGGACTCCCGTTCGCTTGGCCTCGGTGCCGGCGTTGCCCAGGCCGAAGCCCTGCGGATGGTGCACCACGGTTCGGAGACCCTCTCGGAAGTTGCGCCAGTGACTCGCCAGCGACGACTCGTTGGCCGAGAAAGCGTCGCCGGTCGACGCGCCGGCAACCCTGGCGTGCTCACGAAGGTACGCGAGCTCGCTCTGCGTGTAAGTCGTCGTCGGCCCGATCGACGAGTACGCGGCGAAGAAGCCCACCGAGGTCGCGACGACAACCGCGGCCGCCAGCGCGGGAAGCCAGCGACGCCTCGCTGCCGCGAGGAGAACGAGACCGACCGCGAACGCGAGGACGGCGGCGCGGGTATGGGTCCAGAGCAGACCTGCGTAGCAGGCGACGGCGCCGGCAATGGCCCAGCGCCCGAGCCTCTCGCGTGACGCGAGGAAGAGCAGAACGACGACGAGCAGATAGGCCGAGGCCAGCGGGCTGAGGAAGGTGGACACCAACCGACGCAATGGGTGGTTCTCGTCGCCGGTGTTGTAGACCCAGTTCTCCGGCAGATGAGAGAGCCCAGGGCCGTAGTCGAGCGAGAGCTGCTGCTCGAACCAGCCGGGGACGCCTGAGTCGCGCCACCACTGGAGAGGGACGTAGTAGACGTCGACGAGTCCCCAGAGCGAAAGCACGGAACCCGCGCCAACCGCAAGCCAAGCGAGACTGCGACGGTCACGGCCCGACATCGCGGCCAGCCGCCCGAGCATGTAGGCCCCGACGGGAACGAGGTCGTGCCGAAGCGTATAGAGGACGCCCTTCGCCGTGGCCGTTCCGTCGAGCCAGTGCTGTGGAAGCACTGCATAGACCACGACGAACGCGGCGTAGACGATCGCAAGCCGATCCGCAGCCGCCACCAGCGGGAGCCGTCGCGTACTCCACAGCGCCGCCGCGAGCGCAAGCACGAGCAGCGTCTCCTTCCACGCCGCGACGACGTCGAGCGCGCGGCCACGGAGGCCGGCGTGCCACAGCTCGGCCATAGCCAGGTTGTGGGCGGCGAGGCCGACGACGAGCGCGGCGAGCGCGAGCCGCGGCAGGCGGGCGCTCACGTGATCGCCACGAGCGTCATGCCGAGGTTGACGATCCGCACAGGCACCGGGAAGAGAGAGCGCAAGTCGACAGGCCTGAGTAGACGGTTCTCCTTCGCCCACGGCTTGCGAGCGACGTCGTACGCACGATGCGAGACGGGATCGGGAAGCCAGTGCACGATGGGCAGTCGCGTGTGCAGCTCGATCGGAAACCAGCGGTTGGGAGTCGTCAGGAACACACGCCGGGACACGCGGACAGCCTCGGCAACGAATGCGCGCTGCCGATCGACGCCACCGACGTGCTCGAGCACCGCGTTCGAGAAGTGGACGTCGAACGCGCCGTCAGGAAACGGAAGAGCGCACCCGTCGGCGGAGACATAGTCGATCTCGGGATATGCGGCACGGAACCCCGCGCCTTCGTGGAGACCGACAGCGGTGATGCCCGCTCGCCACGGGTAGAGCTCCTCGAAGAAGTTGTGCGTCGTGCAGCCGCTCTGTCCCCCCTCGCTCCCGAATCCCACCTCGTCCACACCCACGTCGAGCACCGTGGTCTCTGAGGTCGGGCGCATCTCCTCGAGAAAGAGCCGGAACTTCCGTCGGCGGGAGCGCAGGGAGACGGCGTCGACGAGGTTCATTCCGGCGACGGTAGCGAGCGCAGCGGCGCGCGGCGCCGCTCGCCGAAGACGGGACTCATCGGGAGCGGGCCGGCGGTGACCGGGAGTAAGGTGGGTCGAAGTGCAGGAGACAGTCCTCAGGCCCGTGGGCCCGTACCGGCTCGGCCTGATGTGTCGTCGAGGCATGTGGTCGGCGCCCCTCCCCGACGGCGGATACGTACAGGCGTGGCAGCGAAGCGACGGCACGGTCGTCTTGCGCGCGCCGGACGACGCCGCCGTGGAGCGGGCGCGGTTCATGCTCGCGCTCGACGACGACACGACCGACTTCCACCGACGCTTCGCCCGGGACGCCCTGCTCGGACCGACCGCCCGCGCGCATGTGGGTTGGCGGCCGCTCCGGCTCGCTACGGTCGCGCATGCGACGCTCCGAGCGATCTGCGGCCAGCTGATCGAGTCGAGGCGCGCACGAGCGATCGAACGCGCCGTCCTCCGCGCGTGCGGACAGAACGTGGCGACGCAGTCCGAGCTGCAACGCCTCTCGCCGGCCGAGCTCTGCGCGTGCGAGCTCTCCGGAAGTCGGGCGTCCACGCTCGCACGGATCTGCCGAGCGCTCGACCTCGAGCGACTCCATCACTACCCCAGCTCCACCGTCGTCGCCCGTCTCTCTCGCGAGCGCGGGATCGGCCCGTGGTCGATCGGCGTGATCGCACTCGAGGGGCTCGGTCGGTACGACGTCGGGCTCGTCGGAGACCTCGGCCTCGTCAAGCTCGCCTCAGCACTCCATGGCCGATGGGTCGAGGCGTCCGCGACTGCCGAGCTGCTTGCCCCGTACGACGAGTGGCAGGGACTCGCCGGGGAGCTCCTCCTGCTCGGCTGGTCGAAAGGACTGGTTCCGGGCGCCGATCGCGATGTCGCGCGCAGGGCCCGCCTCCGCACACGCAAGGCCGCCTAGAAGGGGCACTACACTCCGGGCATGGCGGTCGACGAACGACGGATAGCCGTGCTCGGCGGAGGGAAGATCGGCGAAGCGCTCATCGCCGGGCTCCTATCCTCGGAGTGGCGGGTTCCCGGCGACATCGTCGCGACGGGACGTCGCACCGAGCGGCTTTCAGAGCTCCACGAGCGCTACGGGATCCGCACGACGCTCTCCAACCCGGACGCAGCTGCTCGCGCAGCGCTCGTCGTCATCGCGGTCAAACCGCAGGACATCGACACCCTGCTGGCAGAGATCGCCGAGGTCATCGAGCCGGAGCAGACCGTGCTCTCGATCGCCGCGGCGATACCGACGGGAAGGATCGAGAGGGCGTTGGCAGACGGCGTCCCCGTCGTTCGAGCCATGCCGAACACCCCCTCCGTCGTCCATGAGGGCATGGCAGGCCTGTGTGCCGGAACGCATGCGGACGAAGCGCACCTGCGTCTTGCGGAGGACGCGCTCGCGCATCTCGGTGCGGTCGTTCGGGTCGCCGAGCCGTACATGGATGCGGTGACGGCCGTCTCGGGCTCTGGCCCTGCCTACTTCGCCCTTCTTTCCGAGGCGATGATCGAAGCCGGAATTCTGCTCGGCCTGTCGCGCGAGATCTCGACCCAGCTCGTGATCCAGACGATGTTCGGCACGGCGAAGCAGCTGCGCGACGAGAAGATGCACCCCGTCGAGCTGAGGGAGATGGTCACGTCTCCCGGCGGGACGACCATCGCGGCCATCCGCGAGCTCGAGTCGGCAGGTGTCCGCGCCGCGTTCCTGAACGCCATTCAGGCCGCGATGACCCGTGCTCGTGAGCTCGCCGCGGGCGAAAGCTAGCGCTCCTCGCACCCATTCGTCGGAGGCCGGCGCCGCCCGCCGGCCTCCGACGCGCGATCTTCACACAGGAAGAAGCGGCAAGTGCAGGGGAACCGGTCCCAGTCCACGCCCGGAATCATCCCGCGGCGCAACGTTGCGGGCTCGGCTGGCCGCGCCCGCGTATCGGCACGTCCACCTCGACTGGTGTGAAGCGCAGCTCGCTCGGTTGACCGAACGGTCAATCAACCGCGGGGGCGGGATATTCTGCGCCGCATGCCCCGTGTGCTGCGAGAGGTCGTCTACGTCGACGGCGTGCGGACTGCGTTCGGCAAGGCCGGACCGGAAGGGTTGTTCGCGAAGACCCGCGCGGACGACATGGTCGTCAAGCTCGTGCGGGAACTCCTGCGGCGGAACCCGTCGCTCCCGCCTGAGCGGATCGGTGACGTCGTCATCGCCGCAACGGCCCAGGTCGGCGACCAGGGTCTGACACTCGGCCGGGACGTCGCGCTGCTCGCCGGACTGCCGCACACGGTTCCCGGCTTCGCGGTCGACCGCATGTGCGCAGGCGCGCTCACGGCCACGACGGCGGGCGCGGGCGAGATCGCGATGGGGGCGTGCGACGTCGTCCTCGCCGGGGGTGTCGAGCACATGGGCCATCACCCGATGGGCGCGGAGGTCGAATTCAACCCCCGCTTCGTCGCTGAGCGGTTGATCGACGAGAGCGCGGCCGTGATGGGGCAGACTGCCGAGAACCTCCACGACGTCTTTCCGCTCATCACCAGGACGGATGCGGACACGTACGCGGTTGCCTCGCAGCGCAAGGCCGCAGCCGCCTGGGACCACGGCACGATGGACGACATCGTCGTACCGATGTCCGTGTTCACCGGCGACGGCTGGACGGTCGCGAGTCGCGACGAGTTCCTACGACCGGACACGACGCTCGACGCGCTCGCGAATCTGCGCACACCGTTTCGCGCCGGCGGTCGCGTGACTGCGGGCAACTCGGCTGGTCTCACCGACGGTGCGACAGCGTGTCTCCTCGTCGCCGAGGAGGTTGCTGTGGAGCTCGAGCTGGAGCCGACGATGCGCCTCATCGGCTTCGCCTATGCCGGCGTCGAACCCGACCTGATGGGGATCGGCCCCATACCGGCGACCCAGCGCGTGCTCGAGCAAGCCGGGTTGTCGCCCGACGACGTCGGGCTCTTCGAGCTGAACGAACCGTTCGCCGTCCAGGTCCTGACCTGGTGCGACGGCGTGGGCGTCGCACCCGACGACCCCCGCCTGAATCCGTACGGCGGCGCTATCGCCTGCGGGCACCCGCTGGCCGCGACGGGCATCCGGCTGATGGCGCAACTCTCACACGGGCTCGGCGAGCGTCCTGACGTGCGTTTCGGCCTCACCGCGCTCTGCATTGGGATGGGAATGGGAGCAGCCCTCCTCTGGGAGAACCTGCGCTGTGGCTGATCCGGCTACGTCATTCCACCTCCGTTCGGTCGAGACACGTGTCGGGTCGATCGCTGTCGTCAGTATGGACAACGGGTCGGACTACACACGTCCGAACACATTCGGCCGGCACGCGCTCGAGTCACTCGCGACGACGCTCGGACGGCTCGAAGGCGAGAGCTGGGCGGGCATGGTGCTCACCGGCAAGCCGTTCGTCTTCGCGGCGGGTGCCGACATCGACGAGTTCCCGCACATGACCTCCGACCTGGCGCGAACGGCTGGACAAGCTGGTCACGAGCTGTTCGGTCGCCTGCGAGCGCTTCCCTATCCGACGCTCGCAGCAATCAACGGTGCGGCGCTCGGAGGTGGGGTCGAGATCGCTCTTCACTGCGACTTCCGCACGATTTCGTCGGCGATCCGGCACTTCGCGTGCCCGGAGGTGTTTCTCGGGATCATCCCCGGTTGGGGCGGCACGCAGCTGATCCCGCGTCTCGTGGGTGCGCAGCGTGCGGTCGAGTTCGTCGTGACCAACCCGCTCCGTCAGAATCGGATGTTCACGGGTCTCCAGGCGTTCGACGCGGGATTCGCCGACATGCTGCTCGAGCCGGTGGAGTTCCTCGACGAGTCGCTCGCCTTCCTCGTTCACGCGGTCGAGAGCCGTCGAGCGCCGCAGGTCACGGCTGATCTCTCGGACGTCCGCGACGTCTGCAGGCGCGCGCGATCGCACGTCGACGACCAGGTCCACGGGGCAGCGCCCGCGGCGTACCGTGCGCTCGACCTGATCGAGGGCGCCCGCGACTGGACCGTGGAGGCGGGAAATCGGGCTGAGGAAGACGCTCTGGCCGAGCTGCTTCCCGGCCCTCCGGCACAAGCGTCCGTGTATGCCTTCGACGTCGTCGAACGCCGCGTCAGGAAGGGTGTCGGCCGCCCGAGCGAGACGCCCCGCACGATCGGATGCGTCGGCCTGGTCGGCGCCGGTCTGATGGCACGGCAGCTCGCTCTCCTCTTCGTGCGACGCCTCGAGGTCCCCGTCGTTCTGCGGGACTTGACGCAGGAGCACGCCGACGAGGCAATCGCGTGGATCGCGCAGGAACTGAGTGGGCTCGCCGCCAAGGGCCGGCTTTCCACGCGAAAGGCGGGCTTTCTCACGTCGATCGTCTCGGGGGGCACGGGCTACGAGGTCTTCTCGGGCTGTGACCTCGTGCTCGAGGCCGTGTTCGAAGAGATGACGGTGAAGCGAGAGGTACTCGCCGAGCTGGAGCGAGTCGTCGCCGGCGAGTGCGTTCTCGCAACGAACACGTCCTCACTTTCGGTCACCGACATGAGCGGCGGCCTCGCGCAGCCAGAGCGCGTCGTCGGCATGCACTTCTTCAACCCCGTGGCGGTCCTGCCGCTCGTCGAGCTGATCCGGACACCAGCCACCGACGACGTCACGCTCGCCACCGCTTGGGACGTAACCATGCGAATCGGGAAGCGCGGGGTGCTCGTGAAGGACGCGCCGGGATTCGTCGTCAACAGGGTTCTCACCCGCATGACCTCCGTGCTGATGGAGGCGCTCGAGTGCGGCAACACCGTCGCGGAGACGGACGAGGCCGTGCTCACGCTCGGCCTCCCGATGGCCCCGTCCGTTCTGCTCGGCATGGTCGGGCCGAAGGTGGCGAACCATGTGCTCGAGACGCTGCATGCCGCGTGGCCCGACCGCTTCGCGCTCTCGCAGACGCTTGCCAACTTCGCGGACGGCAACGATCAGATCGCTGTCCGAGCCGGCGCTCGGCGAACGATCGACGAGATTCGGGACGCGGTGCTCGGCGAGATTGCCGCCGAGATCGCCCATCTGCTCGAGGAGGGTGTCGTCGCGTCGGCGGCCGAGGTCGATGCGTGCCTCATCCTCGGCGCCGGTTTCCCGTTCTTCCTGGGAGGCATCACGAAGCACCTCGACCAGACAGGAGTGTCAGAGCAGGTGATCGGACGACGGCTGGCCGACATCGACGCCGGCGGTTGAAATGCGCCGTCCAACGATGTGAGCTATGCTCTCTGGTAAGCGACGCTTGCCGCCGGGCGAACGGGCGAGGCGCGCTGGTCCTCGAGTAGCAGCACTACGAGCGTGCTGCCCACATGCACGAAGCGATATTGAACCCGACAACCGCGTCGGAGCAAGCCGAGAGCCTCGTGGCGGCGGCGCTCCAAACGCAGACCTGGTACGGCGAGCCGTTCCTCCATCCCGACGAGGATGCGCTCGACGTTCTCGCACCGGGTACCTCGCGCCGAGCTGCGCTCGACGACGCGCTCGCTGAGATCGAAGCGGGCAACACGAAGCCGTCTGCCCGCTGGAGGGTGCGGTACGGCCTGATGCTCGGCCTCGAGCGTGTGCTTGCGACTCCACAGCCTGCGACCGCGGAGGGAACCGAGCTCCGCCGTCATCAGGTGGACGCCCTGGCCGGAATGCTGACGGAGCTGATCGCGGCGAACCAGCGAGCGGCGGACGAGAACGGCAACGGCAACGGGCATGCGATCGCCGAGATCGAAGCGGATGCGATCGACGGAGAGGACGAGGACGACGAGGACGCGGGGGTCGTCGACGAGGACGCAGAGGAGCAGTCCTACCACGGGCACGACCCGGGCGCGTCGAGGCGCTATCGCTTCCGCCACCCAACCGCGTCAGGCAAGACGATCGCAGCCGCAGGGTTCGTCGAGGCGTCACGTCACCTGGGCATCCTCATCCTCACGCATCGCCGCTTGCTCGTCTCGCAGTTCACCCGTGATCTGACGACGGAGGGGTACGGCACTCGGCTGACGCCGGCGATCGAGAAGGGGATGGAGCCGCTTCGCGACGACCCGATCACGATCCAGACGTACGCCTGGTTCGCGAGACACTCGGGTTCGCTGAGTCGCACCGCTTACCAGCTCGTAATCTGCGACGAGGCGCATACGGCTCTCGGCGAGAAGACGAGTGCCGCGATCCGCAGTTTCCCCGAACCCATCTTCATCGGGATGACGGCGACCGAGCAGTTGATCGCGAAACAGGTCTCCGACGTCTTCCCGGCCTCGGTCGACGACCTTCCGCTCGGCGACGCCGCACGGCGTGGCCTGATCGCCCCCCTTCGCTGCCTCCGAGTGCCGCCAGCAGCAGCGATCAACTCCGTGCCCATCATCGGCGGAGACTTCGAAGAGCGCGCACTCGCAGCCGCTCTCGACCACCAGGCGCTCAACCAAGCCGCCGCAAGCCTCTACCGAGAGCGTTTCGGCCCGACGCCGGGGATCGTCTACGCCGCCGGTGTCGAGCACGCATACAACCTCGCGCAGGAGTTCCGCTCGGCCGGGCTCAAGGCCGAGGCCGTGTCGGGCCGCACGCCGCCGGTCCGGCTCGCGGAGACGCTCGCGGCCTACGAGCGCGGCGAGATCAACGTCCTCATCAACGCAATGCTCCTCGCGGAAGGGTGGAACTCGCCACGCGCGACCGTCTGCATGCACCTCGCCCCCACCGCATCACGTCGCGTGTACCAGCAGCGAGTCGGCAGGATCATGCGGACCCACCCACGCAAAGAAGCCGGGGTCGTCCTCGACTTCGTGCCGAAGTCCGCAACGCACTCGGAGCGCGTCGTGTCGTTGCACTCGCTCCTCGACGCTGACTTCTACCGCGAGGGTGCGCGAGTGACGCCCGCTCCGCGCCGGCGCCAGCAACGCCGCGCCCGTCGCAAGCTCTCGCCGGCAGCCTGGCTCGTGCCGGTGACACCGGACGTCGCACGCAGGCTCGCCGTGATCCAGCGTGAGTGGCAGCGCATCGACCCGAAGTACCTGGACGAGGACGAGCAGCGCTTCTGGGCGACGATCGCGGGACGGAACATCCGTTTCGACCAGCGAGCCGAGTTCGCGAAGAAGTTCACGGAGGGGCGGGCGAGCAAGGCAGCGCTCGAGACGTTCCTTTCGATCTGCTCCGCCGAGAACCCGAACCGGCGCCTGCGCATGACCGCGCTCGCCGACCGGGTCGCGACGCCGGTCGAGCGGGCGGACTTCGACGACCTCGTCACGCTCGTCACACAGGCGCCACCGTGGGAGAAGGACAGAGCCGCAGGAGTTCGCATACTCCTTCGCGCGATCGGCGAGGGGAAAGCGAATGCTCCGGACCAGATTCTCACCCGCTGGACGTGGCGCCTCGCACGGGCAACGCGGAAGACGCAGGATCGCCGTGCGAGTCAGGAATACCCGGAGGCGAAGCGGCTCCTCGGAGCCGTCGCGAACTCGCGCGGACATCGGCACGAGGAGAACGTCGGCCAGCTCGTCCAGGTCGCGCGCTCGTTGCCTCTTCAGGTCGCTGTCGCACTTCTTGCGTCCGCCGAGGGGTACACACCGCGGGCCAACAACCTGCTGGATCGGGCACGCGAAGAGCTCGCCCCGATCGACGAGCTTGCGACTGCTCTCGCGGACAACCTGCCCGCACCGAAGGCTCCCGCGCGCAAGTCGCGACGACGACGGAAGAAGCGCCGTGGCGCTGGCGTGGAGGCGCCGTCTGGGGACGGCGCGGCCACGCCGTCTGTCGGAACCGGGGACGGGGACGGCACGGCCGCGCCGGCTGACGGAGCCGGGCAGGGAGATGGGGACGGCAGCTCGGCGAGCGCAACCGCCGAGCCGGCCGTCGAGGCCGAAGGCCCAGCCACAGCCGCAGCCGCGGCGGCCGACGCCGCCTGACGGCCGTCCTGACAGGCACTCAGCGGGTCTAGCGTCTGGCGCGACTACCGGCGAGACAGTCGATCTGCGGTCAGGGTGGTCGTGTAGATCTCCTCGCCGAGGTTGCGCAGATCGCGCGCGTCCGCCCAGATCGGATGCGCGACCCCGCGCACGGCAACAACGCCCTCGTAGTCGCCGTAACCCGGATCGAGAGCATCGTCCGCCGTCTCGTCCGAGGCGACCGACGCAACCGGCGACGCGGGCGGCCACGACATCCCGTCGCTGGAGGTCGTGCACGAGTAGCGAGTTCGGACACGGCTCGGATCTCCGGTCGTGTCGTAGAAGCAGACCCACAGCCGACGCTCGGACCTGTCGAACGAGGAGGCTGCGAGAAACTGGTCGCCCAGTCGCGCCGATCGCGGCTGCGTCACGCGCACCGCGGCGGCGAGAGGTGCAAGCGTCGGCGAGAACGTGCGTACGAAGACATCTCGATCTGCTGCATTGCGTCCGGGCGCCGTCCAGGTCACGAACACCCGATCGCCGACCGCGATGGACGGGTCCGTCGTGATGCACCGCCGCGGCTGCGCCGTGACCTCGAAGCCGGAGTAGCCACAGAGCCCGCTCGGCGGACCGGCTGCCAGCGCGACGAGCACCGGCATGTCGAAGGACAGACCGCCGTCCGTCGAGCGCTCGACGAAGATCTGACGCCGATCGTCCGTCCACGTGAGGTACACAACGCCGTCCGGCCCGATCGCCACCGTCGCGAATCCCGACACAGCGTCAGGCAGCCCGGCAACGACACGCGGTGCGGTCCACGTCCGGCCGCTGTCGTCACTCGTGCTCAACGCGATGCGGATCGGCACGTCCCTCCCATGCCACCGGCTCCAGGCGACGTAGATCCGACCGCGATACGGGCTTCGGGGCCCTGAGTCGATCGCGGCGGTAGGCTTGTCGTTCCCGTAGCCGGGGACGATCGGCGCAACGGTCCCACGAGACCAACGTCCGCGAGCTCCGGGTCGGGTGACGATGTCGATCCCGAACGACGCCACGTCGAACGGCGTCGAGCACAGCCTGTCGACGAACGCGACGAGCTCCAAGCCGTCTGGGTCGACGGCAGCCGCAGGATCTGCCGTGCTACACCGTTGTCGCGATGTCCCGTCGGGCGAGAACGCCGACCACGTCGAGCCGGCGTCCGCCGATGTGTATCCCACCACCCTGTACCCTCGGTCCGGCGCTCGCGGATCAAGCGAGTTCGCCGCGGCGAGCAGGACGCGTCCGGTGAGATCCGCAGCGATCGAGACCTGGACCTGCGAGCCCGGAGCCCGCGACACGTCGATCTGCTGCAGCTGAGCTACCGGACGAGCGAGAGTCGCGCTCCCCCACCCGGCGACGCCGAGCGCGACGAGACCGGCGAGGGCCAGCCGCATCACGCCCTACCTGTCGCGCGGCACCTGTTCGTCGCCGCCGTTCTGCTCGCGCTCGCGAAGGAAGCGCGTCAGCTCCGCCGCGATCGAGTCGCCCGACGGGAGGGCTCCCTCGTCGACCAGGTCCTCGAGGGAATCGGCCCTCTGCTCGAGCTCTTCGACGTAGGCCGCGGTCTCGGCATCGGTCGCAACTGCCTCCGAGACCTGCTCCGCGTAGGACTTTTCTGCCTGCTCGAGCTCTCCGAGCTCGATCGAGATGCCGAGGAGATCGCCCAGCCGCGTGCAGAGAGCCTTCGCCGCGCGTGGGCTCGGCGCAAGAGAGACGTAGTGCGGCACTGCCGCCCACAGGCTCACCGAAGGCATGTCTTGGCGCTGACATGCGTCGTGGAGCACGCCGACGATTCCCGTGGGTCCCTCGTACCGGGAACGCCGGAGGCCGAGCTCCTCGACGAGTTTTGCATCCGTGGCCGCGCCGGTCACCGGCGCTGGCCGCGTGTGGGGAACATCAGCGAGCAGCGCGCCGAGCGTCACGACGAGACTCACGTCGAGATCGCGCGCGAGCCCGACGGTCAGGTCGACGAATGTACGCCAGCGGTAGTTGGGCTCGACACCGAGCAGGAGCACCGCGTCCCGGTCGGCATTCGGGATGGCGGCCCTGTAGAAGACATTCTCGGGCCACGTCAGATGCCGCGTCATCCCCTCGTCGAGCGAGACATGCGGGCGAGTCGCCTGAAAGTCGACGAAGCCCTCGGGGTCCAGCTCTGCGAAACGCTCGGCCGACCAGAGCCGTGCCAGGTAGCCGCCCGCGAGGGTGGCCGCCTGGCCACCGTCGTTCCAGCCCTGGAAGGCGGCGATCAGCACAGGGCGACGTAGAACGGGCCGTTCCGAGATGCGCAACTCGTTGCTCTCCACGATCTGAGCTTACTGAGGCAACGGCCGCCCGGATACGAGCGGCGCCGCGGGACGCCAGATCGAATAGACGAGCGCAACCGTGGTCGACCAGATCGCTGCCGCCAGCATGACGTGGATCAGCACGAGCCACCACGGCAGATGACTGCGGTACTGCACCTCGCCGAGGACGCCCTGTACCAGCAGCAGCCCGAGCAACGCTGCGGCCAGAGCAGCGATTCCCGGCGCGTCGCGCCGGTGTCGGGCCAGCCACGCCGCCGCGACGAGGAATCCGACTCCGAACACGGCGGCGACTCGGACGTGGACGTAGACCGTGTCGACGACGACGATTCCGAGGCGGCGGATGTCCTTTCCGCCCGAGTGGGGGCCTGAGGCACTCGTCACTGTGCCCGTGACCACAAGTGCGAGGCAGATGGGAAGGCCGGCGAGCGCCAGCCGGCGCCACCACAGGGGACCAACCGGCCCGGATCGACCGACACGGAGCGCCCATGCCTCGAGGGCGACCACCACCGCCCCTGCGAGCACGATCAGCGCGAGCAGGAAGTGGGACATCACGAGCAGCGGGTGGAGCTTGAAGATGACCGTGATCCCGCCGAGCGGAATCTGGGCGACCGTGCCCAGCCAGACGGCGAGCGCGAGCCTCCGCACCCAGACGGGCAGCATCGACACGCGCCGCGACGCGAGCCACGCGACGAGGGTCAGCACGATCGAGCCGAACGCGATCACGCGGTTGCCGAACTCGATGAACGCGTGCCCGCCCTTCTCGGGGAACGGGGTGGACCCGCATCGCGGCCAGTTGTCGCAGCCGAGCCCGGACGCAGTCAGCCTGACGACAGCACCCGTCGCGACGACCACGAAGAGCAGCAGCACCGAGATGACCGCCACGCGCAGGAACCGCGACGTGGGGACCTCGCGCGTTCGCGCGCGGGCGAGCACCGAGTCCACGGCTCGAGTGTACGTCGAGCCGATTGATCGGAAATACACGATCAATCGGTAAGGACGACGCCGGCGCCCGGCTCGATCAGGCCAATGCGTCGGAGGAACAGGTTGCGATCCGCGAACGTGGCCTCCAGCACTGCGGACTTGTCGGCAGGCAGCGCGATCAACAGCCCGCCTGCGGTCTGCGGGTCATAGGCGAGCGCCTCGTGCGCCTCCGATGCCGTGGAGACGACGTGAGGGCCCGCAAACTCGCGGTTCCGCCGGTCGCCGCCGGTGCGAATCCCCGCCTCGGCGAGCTCGAGTGCGCCCGCGAGCGCCGGCAGCGACCGCGCGTCGAGAACGGCTCGAACGCCGCTCCGAGAGGCAAGCTCGTGGGTGTGGCCGAGTAGACCGAACCCGGTGACGTCGGTGACGGCGTTGGGCTGGAACGGCCGAAGCGCATCTGCTGCGGCACTGTTCAGCATCTTCATTCCCGCCACCGCCTCGGCCAGGGCACCGGCAGGCGCACGTCCGTTGCGCTGCGCTTGGAGAATCAGGCCGGTGCCGAGAGGTTTCGTCAGGAAGAGCGCGTCGCCTGGCCGGGCGGTGCTCTTCGTCCAGACACCCTTCGGATGGACCGTCCCCACGACGGCGAGACCGTATTTCGGCTCCGCGTCGCGAATGGTGTGTCCTCCCGCGAGGATCGCGCCCGCACCCCGAACGGCCTCGTCCGCGCCGGCCAGGATCTCGGCGAGTACCTCGGTCGGCAGCTCTTCAGGGAACGCCGTGACGGAGAGCGCGAGAAGCGGCGTCCCGCCCATGGCGAAGACGTCGTTGAGCGCGTTGACCGCGGCGATCGCCCCGAAGTCGCGCGGATCGTCCACGACCGGCGGGAAGAAGTCGACGGTGAACACGAGAGCCCGCTCGTCGTCGAGGCGGTAGACCGCTGCATCGTCAGCCGGGTCGAGCCCGACGAGGAGATCCGCGGCCTCGACCGGGACGAGGCCGGCCAGCAGTGTCTCCAGACGCGCCGCCGAGTACTTCGCAGCGCAGCCCCCCGCCCTGGCCAGCGACGTCAGCGGAGCGACCTCGGTCATGTACCCGAGTGTACGCAGGGCAGGATTGCGGCCGCGCGAGGCGAATCGTGAGAATGGAGAGTCTCCCCCGACTTCTCCTCTCCCCCTGACGACACGACGGCCGCCGCCCCCGGTGGCCGTCGCCTTTCTGCGAGACTCGCCGCGTGCGCTCGGCGCTCGTGACCGGCGGCTCGTCGGGGATCGGTCTTGCGATCGCCCGGATGCTGAGTGCCGAGGGGTTCGCACTCACGCTGGCTGCTCGCACTCCCGAGAAGCTCCAAGCGGCAGCGTCCGAGCTCGGTGCCGCGCAGGTCGTCGCAGACGTCAGGGACGCCGAGGATTGCGAGCGGGCCGTCGCCGCTCACGTGGAGACCCACCATGGCCTCGACGTCCTGGTCAACTCTGCCGGCGTGGGGGTGACCGGGGGAATCGACGAGCAGGACGTGAAGCGGATCGACCTCCAGCTCGACGTCAACCTGCGCGGGCTGATCCTCGTGACGCGCGCGGCGTTGCCACACCTGCGCGCCTCGCGCGGCTTGATCGTCAACCTCGCCTCGATCGCCGGCACCGAGCCTGTGCCTGAGCTGCCGGTCTATGCGGCGACGAAGGCCGCGGTGATCTCGCTCACCCAGACGCTGAACGCGGCGCTCGACGCGGACGGTGTGCGCGTGCACGCGCTCTGCCCCGACTTCGTCGACACGCCGATGGCGTCCTGGTCGGGCCTCCCCGGGGACGAGATGATCCAGCCCGAGGACTGTGCCGAAGTCGTTCGCATGTTGCTTCGCCTGAGCCCTCGCGCGCGCGTCCCACAGGTGGTGATCGAGCGCATGGAGGGCGTCGACTGCGGCTAACGCGCTTCGGTCGCCACCCGCAGGCCGAGCCCGACGAGCACCGCCCCCGTCACGCCCTCGACGGCACGGCGCACAGACGGACGCCGAAGCACGTTGCCGGCCACGGCAAGGAATGACGTGAGCTGGCTGCCCATCTGAATCAGGGTCGGCGAAGGATCGTGGAGCGCACAGCCTGCTCGAGCTCGGCGACCGAGAAGGCGCCCGAGAGCTTGGCGCGTACGATGCCACGCCGGTCGACGAGGAACGTGAAGGGCTCGTTCGGGAGATTCCATTCCTTGACCCATCGGTTGAAGCCTTTCGCCGGGTCGTTGTCCTTGTAGATCTCGACGTGGATGAAGCGAACCGGCGACGAGGAGAGCTTCTTCGCGACCGCGTCGACGACGTCGACGACCGGGCCGCAGGTACGGCTCTGACAGAACTTCGGTGTCGCGAACGTCAGCACGAACGGGACGTGTCTTGCGAGCGCCTGCGCCACCGACAGCCGGTACAGCCGCGGGTCGGGATGCGTCGCGGTCGTCAGCGCGGCAAGCCGGCCGCCCGTGCTCGCAAGCGTCGGCGTCTCGGAGGCGATCGCGCGAGCCCCGACTGCGGGAGCTTCTGGCTTCGCTCCGACGACGAGGTTCGCGAGCGCGCCAACCGACTGCGGGCTCCCGACGGGCGAAGCGAGCAGCCAGTATTTCCCCGGCTTCGGCAGACGCACATGCGTCACGAAGATCGTGCCGACGCCGGCGCTCTCCCCGCCGGGAACGCCGATCGGCTCGCTACGGGCGACGGTGCGCACGTAGGGGCGCGCCTTCAAACCAGTCGCCACCCACACCGTCGCGGTCGGCGTCGAGATCACGCGCGCCTGCGGGTCGACGAGGAGGAACGAGACCCGGTTCCGTCCCGGCTGGTAGTCGGACGAGCCTTCGATCACGCTGGCATGCGTCTTCGCCGAACGCCACAGCGCCTCCAGCGATCCCGCTGGAGGCGCCGCAGAGTTGGCCGATGTCGAGCTAGGTGTCCCGCTCTTTCCGCCGCCCCCGCACCCTGCGAGGATCAGGCAGCCAAGAGCGAGGAGGGCGGCCGCCGGGCGCAGCATCTGCTCCCGAGTCTAGCCGCAGCCTCGTTGCCGAGATGGTTGATCGGCAATCGCTCGCCGCGCGGATGGTGGCCGAGACACATCGCTGGTGACGCCGCTCGTCCTCGCACGTATCCACCGATACGCGCTGCGGCGATCGGCGTCACCAGCTCGGTCTCGGCCATCCCCGCATCGACGGCCATTACCGATCAACCATCTAGTGGCCGTCGGTCCAGGTTGCGAATGGGGCGACTGCGGCCAGAACGAGTGCCGCAGCCACCGCCATGAGAATCAGGCGAGCCTTCATCTGGGGTTGTCCTCCTTCCTAGAAGCGGATGTCCTGCAGCGCTTCAGCCGCGCTGCGGTACAGACGCGCCGCCTCGCGGTCGTCCCCACGACGACTCGCAAGGTCACCTAGCGCGACCCACGCCCCCGCTCGGTAGCTGACCGACCCCAGCTGTTCGAAAGCCGAGTCGGCAGCCCTGAAGCACTCCTCCGCCTCCGCCAGTCGCCCGCGCTCCATCAGAGCGCGCCCCAGAACGACATTCGACTGGCCGATTTCGTGGAGGTAATCCTCTCGCTCCTCGAGAAGCTCGAGCCCTCGCCGCGCATGCTCGTCAGCCGCTTCGTAGTCCTCGAGGTGCAGATACACCGTGGCGAGGTTGCCGAGCGCCTGCGCGGCGTCCGGCTTCGACTCCGACTCGACTGCGAGCGTAAACGCGGCCTTGAGATGCTCGACCGCCTGGTCGGGCTTGCCGAGAAGCAAGTGCAGCCCGCCCAGGTTCTGCATCAGGCGGCCTACCGCGCGCTCGTCGTTGAGCTCCTGGTAGAGCGCCTTCGCCTGCTGCGCGTAGTTGCGCGAGGTAATCCAATGACCGGTCCGCTCGGCGACGAGCGACGCCTGGTAGTAGACGTTCGCGATCGTGCGCCGATCGTCCATCTCCTGCGCGAGCTCCAGAGCCCGCTCGACGTCCTCACGCGCCGCCTCGAAATCACGCTGGTGCCGCCGGCAGCGCGAGCGCCAGCCGAGGATGTCGGCCCGCAAGAGATCACACGGAAGGCCAGATCTGTCGGCGAGCTCGAGCGCCTCGTCCAGAAGCGAGATCGCCGATGCGACACTCGAGAGCTTGTAACGGCAGACGCCGAGGCGGAAGAGGACGTCGGCGCGGTCGACGTCGTCGAACTGCGGTCCCTCGACAAGTCCACGGGCTGTCCCGAGAAGCTCGATCGCCTCTCGGATCTGACCGCACTCGGCGAGCGCCCACGCCTCGCCTGCGAGACCCCGCACCTCGAGCTCGACGGATCCGGAAACGCCGAAGTCGGCGTGCGCCTGCCGGAAGACGTCGACCGATTCCTCGTACCGGCGTGCCTCCGACAGAGCCTCCGCGCGGGCCAGGGTCGCCTCCACCCGGTTCCGCACATCCGTTGCAACGCCCGTCTCCAAGAGTGCGGCATCGACACCGAGGCACTCCGCGAGCCACGCAGTCGTCTCGCTGTTCGGGCGCGTCTTGCCGCGCTCGATCTGGCTCACGTACTCCTTCGAGAACCGATCGCCGGCAAGCGCGGATTGCGTCAGCCCCGCCGAGAGGCGGAGCGAGCGCAACCGCTCCCCGAGCCCGGAAGCGCGGGCAGACGGCGTCCTCGACGCGGTCACATCCGACATCGGCCGCTTCTCAGTCAACTCGACACCTCGCTGGGCGCCTCCCCCTGAAGGGTGAAACGCATCGCCGGAACGGTACAACTCGAATGAAGTAAACCGTACCGCAAATCACTTGACCGGGCTACTTGACTTTTCCGGACATGTCCCGTACAGTCGACCGCGCAGAGAGAGAACCCGCGACGACCAGACGCCAGGTCGCTGCGGAGGCGCACCAGCCGGGAAGGCAGCGGGTGCAGAGGACGTGCCTGGGCCGCAGAGTCACGGACTCCAAACCGAGTGCCCACCGGAAAAGGGTTCGCCCTATTGGGAAACGTCCCCGGGAGCCGCAGCCGGGGACGTTTCTTTTCCGCAAGGTCTGGGATCCGCGTAGCCGCGGATCCCAGCCCGCACCAAGATCCCTGAAGAGGGCCGCCCGCGGCCCTCCTGGTCTGGCAAGATTCAGGATTCGCGTAGCCGCGAATCCTGAACCGCCCAAGATCCCTGAAGAGGGCCGCCCGCGGCCCTCCTGGTCTGGCAAGGTTCAGGATTCGCGTAGCCGCGAATCCTGAACCGCCCAAGATCCCTGAAGAGGGCCGCCCGCGGCCCTCCTGGTCTGGCAAGGTT
>Ga0334722_10002450_pt1 | contig 21060 bp, 23 predicted proteins | sample C3_bottom_MG_FD_207210 | JGI IMG/M metagenome (GOLD analysis project Ga0334722, IMG submission 207210) | Sediment microbial communities from Yellowstone Lake, YNP, Wyoming, USA - C3_bottom | ecosystem: Environmental > Aquatic > Freshwater > Lake > Sediment | place: USA: Wyoming | collected... | reverse complement strand
GGCGACCTTGGCTTTGAACTCGGCCGAGTAACGCTTGCGTTTTGTCTTGTTCATTGGGATGTGCCTCCATCGTCAGTGTGCGGCTGTCCACCTTAACACACTGTCCGAATTTCGGGGGCCACCTCTATGCAGTATTTCTTTTTTATAATTGTCGTCGTAGTCTTGTTTGATTTCAAATGGGAATTTATCAATTAACTCAATTGGTTTTACCGTTCCAAGCGGTTCCCCTGTATCCCAATGATATTCAAAAAACAGATATGGATGTGAACCGACCTTATATCTTGAAATTAGAAATGCACTCATGCTCTTGATCCATACACCGACAAAAGCATTGCGAGCACATATCTTATATGTGTGTCGATCTTTCAAATCACCTATCCCAAGATAGTCCGCACTGTGTAGTATTTTGGCATAAAAATCCCTAAATATATCTTTTTTCGAGGCTTCCATATTCCATCCCACTTTTGGTTGGTATTTTGGGGCACAACACCAACGGTTCACCGTCTTAAGCCCAATCACGTTATCGAAATGACCGGCATAATCGGCGGGGCATTCGGTATGGATGAGAGCCAAGGCGGCGGCGAATTTCTTCAAGATATTGGCTTAGACTGTGTTTCCGATTCTCAGCCAGTAGCTGGGAAAGGAGCTTAAATCAGAACTGACTTCGATTGCTTTCTCTGCTTGCAGAATGCATCTCTGGGCGTTTTCTAAATCGGGGATTACCGAAAGCCAGAAGTCACAGCACATGTGCCAGTCAACATAATCTCCAGCGCAGTCCTCAGCCTTATGAGCACAAAGCAAGGCTTGCCCTTTGTTCTCAAATATCTTCAACCATGATTCGGCACATCTTAGCCAGTCATATGCCTCCTGAGCTAGTTTCGCTGAATTATTTGGATCAAAGATTGGAGGATTAAAAGTGAACTCGTCCATAGTCCACCTCGTAAGCGGAGTTATTTGACATTTGGCTACTTGAACAAAAATGAAGGGGAGCCTGATGTTGAGCTTTTTTGATATGTCACCGCTGTTATGCCCTTTTCCTTTAGTTCATGTTCGCGTGGTTCTATATCCAACTCCCCAGTGCCTTTATTGGTTATTCCTGGCCAAACTATCCACTTATCGCAAGCAGATGTAAATTTTATTTCTTTGCCCAATATTTCACTAAAGAGCATTTCGAATTTATCCTTGTGGTCATTGACGATCATAGAATAGTTATTTACTTGATTGATAATTCGCCTGTCTCTTTTGCTTTTTAGTTCTATTACTACAGGAATGCAGTCAAGATTTGTCATTCTGAGCGCTAGTAAATCGCAAACAATTTTGTTTGATTGAGCTGGTAGTGCAATTTCGTCGGTAATGAATGTCAGATTGTCCAAATGTTTCTGTGTATCATTAAGTGGCTTAATCATCCTCTTGTTTTTGTATGATTCAGAAATGAGATAAGATTGTAGTTCCTTCTCAGGTGTGACCCTTTTTGGTGGTTCCGTGCAGTGCTTTGCGAACATATTCTCGAAATCATTATTTATTCCATCAAAATCGCGGAAATTAGACTTTCCACGCTGTGGTGCTGTTGGTAGAAGACCAATAATGCTAATACCGTTAGAAGATGGGCGGAAGTGGACTAGGGAGCCGTGTTTGTCGATAGTATTCGCCAACCTATTTGTTATAATTCTGGCATTATTGATGATTCTTATCAAACACTCTTCTCTTTCATCAAATAAATTCATAAGGCTCTCCTTCGGGTGGCATAAAATTATACAGAAATGATATTTTTGAATTGTTCAATCTTGTATGGCAAATCAGTATGGTTAGACTTCAGAGTCTCGATGGCTTTTGTGCCTATCTTTGAATAATGGCCAACTACTATTTCCCCTTCGACTTTTTCGGTAATCTCAATGGTGTCCTTCCAGTCTGTTGGAAGTAAGCCTAGTTTAATTTTTTGACTGTAATTCGTTTCATAACATTTTATAAAAGATTGGATGTTGTCTCTTATCGCTTCAGTGTACCTGTCCAATTGGTCAACTATTGGACCATTAAGCTCCTTATTATTTCCTAGCTTTACTTCGATAATAAGAAATGAATATCTGCCATCTTTGCTAATTTTTAATGCAAGTAAGTCAATGATTCCTTTTATTCCACCACCTGTAACTTGTCTGTCAATAATAATTAATTCTTCTCTCCCGATGTTGTCGGTCATAAGACTTTGTTCAAACGAGATTTACTCTCCATTATTTACTTCCTTGATTTTGGAAATTAATCTTCTCCTTACGCTTAGCTGTAAGCAAGGATGAATAAGGTCTGGTGGAACATTGACTGTTTGGTAATTGCCTTGATTTGTTATATTTAATTTCGACATGATATTGGGTTGAAGTTTTTCAATAGCCTCGCTTAGGCCAAATTTGTAATGGACTTTAATGGCATAGTCATTTGACCTGATAGCTATTTCTGCAAGGCTGTTTCCTTGATAGTAAATATTCAACCTGTCATCAGGTCTAATTTGTAGGTCTAGCTCACCGTTGCTTTCAAGTACTGCTTTGGTTAGAAATGATAAATCTGTGCTAACCTTATTGAGTGCATTCTCACTAAGAAATCTTGCCATCGGTGTCATGTTTGCTCCAAGTTGATATGTGAGTGGAAAATCAATGTGTAATCTTTCACCACCGCAAAGGCAATTGGCCCCTGGTTATTCGTTATTTGTACCCTTTTTTTCCTAAGGGCAAATCAGTATCTTCATCATATGCTGGTGCCCATTGTTTCGATTTTGTTTCCTTAAATGGAGTATCGTTCCCACTTCTTGGTAGGCTGTAATTGTAGAGCATGTATTGTAGCCCTAGTTTTGTTAGTCTAGTTATTTCTTTGTCTGCTTCAAAAGTTGACAATTTGTATTTGTCACTCAAAAATTCTTTACCTTCTACTGGGCTATCTTTTGAAAATACATGCCAATAATATTTGTAATACCTAGGGTTTGGATGCATGTTTTGGGCAAAACTATCAGATCTGTTTTCTTTAACAAGTTTATCCAAATACGCATAAGAAGGAAGTTTCATTCGTCACCTGCAGTTATGATGTTGTCGATGCTACATTTCATGTATTTCACCATCCTGAAGTCTTAGCACAGATGAGAAATGGTCATCATATTGATCCCCATATTCTGTATGGATGGGTATTAGCCTTTTGGGCTTTATTGCATCCACCATTCTTTGCAAATCCTCCACAACTGCATGGCCGCTGGTATGAATGGGAATAATTTTAATCCCTGGGTCTTGCTTAATTTTAGAGAGGTAGCTGTAGCTGTTATTTGTTTCATCCAAGTAACCAAGCCACATTGAGTAAATGGCCGAAACGGAATCAACCCCGAGCATGTGAGGTAGGTTGAAAAAAGCAGATACCAAAGTATGTTCATAACTCAAGAACAACGGAGGTGTCTGATGGCGAGAGTACCGAACGGGAAGTACACAGCGGAATTACGTGAAGAGGCAGTGCGGTTGGTTGTGGAAGAAGGGATGTCGGTGGACAGAGCGGCATTGCACCTATCTCTCCCTAAGTCAACGCTGGCAACATGGGTTCGGGCCGCGAAGTCCGGGACGTTGCAGGAAGTAGGCAAGAAATACCGGCAGTTAAGTGAGGCTGAGTTGGAGCTGGCCCGACTGCGCCGAGAATTAGCCATCGCGAAGATGGAGCGTGACATCTTAAAAAAAGCAGCCGCATACTTCGCGAAGGAGTCGCAGCGAGGTATGCGATGATGGATCAGCTGCGGCCCAAATATCCCATTCCCACGCTCTGCCGACTTTTCCAGGTATCGGCTGGCGGTTATTTTGACTGGCAAACTAGGCCGGATAGTCCGCGCGCTAAGGAGGAAGGTCGCTTGGAAGCAGAAATAAAAGCGGCCCATCAGCGCACCCGAGGGTTGTCCGGCCCAGAGCGGTTACAAGTCGATCTGGCAAAGTATGGCGTCAGGGTTGGTGTTCACCGAATCAAGCGCATCAGAAAGAAGCTGGGAATACGCTGCAAGCAGGCAAGAAAGTTCAAGGTTACCACGGATTCACGGCACAATCTCCCGGTGGCCGAGAATCTCCTGGCCCAGGAGTTCGAGGTTGAGAAGCCGAATCAGACCTGGGTGAGTGACATCACTTACGTCCACACGGATGAAGGCTGGCTGTACCTGGCGGGAATCAAGGATCTCTTTGACGGCAATGTGGTTGGTTTCAGCATGAGCAGCCGCATGACTCAGGATCTGGTAAATGTGTCGCTATTTCGGGCGGTGGCTGCCAGGCGCCCCCAAAAGGGACTGATCCTACATTCCGACAGGGGTAGCCAATACTGCGCCCGTTCTTACGCAAAACTATTGAAACAGTTCAAGATTACACCCTCGATGAGTAGAAAGGGGAACTGCTACGATAACGCCCCCATGGAAAGTTTCTGGGGTATCCTCAAAAATGAGCTTATCCACCACCGTCGCTATGCCACCAGGGAAGAGGCGATCCGTGAAATTACGGAATACATTGAGGTTTTTTATAACCGACAACGCATACAGAAAAGGCTGGGTTATTTGTCACCGGTTGCATTTGAACGGCAACACTACAAAAAACAGCTGGCAGCATGACGGGTTTGGTATCCGCTATTGACGACCGACCTCAAATTGGGGAGGGTGGTCTCAAGGGTGGACGAAAAGTGCAGAAACTATCCAGGTGATTCTCAACCTAATACTGGAAACCTGGAGGCTAATAGGGTAGGGTACAACCAGTAAACTTAATCTAACTATCTGATGGCTGTGCGTGTATTTCGTCGTGTATAAATGGCTGCACAGAACGTAAAAATGATCAAAATATACACGCAATTTACCAAAGGTCATTTTTGATGAATGCTTGTGTAGCTTGCTGGAAGCGGGTTTCAGAGAGATCGGCTGAATTTATGTGTCTGGCTTTCACGCCGACAACAGGGGTTCAAATCCCCTTGGGGACGCCAATTTTTATATAGGGGAATCAGTCACTTCGACTGGTTCCCCATTTTTTTTTCAGCTGACCGCCTCCCTGCGTGTATTTTGTGTATCGTTTCCGTAAAAGACAGCGCTTCCAGCCAGTATTTTCTCAACAGACTGTTACGCTGGGTTGAACTGCTGGCATTCACTACTAAGCGCATCCACTTCCGATGGCTTTGCCCCTTTTTGTATTTAACAGGCCGGGAAAGCCTGAAAATTATGGGGAATGCCTTGTTGTCTGCCTGAAAATACTCTCTCAAAGAGTTTGTTTCACCGCTGAAACGGTTACTTCCAGCACTCTGGTCAGAAAGCTAAATTTACTTTTCATCATGTTGAATTCATCGCCGGTGCGAATGAACTTGGCAGTGCCTTTGATCAGGTATCCGGTGCCTGGCCCCATGCGCCCTTCAACTTCTTTGGTGCCGAGCGTAAGTAAGACCTTGGCGTTCTGGTCGATGTTTTTTTCTGTTTTCAGCATCTTCCAGGCCGGGATCAGTATCCTTTGTTCATCCGGGAAGACCAGATATGAGTTCCAGGTGTTCACCACATGCGCTTCGCCTTCGGCACACGACACTATGGCGACCACGCCCTCTTTGCCCGCTACTTCCATGAATTTCTCGTCAAACATCTGCGTTCTCCCAGGGTAAATGTTAATTGCGGATATCGTCTATCTGTGATAGAGATTATCACAGGCGGGGGAATTGTCACGACAAAATTTTCGCAGAGGGGTATTTTCAGGTTTCACTCAAAGCGGAGATAGAAGATGCAGTTTAGTGTTGGCGTAGAGTACGCGTTTCACTCGCTATTTTACCTGGTTGATCTGCCCAAGGGCAAAACCGTCGGGATCAAGCAGATAGCTGAGTTGAACGCAATTACGGAGACCTACCTTTCCAAGGTGTTCACTAAACTCAGCAAGGCCGGACTTGTGCGGTCGGTGCCTGGGGTGAAGGGTGGCTATGAGCTGGCCCGAGCGGCGGAGGAGATTTCCTTTTGGGATGTTATCGAGGCCGTAGAGGGGCCCTCGTTTTTCTTTCAATGTGCTGAAATCAGGAAGAAAAACATCTTCGTCGACGATCCGTCGCTCTTCACTGACAAATGCCCCTGCCTGATCAAAGTCGTAATCCATGAGGCGGAAAAGCTCTTTCGGGATAGCTTAAAAGCAAGGTCTCTGCGCTGGTTGTACGAGCAAGTCAGTGGTGATTTTAACCAGGACAAAAAGACGGCCATCACCGACTGGATGAAGGCCCTTTGAGCTTTGGTGAACCAATTCCGCCGGGTTTTTCAGTTTTTCCCGTAGGTTCTTGGGGATTAGTGTCAAAAGGTTGGTGGGGATGGTCATGGGAGTCACCTTGGCGCGGGGCAAGATTTTGACAATTGGGTTGTCTTGTCTGCCCCGGACAGGATGCGGCGAATTATCAGAACTTGATAATTCTTGATTATGCCTCGGCATTGGATGATCTCTTCCCTACTGCTAAGATACCGAGAAGCCCAAGTGCACAGAGAGCAAGTGAAGTGGGCTCTGGAACTGTGCATGCGTTGAATTCTCCAAAGAAATATGTGTCGGGATTGAAATGCGTTCCTCCCAGGCCAATGTCAATAAAATCTGAACCTACCAGTAAGGTATAGCCGACAAGGTTTGTATCGACATTAAGAGATGACAGAAAACTTCCGGTTGGAGAAAAGTCTAGATCGCTTAGTCTAAATACGACACCATCTTGCCAACCTGCTGAGCTTAGGAATCGAAGGGAAAACTGCCCTCCATCTACATCAAGATTAAAAGCGGAACTGTATTGTTGAGCATCTGTATTGCCGTCTTGAACGATGAACGGGGCATCTAGTCCATAACCATGGATTCGCCCAAGACCATACCCTGTATCAACCGTTCGAATCATTGAAGCATCAATTTCGTCACCGACGAGGGTGATTGGGCTGGCGTAAGCGGTAGTTGTTGCAAACAGGCTTAAAAATAGCATCGCGATTTTCATTTGCTCTCCCAGGATGTGTTAACTTCTATACAGCCCCATAATGAATGTTTAACCAAGTCAGATCCATAACCACTTTGATTTCGGGTTGTTCTCTCTGACTCCCGGATGAATTGTAATCAATTGTTTGGTTAAGTCTAGCACAATATTTCATTTTTGAATTTTCACGCTATCTTTTTGAATTGGTGGCTTTTGATGGATTCAAGGGGTGCTGGGCAGCCTTCAAAAGGCTTGTGAAATCGGAGGTGTTTACGCTCTAGAAAGGCCTTTACCGCCGCCAACAGGGGGGCCAAATCCCCTTTGGGACGCCAGCTTTTTACATAGGGGAACAAGTTACTTAGACTGGTTCCCCATTTTTTTGCCCGAGGAATAGCTACTGGTGGACCCTCTCTAGATCAGTCCGCCGCGAATGGCCAGGTGCCAGCCGATTTGCAGGACTGCCAGGGCGTAGAGGCCGGCCATCAGGTCATCCATGACAATGCCCAGGCCGCCATGAAAATGCTGGTCGATGTAGCCAACCGGCCAGGGTTTGACGATGTCGAAGAAGCGGAAGAGTCCGAAGGCCAGCAGCCAGGCCAGGGGGTGGAGGGGAACAGCGATCATCGCCACCAGCATCCCGACCACCTCGTCGATCACCACCTCGCCAGGGTCGGGGCGGTCGAGAATCTTCTCGGCGGCCCCGGCGGCGGCCACCGCCACCAGGATGAGCGCCGCCATGGCCGCGAAATAAAGCGGCAGGGGCAGGCGACTGATCAGAAAATGGATGGGCAGGGCCAGCATGGTCCCGAAGGTGCCGGGGGCGAAGGGCGCATAGCCCAGTCCCAAGCCAGTGGCGATGCTCATGAATAGACGGTCCATCAAACTAAATCCTCCTGGAAATCTTCCGGGCGGCAGCGCTGCACCGCCGCGTAAATTTCTTTGAGCGGGCGGCGGCCTTCCTCGGCCAGCCTTCGGCAATCCTCATATTCTGGGTAAAGCACCACCCCGGTGGGCGTTTCCACCCGCTTGACCTTGACCTGACCAAACTCGGTTACCACCGTCCCCGGGCGGCGCGGCAGGGTCCAGCGCTCTTCCCGGTGGCTGCGCAGGCCGATGGCGGTGGTTTCGCTCAAGATCAATCGCTGGGCCGACCACTCCTCGCCGGGGCGGCAGAGCACTTGCAGGAGAAAGCCGGGGCGGCCCTTCTTCATCTGGGCGGGGATCAAGAGTACGTCCAGGGCTCCGCCCGCTAACAGCTGCTGGCAGAGCCAGGGAAAGCCTTCCGGCGACCAGTCGTCAAGATTGCAGGAAACCACCACCACTTCCCGCGCTTCGTCGACGAGGCGGGCGCTGCCCAATACCCCGCGCAGCACGTTGGGGCGGCCGTCGGCCAGGGTCTGGCTGCCTCGACCATAACCGACCTTGCCAATGGTCATGGCCGGGAAGGGGCCGAAGCTGTGGGCCAAGGTCTTGACCAGGGCCGCACCGGTGGGCGTGACCAGTTCCTGCGCCAGTTCCACCCCGTATACCGGGATCCCCTTGAGCAGTTCGCAGGTGGCTGGGGCTGGCAACGGCAGGTGGCCATGGGCGCAGCTGATCATCCCCCGGCCCAAGGGCAGTGGCGAGCAGATGACTTGGTCAATATGTAAATATTCCAACCCCAGGGCGGCGCCGACAATATCGATCAGCGAATCCACTGCCCCCACCTCGTGAAAATGGACCGCTTCAACCGGGCAGCCATGGACCTGGGCCTCGGCCGTGGCTAGATTGCTGAAGATAGTCAGCACCCGGTGACGCACTGTTTCCGGTAACGGGCTGTGCTGGAGAAGATCTTGAATTTCCCGCCAGTTGCGCTGGGGCTGGGATGAGGTAACCGTCACTTCAACACCGGTGGCCGCGATTACCCCGGCTAGCTCTTGGCTGGTCGAAAGTTCCCAGCCGGGCAGGCCCAGTTGCGCTAGCCCTGCCCGCAAGGCCGATTCGGGAAAACCCAGGTCGAGAAGCAGGGCCAGAAACATGTCGCCGCTAATTCCGGCAAAGCAGTCCAGGTAGAGGGTGCGGTTTTCACTCATCGGGGCATTTTCTCGCGGGCATTGTCAATATTGCGGAAGCGATTGAGCCATTGCAGGAGGCGGTGGCGGCAGAGTAGGCAAGGCAGCGCCACCACCAGCGTCGCCAGCAGGAGCAGGAGCAGGCGCAGCCAGTTGCCAGCGCCAATCTCGGCCCCTTGCAGGGAAAGCAGCAGGGTGCCGGGCATTCGCCCCACCCCGGTGATGAACAGGAAGATGGGCCAGGGCAGAGTACTCATGCCCAGCAGGTAACAAAGTGAATCCTTGGGGAAGCCGGGCAGCAGAAACAGGACAAAAGGAATCGCAAAGTCGCCGCGGCTGATCAGGTGGTTGAAGCGGCTGTAGATCTGGGTGTGGCGAAAGTGTTCGCTGAAAAAGGCGGTCAACAGGCGGCCCGCCCCGAAGGCCAGGCTGGATCCGAGGGTGAGGCCCAGCGAGGAGTAGAGAAATCCGGGAGCGGCGCCGAAGAGGTAGCCGCCCAGAATGCCGCTGGCCTCGCCGGGGATGGGCGCCACCACCACCTGGGCGGTCTGGATGAGGATGAAGAGCAGCGGCGCCAGGGGTCCGTAAGCAAGAATCCGGGCCCGCAGAGCGGCACCCTCGCTGGGGAAACTCTTTAGCTGCGCCACGGTCTGGGCCAGGAAATTATCGGGAATCAGGTAGAACGCCAGGGTGGCCGCCGCAGCAAGGATCAAAAGCAGGGCCGCCCGGGAACGGGTGAGGCGCCGGATCATAAGCCGAGAATGGTTCCGGTCGCCAGCTCGCGACCGCGCAGGAAGGCGCTTATTGGCATGCGCTTGCCGCTATCCAGTTGGATTTCCTTGAATAGCAGGTGGTCCTGGCCGGTGGCGACCAGCAGTCCGCGCAGATCGGCCCGGAGGATGGTTCCGGGGGTCTCCAGGCTTTCACCGGCGACTACAGTCGGGGCAAAGAGCCGCAGACGCTGGCCTTTCAGGAAGGTGAAGGCGGTTGGCCAGGGGTCGAGGCAGCGCACCCGGCAGCTGAGCACCTCGGCTGGCATGGTCCAGTCAATCAGTCCGCGTTCCTTGGTGAGCGGCGGGGCGAGGGTGGCGTCAGCGTCGTTCTGGGGGGTGGCGACCAGGGTGCCCTGATGGAGTTTGGCCAGGGCCTGGCAGAGCAGCTTGCCGCCCAATTCCGACATGCGGGTGGCCAGGGTGGCGGCGGTGTCGTCGGGGGAGATGGCCAGGGACTCGACCAGCAGCATGGCGCCGGTATCCAACCCTTCATCCATCTGCATGATGGTGATGCCGGTGGTTTTGTCGCCGTTCAAGATTGACCATTGGATTGGGGCCGCTCCCCGATAACGGGGGAGAAGAGAGCCGTGGACGTTCAGGGTGCCAAGGGGCGGCAGGTTGAGCAGCGGTCCGGGCAGGATGCGGCCGTAGGCGGTCACCGCGATAAGGTCGGGTTGGTGGCTTTTAAGTTCGGCTAAGAATTCCGGGGTGCGGACCGAGGCAGGTTGCAGAACCGGAATCCCGGCCGCCAGGGCCAGGGTTTTTACCGGCGGCTCGGTCAGCTTGCGGCCGCGGCCGCAGGGGCGATCGGGCTGGGTGACCACCGCCACCACCTGGTCGGGCCCGGCCAAAAGCGCCTGCAGGGAAGGCACGGCAAACTCGGGGGTTCCCATGAAAATAATTCGGTAGGGTTTGCTAGCCATTGTTGCCCTCTGCCTCCTCTTGTTCCTCTTTCTCGATCTGTAGCAATTTCTTGAGTTTCTTCTTGTAGAGTGCCCGCTTTAGGGCGCTGATCCGATCAATGAAGAGCACGCCGTGCAGGTGATCAATCTCATGTTGGAGAATCCGGGCCGGGAAGTCTTCGGCCTCAATTACCAGCGGCTTGCCGCAGAGATCCTGGGCTTCCACCGTGATCTTCCAGGCCCGTTTGACCTCGGTGCAGTATTCTCGCACGCTCAGGCAGCCTTCCTCGCCATAATCCTCACCTTCAGCGCAGACGATTCTGGGGTTGATCAGCGCTTGGTAGGCGCGGATCTCCGGGTTTGGCTCCGGGTCGTAGACCAGGATCTGTTTGGTGATGCCCACCTGGTTGGCAGCCAAGCCGACACCGGGGGCGACATACATGGTATCAGCCATGTCGGCGGCCAGCTGGGCCAGTTCCGGACCGAAATCGGTGACCGGCTCGGCCTTTTCGCGGAGAACCGGGTGGGGGAATTTAAGGATTGTCAGGAGTGCCATTTTTCCGGGTTTCTTAAAGGAGTTTCCTTATAGCATATTTTCCGGATCAACGTCCACCGTCATTTTGACTGGCCCCGGCTCTCCGGCGCTGCAAAGTTTTCGGCAGAGGGCATGGAGCTCGCTGCGGTTCTCACCCTTGAGCAGGAGCTGCCAGCGGTAGCGCCCCTGCAGGCGGGAGAGCGGGGCGGGCGCGGGCCCAAGGATGGTGATCCGGCTGGTTTTGCTCAAGCGTTGGGCCTGGACGGCGGTCTGTTCGGCCACCCGTCGGACCAGATGTTCCTCAACCCCGTCAAAGCGCAGGTTGACCAGGAGACTGAAAGGGGGGAATTTTAAACCCTGCCGCAGGGCCAGCTCCTGCCGAAAAAAATCCTGGTAGTCGTGGTTGCGGGCGGCGGTGATGGCATAGTGGCTGGGGTTCAAGGCCTGAATGATCACCTTCCCCGCTTTTTCGCCGCGCCCGGCCCGGCCGGTAACCTGGGAGATCAGCTGGAAGGTGCGCTCCCCGGCCCGGAAATCCGGGAAGTTGAGACTGGCGTCGGCCCAGACCACCCCCACCAGGGTGACGTGGGGGAAGTGGTGACCCTTGGTGATCATCTGGGTTCCCACCAGCACATCCACCTCTCGGTTATGGACCGCCCGGAGGATGGTCAGAAACTCCTGGCGATTGCTGCTGGTGTCGCGGTCCAGGCGGGCGATGCGGGCGCTGGGCAGCAAGGCTTTGAGTTCGGCCTCGATCCGCTCGGTGCCGAAGCCCACCGGCACCAGCTCCGGCGAGCGGCATTCGCTGCAAACCGTCCGGCTGGTGATGGTGTGGCCGCAGTAATGGCAGAGCAGTTCGCCCCGGGCCTGGTGCAGGGTCAAGCTGATGGCGCAGCTGGGGCAGCGCACCGCCTGGCCGCAAGATCGGCAGAGCAGCAGGCTGGCGTAACCGCGCCGGTTCAAAAAGACCAGGCTCTGGTTACCGGCGGCCAGGTTTTCCTTAAGGGCGACGGTCAGTTCCGGGGCGAAGAGGGGCGGGCGTCCGGAGATGGTCTTGACCTGTCGCAGGTCGATCACCTCCACCCGGGGCATCTCCTGATCCGCCACCCGGCGGGCCATGGTCAGCAGCCGATATTTACCGCTCAAGGCATGTTGGTAGCTGGTTAGCGAAGGGGTGGCCGAGCCCAGCAGCACCACCCCGCCCGCCAGGCTGGCCCGCAGTACCGCCAGGTCGCGGGCCTGGTAGCGCAGGTTGTCTTCCTGCTTGTAGGAACCGTCGTGTTCCTCATCAACAATGATCAGTCCCGGGGCGGCCAGCGGTGCAAAAACTGCCGAGCGGGCGCCGATGACGATTTTGGCCTCGCCCCGGAGAATCCGCTGCCACTGGTCGAAGCGTTCGCCGGGGGTGAGGCCGCTGTGCAGCAGGGCGACCTCGCTGCCGAAGCGGGCCAGGAAGTGGCCCTCCAACTGGGTGGTGAGGGCTATTTCCGGCACCAGCACCAGCACCGAACGGCCGGTGGCCAGGCACTTCCGGGTGGCGTGCAGGTATACTTCCGTTTTGCCGCAGCCGGTGACGCCGTGCAGCAAAAAAGGCGAGAATTTGCCAGCGCTGAGGGCGGGGCCAATTTCGCTCAGGACGCTCTCCTGTTCCTCGCTCAGCTGGACCGGTTCGGGAAAGACCAGGGGCGGCTCGCCAAAGGGGTCGCGGTAGAAGGGCAGTTCGCTCAAGCTCACCAGGCCACGGGCGGCCAGGGCGGTGAGGGCAGCCCGGGCGCCGGAATATTCCCGGGCTAGATGGGGCCGGGGGATCGGCACGCTCTGCTGGCCCGCCAATTCGCGGAGCAGCGTCAGGGTTTTTGCCTCCGATTTCTTCAGGTCAGCGGGCGGCTCAGCGAGCCCGGCCGGGGTGAGGCTGGCGCAGGTCACCTGGCGGGCGCGAATCTGATCAGTGGAGATTTCTTCGATGACCTCCAGCCAGCCCGCCGTCTGCCATTTCGCAATTCGGCGGCGACTTTCGCCATCCCGCCAAATCTTGCGGGTGGCGCCCGGGGGAAGTTCCCGGCGGGAGAGCAGCTCCCGCAGCCACTCCGGGGCCTTGGCTTCGGCCGCGAAATCGACCAGCTTCTCTGCCCCGGCGGCGCTAAGGACCAGGCGCCGGGTGCTGCTGCTGGTGGTCCCAGCGGGCAGGGCGGTCTTGATTACCTCGCCCAGCGGGTGCTGGTAGTAGTCGGCGATCCAGCGGAAGAAGGGGACCATGACGGCGGGGAAGAGCGGCTCCCGGTCGAGAAGCTCGCGGTACTTTTTGATCTTCAGACCCGCTTCGGGCAGGGGTGCCTGGCCCAGGACGTAGCCGGTAACCTGCCGGTTGCCCAAGGGCACCAGCACTCGGCATCCGACTCGGGGCGGAGTCTCGCCGGGCGGTACCAGATAGGTCAGACTCTGCCGGATGGGGGCGGCTACTGCCACCTCCAGGTAGTTGTTGGTGTGGACCATGCGTTGTTATGGCGTGTGGGAGCGTGGGGTCTTACGGCGCTCTGGGGTGGCGGAGTAGTCGTCTTCCGAGCGCAGATCAGCACTGACTTCCTTGATATGTTTGCGGAATTCCTTGCCCACCGTGGGGTGGCGCAAGGCGAAGGCGATGATCGCCTTCAGATAACCAAGTTTGTCGCCGGCGTCGAAACGGGTGCCCTTGAATTCGTAGGCGTACATGGGCCGCCGCTGGGCCAGGGTGAGCAGGGCGTCGGTCAGTTGAATCTCGCCGCCTTGGCCGGGTTTGGTGCCTTCGAGGATTGAAAAAATCTCCGGCTGGAGGATATAGCGCCCGATGATCGCCATGTCGGAATTGGTCACGCCGGGCTTGGGCTTTTCGAACATCTGCTCGACCCGGACCAGCCCTTCCTTCACCCTTTCGCCTTCGACGATGCCGTAATGGCAGGTCTGGTTCAGGGGCACCCGCTGGATGGCGACGATGGATTCCTGGCAGTCGTCAAAGAGGTTGATCATTTGCTGGGTGCAAGGCGGATCGGAGAGAACCAAGTCGTCGCCCAGCAGCACCACGAAGGGGCAATTGCCCACCACCTTGCGGGTGGTCCAGATGGCGTGGCCCAGACCCAGGGGTTTCTTCTGGCGGACCGAGACAATGTCGATCAGGTTGGAGATGTGGGCAATCTCCTCGCAAAGGATGTCCTTGCCTTTTTCCTTGAGCACGGTTTCCAGTTCGAAGTCGTAGTCAAAGTGGTTTTCGATGGCCGACTTGCCCTCGCTGGTTACCAGGATGATCTCCTCAATGCCGGAGGCCACCACCTCTTCAACAATGTATTGGATGGTGGGGCGGTCGACGATGGTCAGCATTTCCTTGGGGATGGCCTTGCTGGCCGGAAGAAATCGGGTGCCGAGCCCGGCCACCGGGATGACCGCTTTGGTGATTTTCATGTGATATTCTCAACTGGTATGGTTAATAACTACTCAGAATTTAACGCCGACTTGAAGCTTTCTGATTATTACCGATGGCGGCTGTAAAATCACGGATTATCGAAAGGCGCTAAAAACCTGAATATGACGCTGCATTCTCTGGAATACGATACCTTGGTAAACCTCAGGGCCGGAGGTTTGCTAGCCAACTTTAGCCGGGTGGTGGTCGGGGTTTCCGGCGGCGGCGATTCCCTGGCGTTGTTGCTGGTCCTGGCGGCTCTCCGGGAGGAACTGGCTCTGGAACTGACGGCGGTCTACGTCGATCATGGACTGCGGCCCACCGAGACGGCAGCCGAGGCGGGCCTGGTGGCGGCGGTGGCAAACGACCTGCGGGTGTCCTTCCGAACCGGGGCGATCCCGGTCCGGGCCCATGCTCAAGAGCAGGGGTTGTCGCTGGAAGAGGCCGGGCGCGAGTTGCGTTATCGGTTCTTGTTGCAGGTGGCAGAGGAACAGGGGGGGGCGCGCATTGGCGTCGCCCATCATGCCGATGACCAGGCCGAGGAGATGTTGCTGCGGCTGATCCGGGGCACGGGGCGGGCCGGGCTTGCTGGCATGGCCGCCATCAATGACCGGCGGGTGATCCGCCCCTTTTTGAGTTTTCCCAAAGCCCGGCTTGGCGAATATCTGCGGGAACGCCGGATGGTCTGGCGGGAAGACAGCTCCAATGCTGATCCCCGCTTTCTCCGTAATCGGGTGCGGCTGGAGCTCCTGCCGCTGTTGGAGAGTCGTTTCAACCCGGCGATCCGGGCCGGTCTGCTGCGAACTGGCCGGATTCTGGCCGCCGAGGACGAGCTGCTGCATGGACTGGCCGGGGAGTTTTTCCGGGGAATTCTGGTTGGCCCTTATTCTTCAGAGGAACTGGTCATAGATGCTGGGCGTCTGACGGCGGGCCATCCGGCCCTACAGCGTCGGGCTTTAGAGTTGGTCCTGCTGGAGCTGGCCGCGCCGGTGCGTTTTCGCCATATTGAAGACCTGCGGGAGCTGGCGGTGGGCAGTGGCGGCGAGTTGCATCTGCCGCAAGGGTTGCGGGTGGTAAATGCGGGTGGGTGTTTGCACTTTAGCTACCCGGCGGGGCGGGTAAGGCAGCGGGGTGGCCTGACTGCCCCAGCAATTGCGCCGTTCGCGCTGGAGATTGCCGGGCAAGGTCTCTGGCCGCTGGCCGCGCCATTTGGCAAGCTGCTGGTGGAGTTGCTTGCTTCCCCGCCAACCAAGGTTGAACTCCTGGCTGGCGGCAGCGATTATCTTGATGCGGCCACGGTTTCCTTTCCCTTGCGAGCCCGGAGTATTGGTCCCGGTGACCGCTTCCATCCTTTGGGGGGGCCGGGCAGTCGCAAGGTGGCCGATTTCCTCTGTGACCGCAAGGTGCCTCGGCGCGAGCGGGAGCGCCTGCTGGTTCTGGAAAGCGCCGGACGGGTCATTGCCTTGGTGGGGCAGCGCATTGATCACGCTTGTCGCCTGACTGCGGCCACCAGCAAGGTTGTGAAGGTCACTCTGCTCGACTGAGAAAATGGCTTTACCGGCCATGCACTTAATGTTATATAGTGGCCTGCTTGCTTGACCGCTTGCATTTCGTGGGTGGGTAGCTCAGCTGGATAGAGCGTTAGCCTCCGAAGCTAAAGGTCGCGGGTTCGAATCCCGCCTCGCTCACCACTAACATTACCAGCAAGTTCCAAGAAGTACCAGAAAGCCCGCTTCCTTCTAAGGATTGCGGGCTTTTTTGCGTCCTTTTGGTAGCTTTTGGCCCCTGTTGACCTCTGTGGAAGAGTCGGTATAATGTCGGTATCTTTGTAAGTACCTGGATACCTACAGCAAGGGAAATACCGACATGGGCAAGAACAGCCGACCTATCACTGACCCCTTCGTCAAGAACGTCAAGCCAGTTGCCGGGCCTCGTAAGTATTACGATGGCGGAGGCCTTCACCTCCTGGTTAAGCCCGATGGTAAGAAGTATTGGCACCTGGATTACCGGCACTGCGGCAAGCCCAAAATCATGGCCCTTGGCGTCTATCCGGCCACGACCTTAGCCGAGGCCCGGAAGGGGCGGGAGGCGGCAAAGCTGATCCTTACCGCCGGTAAAGATCCGATGATCGAGCGCAAAGCTGAACGGCTGGCCGCCATGGTCAAGAGCGAAAACAGTTTTGAGGTTATCGCCAATGAGTGGGTGAATCATCAATCGTGGATGGAGCGCCATAAAATCAGGACGTGGCAGGCGTTCAAAAACGACATCCTGCCCGACATTGGCCAACGGCCCATCACCGATGTAACCCCGCCTGAAGTTCTGGCTCTACTCCGAAAGATCGAAGCACGGGGAGTGCGTGACCTGGCCCACCGAGCGTTGCAGAGAATCACGGCGGTGTTTCGGTATGCCATCCAAACCGGTCGGGCGACCTACAACCCCGGCCAGGATATGAAAGGTGCTTTGAAGGGGTGGAAGAAGGTTGCCCGCCCGGCTGTCATGGCGGACGATCTGCCGGAGTTTTTTACCAAGCTTGACGCCGCTGTCTGTGGCGAAAGTACCAAGTTGGGCCTGATGATGGCTATATTCACCTGGCTGAGATCCACTGAGTTGCGCGGTGGCCGGTGGGAGGAAGTCAACTTTGACAAGCGCGAATGGATCATCCCGGCGGGCCGGATGAAGATGAAGGATCGAGCTGACCACCTGGTGCCGTTGTCGCCCCAGGCGGTCAAGGTGTTGGAGCGGTTGAAGGAACTGGCCGGTAATCACCCGCTGATCTTCCCCGGGCGCAACAATCCCGCCAAGATGATGAGCGAAAACACCATGACCTATGCATTGCACGGCATGGGCTACCGCAACAAAGCCACGGTGCATGGCTTCCGGGCCACCGCTTCAACGGTTGTCAACGAGTCCGGCCTATTTAACCCCGACGCCATAGAGCGGCAACTTGCCCACTGCGAAAAAGACGCCATCAGGGCGGCCTATCACCGGGCGGAGTACCTGGAAGAGCGGCGGCGGATGATGGATTGGTGGGGGGAGTATATCGAGCAGAAGGCGGCAAAGGCGGGCGCGGCTGATCCTGGCGAAGTGGCCTAAACTTTTCCCATCAATTCCCATCGTTTCCCAGTAATCACCGCTGGTTTTTTGCGGTATTGTGCTACCCGGTAGGCGTTACCGCCTGGCGGGAATTTAAGCCCACCAGGCAGGGCGGCAGGCCAGAGGGCAGGGTCACTTGTAGTCATAGCTTCACCATTCAGACCGGCTAGGGTAGCTCCCGAAAGCCCGCTTCCCTGGCGGGTGCCGGTCTGATCTTATCACTAGGGCAACCGTAGGGAGGTTGAAGACATGGCAATTGACGGCCAGGAATACTACAGGATTCAAGATTTGGCGGGGAAGCGGTGGCCGAATGCTTCAGAGGAAGATGTTTTGCAGTGGTGCATTGCTGGTCATTTTTCGTTTTTTGTTTATGTCCATCGAACAGATTACATTCCAAGTTTTGAGACTATACGGCACAATCTAAAAAACCCGGAAAACAAACGAGGAATTCCAGCGTGTTTCTATGGCTCAATTAACAACCGGTTTATTGTAAATATGGTTGACTCTGGATTGAGAAGCATAACCGTAGGTGTTTTTAATATAAAAAGCGAAGGTGATTTGCATTGTTCTAGTGGTAACGAAACAAAGTATATTGTTGATCCTAAAGAATTTCCGATTAATAAGTTCCTTGTTGCTTCTTCGGATGTAGAGAGGTTTGAAAATAAGTTCCAACACCTGACGACCGGCGCTGAAGTTATGGAGGAAAGTTCACCTGCTGATGTACAACCGCCAGCGGCAAAGACAAACGAAAGAACCGCCTCACCTGCCCCCCGGCCTGCGGTACAGTATCCCCCAAAATTGGCGGCTGCTATCGCTGCTTTTGAGGCGGTTAATGGCAGTGATTTAAAAGGAAAATCCCCTATGGATGCAATGGAAAAATGGCTTAAAGACAACGCCAAAGACCATCCGTGCATCGTCCATAAGGCCGACAAAGACAAATACAATCGTGACGCCATCAAGCAAATCACGAAGGTTGCCAACTGGAAACCCAAAGGCGGAGCCCCGAAAATATCTTAATGGCTACCATCCCACCCACCGCATAAGGAAAACCCGCCCACCCCACCCAAATAATTATCACGATTTTTCAACACGAAAACCCGCCCACCCCTTCATGGTAGGCGGGTTTTCTGCATCCTGCCTACTTCTTTGAGCCGGTTTCCACCCGGTATCATCCCCGTAATTCCGGAGCTGATTTGTTCCCGGATGTTCTTGGCTCACCATCGCCAACCGATAACGGAGGATGCCACCACATGACCCAACCTTCAGACAAACTCTCTGATCTTCCCGGTGCTGTACTCCCGACCATTGCCGAACTACCTGGCGACTTGCAGCTTCTCGCCGAAACCATGTTGCCGGTGATCGGCGACGAAGTCTTGACGGTGCGGGTGGTGTTGGTGGTATCGGAAAAATTGCGGGGCAGCAAACTCTATATCAGCGGGATTGATGCCGAGGGCAAACGCAAGGCCAGGAATCAGCAGATAAGGGCCGAGTACGACCGGGGCGGGATTACCGGCCCGCAGTTGGCCAGGAAATACCGGCTTGGTGATCGGCAGATTTGGAACATCCTGGGCAGGGCCGATGAGTAGCGCCAAGGCGAAGTTGAGCAACGCGGCGACCGTGCCAGGCTTGCAAACAAACTCAGAAAATCCGGGTAACAGGCCCGACACCACCCCGAACGGGGCAACCAACAACAAGGAGCAAAACAACATGGCAGAGGCAAAGGCACCACGATTATTAAGGCGGCGGGAGGTGGAGGCGCGAACGGGTTTAAGCCGGTCGAGCATTTACGCCCGGATGGCGGCGGGTTCTTTCCCGGTTGCGGTCGATCTGGGCGGGCGGGCAGTGGCTTGGATGGAAAACGAGGTGGATGGTTGGGTGCTGGAGCGTATCGCGGCCCGGTTACCAAGAGCAGAGGCCACGGGCTCACCGTGTCCGGCCTGAGCAAAAACGAGGAGATACCGACATGAAGACAAAGGATAACCTAACCTATTTTTTACCGAAGGCTGAGGTTTTAGCCAGGGTTAATATGAGTGATACTACCCTTTACAAGCAAATGTCCGAAGGACGTTTCCCCTTGCCAATCAGGGTAAACCGGCGCGGCGTTCGGGTTGGTCGCCCGTCTGTGGCCTGGCTCGAAAGTGAGATTGACCAGTGGTTGAAAGACACCGACCCCTTAACCAAGATGGAGCGGGTGACCTACAAGCCCTACAAGAAACCGGAGAAGAAACGATGATGAAGAAGGCCAAAAAAAAGCCCCTTGCGCGGGCCTTGGGGAAGGGATGCGTAAGGGGCAACAAGCGAGAAGAATCAACGACGGGAAGCAGCATACCACAACCACGGCCAGGGTCAAGCCTGGAGGCGGGCCGGGTGGTTAGATTACCGGCGGCGGGCTGGTGTGGCCGTGGCCCTGGTGCTGCTTTGTCATGGCGAAAAAAGCATAGCCCGGTTGGTGATCCGTTTCGGCCCCTGTATCTCCGTGCAGGGTCGGGTTGCCGCCGGGGTATGTTGGCCGCGCCCGGGCGTGAGGTGATCCAGCCCCCGCGCCCGGCCCGGTGCATTATTCTTGACCAGGCCAGCGGGATTTATTACGCTGTCGGTTCCGAAAAATTGACAGTGAGGCACGAACACTTAAAAACCCGTGCGCACCACCACAACCAAAAACTAAATTTCCCCCAAGTGTCCGGTACCCGTGAGGGCCGGGAGGCTGTCAATAGCCTCGGAAACACTTGGGGGATTCTTCGTTTTCGGGAGGTTCCAGCCATGCAAGAGCAGTTTTCCAGCCCCAGCCCACGTTTCAGCCCCACCACCACCGGCCAGTTGCCCAAACTCCAGACCCTTGGAGGTGGCCGCCATGAGTAAGCAATTGACCAGCAGCACCGAGCCATTAACCCCTTCCGGCCACACCATCCACCAAGAATTTGACCGGCTGGCCCGTATGCTTGGCGCGCTCACCTGGCTACGCGCCGCCGAACTGCTGGGCGGACGGTGGGAAGAAATCAACCTCGCCAAGCGTGAATGGATCATCCCGGCGGCCCGCATGAAGAGCGGCCAGGCTGACCACGTGGTGCCTCTTTCGCCCGAGGCGATCATGGTTCTTGTTGAGTTGCGGGAGTTGTCCGGGGATTACCTGGAGATCTTCCCCTTCCGCCATCACATGACCATCCTCTTGCAGAAGACCCGCGCCGCGGCGTTTGTAATCGTGACCAGCACCGGCCTTTTCAGTCTGGCGGCGATGCAACAACAGCTTAACCATTCGGAAGGCGGCGAACCATGGCCCGCCGACCTGGAAGAACGGCGGCGGATGATGGATTGGTGGGGGGCTCACCTGGGCGGGGAGAAG
>Ga0334722_10002449_pt1 | contig 21066 bp, 18 predicted proteins | sample C3_bottom_MG_FD_207210 | JGI IMG/M metagenome (GOLD analysis project Ga0334722, IMG submission 207210) | Sediment microbial communities from Yellowstone Lake, YNP, Wyoming, USA - C3_bottom | ecosystem: Environmental > Aquatic > Freshwater > Lake > Sediment | place: USA: Wyoming | collected... | reverse complement strand
CGAGGCCGGCGGCTGCCCCGTACGCCGCCGCGGACGCGGACGTGTTCCCGGTCGATGCGCAGATGATCGACCGCGCGCCCCCCTCGATCGCCTTGGCAACGGCGACGACCATCCCCCGGTCCTTGAAGGAGCCGGTGGGGTTCATCCCCTCGAGCTTCACGTGGAGGTTGCGAAGGCCGAGGCTGTCACCAAGCCGGCGTAGGTGGACAAGGGGCGTCGCCCCCTCGCCGAGCGAGAGTGCCGGCGTGGCGTCCGTGATCGGCAGGAACGCCCGGTAGCGGTCCATCAGGCGCGGGCGGGGATCTGCGGCGGCGGTCCTCATCGGAGGACCGGGTAGCGGGCGCCGGACGGAGCATCGAAGGACTCGGCCGAGGCCGGCCGCCGCGCGGCGAAGCTCCCGATGGCGGCGGCAAGTCCGGCCCATGTGCTCCCGGCACCACGGGCGATCGCGATGAGGTCACCGAGCACGGCCGACGAGGTGGCGGGACCGCCCGCCCCTGGTCCTGCAAACGCGACCCGACCGATCGGCACGCCGTCCACCTCGATCCTGTTGAGCACCCCGTCGGTGCGTCCGAGCGGCGTGTCCAGCGGAATCGCCGACGGCAGGACCGCCGCCGAGACGCCGTCGCCGTTCCGCGTCGCCCGCGCCACCAGCTTGAGCGCGAACCCGCGCGCGGCCGCCGCCCCGATATCGCCGATCGTCACACCGGTGATGCCGGGCAGGCCAAGGCCCCCTGCCGCCAGCTCGCCGATCCGCCCGATGGACCCGATGTCGAGCCAGCGTCCGAAGGCGATGCGCGCAAGCACAACCAGCTTGTTCGCCGCATCGTCACCCTCCACGTCGCCGCGTGGGTCGGCCTCGGCATATCCGGCCGCTTGCGCGTCCGCGAGGACCGCAGCATAGGCCCGGCCCTCCGATGCCATCGCGCTTAGGATGAAGTTCGTGGTGCCGTTGACGATGCCCCGCACGGCATCAAGGCGGTTGGCCGCGAGGTCGAGTGCGAGCGGGCCGAGGACGGGGATCCCGCCCCCGACCGAAGCCTCGAACCGGAGTGACGTGCCGGTTCTTCGGGCTACCGCTTCCAGCTCCGAACCGTGGTGGGCGAGGACGTGCTTGTTCGCCGTTACGACCTGCTTGCCCGCCGCAAGCGAGGCCGCGATGAGCGTCCGGGCCGGCTCGTCGCCGCCCATGAGCTCCACGACGACGTCGGTCTCGGGAGACGCCACGAGGTGGGCGGGCGCATCGGTGAGCAGCGATTCGGGGATCCCGCGGGCCACCGCGCGGGCGATGTCGCGGACGGCCACGCCGGCGAGCACCAACGGCGCCCCGTCGCCCGGGCGCAGGGAATCCGGGCGATCGAGGAGCGCGCGCACGACCTCGAGGCCGACGGTTCCTGCCCCGAGCACCACGACGCGCAGCGGCGCGGTCATCGGTCCGTCCTCGTCGAGCGCATCGGGCCGAATGGTACGAGGTCCGCGTGCCTCGGCTCGCCCGTCATGACCTCGGCTACACTCGGCCGACGATGACGAGCCCCTCGACCGCCAGCGTGCCTCGGACCTTCAGCGGCATCCAGCCGTCCGGCGCGCCCCACGTCGGCAACGACCTCGGCGCGATCCGGAACTACGTCCGGCTCCAGGACGAGTTCGAGGCGATCTACTGCATCGTCGACTACCACGCGCTGACGAGCACGCACGACGCGGATCGCCTGCGGCGCCAGACCCGCGAGATGGCCGCCGCCCTGCTGGCCCTCGGCCTCGATCCGGACCGCTGCACCCTGTTCGTCCAGAGCCATCGGCCGGAGCACACCGAGCTCGCCTGGCTGCTCATGACCGTCACGCCGGTCAGCTGGCTCGAGCGGACGCCGACGTACAAGGAGAAGGTCGCCAACCAGCCCGACGACGTGAACCATGGACTGCTCACCTACCCGGTGCTGCAGGCCGCCGACATCGTCATCTACAAGGCGACGACCGTGCCCGTCGGCAAGGACCAGGCGGCCCACCTGGAGCTCTCCCGGGAGATCGTCCGAGCGTTCAATCGCCGTTACGGCGACACCTTTCCGGAGCCGCAGGCCGTGTTCACCGAGGCCCCGATCGTGCTCGGAACGGACGGTACCCGGAAGATGTCGAAGTCACTCAACAACACGATCGAGATCTTCGCCCCAGAGGATGAAATCCGGCGCCAGGTGATGTCGATGGTCACGGACACGCAGCGGATCAAGCGGACGGACCCCGGCCGACCCGAGGTCTGCAACGTCTGCCAGCTCCAGCGCTTCTTTGGCGACGACTACATCCAGCTCTGGGAGGGCGAGCGGACCGCCGCCACGGGATGCGTGGACATGAAGCGCCTTCTTGCCGACCGGATCATTCGCCACTACGCGGGGGCCCGGGAGCGGTACGCCGAGCTGATGGCCCACCCGGATCGCGTAGACGGAATCTTCGAAGCCGGGGCGGATCGCCTCCGGCCCTGGGCAGCGGCCACCATGGCCGAGGTCCGCGAGAAGATGGGCCTTCGGTAGGTGGACTGGCGGAACGAGGAGGCGGACCGATGGGTTTCGAGTTGACCCCGCGGGAGCGTCGCCTGCTCGATGCCGTGCTGGCGCTGGCGGTCGTTGCCCTGACGTTCGTTGTGCTCGGCTTCCTCGCCAACCTCCTCGTCGCCTTCGGCGATCTCATCCTCGTGTTCTTCCTGTCCTGGCTCATGGCGTTCATCCTCACACCGATCGTGAGCCGGATCGCCGCCATCCCGTTCATGTCCCGGACGGGAGCCATTGCCATCGTCTACGCCCTCCTATTCGGTGGGCTGGTGATCCTGATCGTCACCCTGGCCGGCGCGCTGGCCGGATCAGTCGCCGACTTCATCGCGTCGGTCCCGACCATCCGCGACGACCTGCCGCAGATCCTGGCACCGTGGCAGGAACGCCTGAACGGGCTGGGGTTCTCGGGCGTCGACCTGGTCGAGCAGGCGGCGGCGTTCCTCGACAACCTGAACCGCTACGCGTCTGAGCTGGCCGGCCCGCTCCAGTCCCTCGCGGTCGCGAGCCTCGGAGCGTTCGCGAACATGCTGCTCATAGTGATCCTGTCCCTGTACCTGGTGGCGGATCGGGATCGGATGCTCGCGTTCGGGTTCCGCCTTGTGCCGCGCGGGCTGAAGGAGGAGGCTCGTCTCCTCGAATCGAGCGTGTCCCAGTCCTTCGGCGGCTTCCTCAGGGGCCAGGCGATCATGGGCCTGACCTATGCGGCAGTTGCCGGGATCGCGTGCTCGATCCTCGGCCTTCCCTACGTCGCGGTGACGGCCGCTGCGGCCGGTCTGCTCATGGCCGTGCCGTTCTTCGGGCCATTTCTGGCCTGGGCGCCGCCTGTTCTCGACGCGCTCGTCACCCGTCCCGAGATGACGGGCGCCGTTCTCGTTGTGATGGTCATCGGATGGCTGATCGTGATGAACGTCCTCCAGCCACGGCTCATGGCGAAGGCGCTCAAGATCCACCCGATCGTCATCCTCGGCTCGGTCCTCGTCGGCGGCAAGATCGCGGGCATCAGCGGCGCGATCTTCGGGATCCCGGTCGCGGCCGTCGCATCGGCCTTCTTCTTCCACTGGCTCTCGCGTAACGTCGAGGGCACCCCTGTCGCCACGCGAGCGGCCCACCTCCTCGAGCGGCGCGAAGGCCGGGCCGTCCGGGTACCGCGTGAGCCGAACCCGGCGACGGACGCCGACGTCGAGACGGATATCGAAGTGCCGCCAGAGACCGGCTCGCCCGCCGAGGCCGGCTGAGGCGCCGCGACAGGCCGCCCACTGCAGGGGGGCGGCGCTGGTCACCTGACCAGGCCAGTTTGGGTTCCGACTACCGCCGTTTCCTCGCGTCGGCAAGGATTTCCCGCGCCGCGTTCTGGCCCGGGCCGCCGGTGATGCCGCCACCGGGATGGGCGCCTGAGCCGCACAGGTATAGGCCCGCGAGGCCGCCGATCCGGTATCGGGCGTGCCCCAGGAGCGGGCGCCAGAGGTAGAACTGGTCGAGGCCGGGCTCCGCGTGGAGCGGGTGGCCGCCGGTCAGGCCATAGTCGCGCTCGAGATCGACCGGTGTCAGCACCTGCCGATGGGTCACCAGGTTGCCGAGGCCCGGCGCGACCGTCTCAAGGGTGCCGATGACGCTATCGCCGAAGGCGTCGGCGTTCGCCATGGTCCACGAGCCCTCGCGGCGGATGTACGGCGCGTACTGGGCGATCACGCTCATGACGTGGGTGCCCGCCCTGGCGCCCGCAACGAGGCCGGGGTCCACGAGCGAGGGAATGGTCGCCTCGAGGATCGGGAATTCCGACGCTCGGCCGTATTTCGAGGCATCGAACGCCCGCTCCATTGCGTCGATCCCGGGGGCAACGACGATTCGCCCCCGGAGGTACTGGTCTGCGTGGTCGCCGGCGGCCGGGAAGACCGGGAGCTTCCTGAGCGCCAGGTTGACCTTGGCCACGACCCCCGGCTGCCGGATGTTGCCGGCGCGCCAGCCGAGCGAGGGCCCAATGGCGACCGGGTCCACGAGCCCGACGAGCGTCCGCTTCGGGTCGACGCCCGACACGACCGCCCGGGCCGGGATCTCCTCGCCCGACGAGAGGACCACGCCTGTCGCGCGGCCGTCCCTCGACGTGATCTCCGTGACCTCGGCCGAGGTGCGGACCTCCGCGCCGGCCGCCAGCGCTGCCGCGAGCAGCGCGCCGGCAACCGCCCCGGGCCCACCCTTCGCGTAGACGGTCTCGCCGGCGGCGCCGCCGTCGATGCCCGCGGAGTCCGTTAGCAGGATCGCAGCCGTGCCCGCGGACCATGGCCCCACCGCGCAGTAGCGGACGCCGCGCCAGGCGAGGGCCGCCCGGACGGCGTCCGATTCGAAGGCTTCACCCACGAGGTCGGCCACCGCCATGGGCAGGACACGGAGGATCGTCCGTGCATCGCTGCGGCCGAGGCCGCGGAACGTGCGGCCGAGCCTGAGCCCGGTCAGCGCGTCGCCGATCCCGGGCGCCTTGATGTCGGGCGGCGTTGAGCGGCCCACCTCGTCGAGGAACCGCCCGAGGGACCGAACGAGGCGGTCGAAGCGCGGGTAGGCGTCGGCGTCCGCGGCAGAGCGCGCCCGAAGGCCCTCGACCGTCCTGCCCACATCGTCCCAGAACACGACCGATGAGCCGTCCGCGCCTGGCGCGAAGACGCGCACGTCGGACGCCATCAGGGTCAGGCCGTGATGCTTCAGGGCAAGGTCCCGATGGACCGACGGCCGAAGCCGGCCGACCGTGTGAGCAAGCGTGGGTACCCGGATGCCCGGCCCAAGCTCGGAGGTGTCGGCCGCCCCTCCGACGCGTTCGCGCCGTTCGAGCACGAGCGTCCGGAGGCCGCCCTTCGCGAGATACGCCGCGGTGACCAGCGCGTTGTGACCGCCACCGATGATGACGGCGTCCCACGGGCCCCTCGCAGGGCCGCCGCCCTTCGCCGCGGCGCCGCCCTGCGTCGCCGCGCCACCCTTCGTCGCCGCGCCACCCTTCGTCGCGGCCATCAGGCCACCCGCTTGCCGCGCGAGCGGAGCAGCTCCATCGCCGCGATCCGCCCATTCGCGCCCATGATCCCGCCACCCGGGTGCGTCGCCGACCCGCACAGCCAGAGATCGCGCACGGGGGTTCGGAACCGAGCCCAGCCCGGGACCGGGCGGCTGAAGAACAGCTGCTCGAGGCTCAGCTCGCCCTGGAAGATGTTGCCCTCGGTCAGGCCAGTCGTCCGTTCGATGTCGAGCGGAGTCTGGACGTTCCGGTAGAGGATCTTCGAGCGGAGGTCCGGTGCGAACTCCGAGATCCGGTCCACCACCGCGTCCCCGAAGGCCTCGCGGTTGTCGTCCCACGTCCCCAGCGACGAATCGAGCTGGTACGGCGCGTACTGCACGAAGCAGCTCATCACGTGCTTGCCGGGTGGCGCCATGGTGGGATCGACGAGGGTCGGGATGATGATGTCGATGTACGGCTGGCGGCTCCAGCGCCCGTACTTGGCATCGTCGTAGGCGAGCTCCATCTCATCGACCGAAGGGCTGATGGAGATGGCGCCGCGAAGGTGCTCGCCGGGGCCCGGAAGCGCGCTGAACGAGGGCAGGCCGTCGAGGGCCATATTGACCTTGCCGGACGAACCGCGGAACTTGAACCGCCGGACCTCGGCCTCGAAGCCGGCGTCGAGCGTCCCCCGTTCGAGCAGGTTGATGAACGTCTGGCGACTGTCGACCGACGACAGCACCGCGCCGCCGAGGATCTCCTCGCCCGATTCGAGGACGATGCCTGTCGCCCGGCCGTCGCGGACCGTGATCCGCGCTACCGGCGCTTCGAGCCTGATCTCCGCGCCGGCCGCCCGCGCCGCGGACCCGATGGCGTTCGAGATGCCGCCAGTGCCGCCCTTGGGGATTCCCCAGGCGCGAAATGCGCCGTCGATCTCGCCCATGTAGTGGTGGAGGAGGACGTACGCGGTGCCCGGGCTCTTGACGCCCTGGTAGGTGCCGATGATCCCGGACGCTGCCATCGTGGCCTTGAGCGGGCCCGTCTCGAACCACTGGTCGAGGAAGTCGGAGGCCGACATCGTCATGAGCTGGACGAAGACCGCCTGCTGGCGCTCGCTCAGCCGCTGGAAGCTGCGCGCGAGGCCGGCCAGCGGGAGGAGCGGCCGCGGGTCGTTCGAGGCCGGGTCCGGCGGCACGATGGACAGGATCGGCTTGATGAACCGGGCCATGTCCACCATGAGCCGGCCGTATTCCTCGTAGGCCTCGGCATCCATCTTCGACCAGCGGCGGAGCTCTCGGACCGTCCGGCCGTGGTCGTTGACGCGCCACAGGTAATCGCCGGTGGAGGCGCCGTCCGGCCCCTTCGGGCCCTCGCCGGGTCGAAGAGGGGTGAACGTGCCGTCAAGCGGCAGTATGTCCAGGCCGTGGGCAGGCAGGTCCAGCTCGCGGATGATCTCGGGGCGCAGGAGCGAGACAACGTACGAGAAGACCGAGAAGCGGAAGCCAGGCAAGAGCTCCTCGGTCACCGCGGCGCCGCCCAGGACGTGCCGCTTCTCGAGCACAAGCGTCTTCATCCCGGCTCGGGCGAGGTAGGCGGCCGAGATCAGCCCGTTGTGGCCGCCGCCGATGATAACCGCGTCGTAGCGAGCTGCGTGGAGCACGAGTTCTCCCGGTTCGGGGCGCGGCTGGGACGGTGGAACTGTACCTCGAAGGGCCGGCCGTCCACATAGCGCCCGTCAGGTGAAGCTCGAGTGCGAAGGCGAGTGTGCTATGCTGTGTGGCATCGATCCACATACGGAGCCACACGATGGGCCTCGTTCGCACCAACATCACCCTCCCCGGAGAGACGCTCGCCCTCGTCGACGCCGTCGCCGGTCCGCGTGGACGGAGCCAGTACATCGCAGGAATTGTCCAGAAGCAGGTGCGCCGGGATAACGCACGGCTGGTCTGGGAGAAGTACGCGGGAGCCCTGAAGGACTCCGATGTCTGGGGCCGCACGCCTGAAAAGACCCTCGAAATCCTCCGGGAGCTCCGTGATGACACCGAGCGAGAACGCAAGATCTGGGGTCTCTACGAGGAGCAGCAGCATGCGGTATCTCCTGGACACGACGGTCCTGATCGACCACGCAAGCGGGTGGCCGGAGGCCGTCGGAATCGTGCGGGAGCTGTTCAGCGAGCCGAATGATCTGTTCATCTGCGATGTGTCGGTCGCTGAGGCGACCTCGAAGGGTGGCGAGGCGGAGGTCGCTGTGATACGGGCCCTGATCGGGGCGCTCGAGTACGTCGCGACCCATCCCGATGCCGCGCAGTGGGCCGGCGAATCGCGACGACGGCTGGGCCAAAGCAGCCCTCGAGGTCTCGGCGACGCGCTCATCGCAGGCGTCGCCTGGTTCAACGATGCGGTTGTAGTCACCCGCAACCCGCAGGACTTTGCGATCCAGGGCGTTCGCGTGCTCGGCTACGGCTGACGCCGAGGGCCGACGGGCGATAGGCCACGGTACCGAAGTTCGGGCGCCGGGTCCGCGAGCTGATGCTGCCTTCCCTGTCCGTCGGGGGCTCGCGGGCGCCATACTCGCCAATGAGACAGCACAGCACGGGCAGGAGGTCGAACGAGTGGCGCGAGCACTGGCCGACGTCGAGGGCGGACTGCAGTTCCGGACATCGGCCTGGATCGACGGTGAATTCGTGCCGGCCCTGGACGGCCGGACGTACATCTCCGAGAACCCCGCCACTGGCAAGCCGCTTGCGGAGATCGCCCTCGGCGGTGCGGCGGATGTGGATCTCGCCGTCAAGGCGGCGCGCCGGGCGTTCGACGACGGCGTATGGAGCGACCTGGCGCCGGCCGAACGGAAGCGGATCCTCGTCCGGTTCGCGGACCTGATCGACGCCCACAATGACGAGTTGGCGACCACGGAGACGCTGGACGCGGGCAAGCCCATCCGCGATGTGCGGGCGCTGGACATCCCCGACACCGCGGCCACGATCCGCTGGCACGCCGAGGCGATCGACAAGCTGTACGACCAGGTCGCGCCGACGGGTCCGTCCGCGGTAGCGATGGTCGTCCGCGAGCCGGCCGGCGTCGTCGGCGCGGTGATTCCCTGGAACTACCCGGCCCAGATGGCGGCCTGGAAGCTCGGGCCCGCCCTTGCCACCGGCAACTGCGTCGTCATCAAGCCGGCCCAGCAGACGGCCCTGAGCCTGCTGCGGATGGCCGAGCTTGCAGGCGAGGCGGGCCTGCCGCACGGGGTCCTCAACGTCGTGCCTGGACCCGGCGACGTCGTCGGCGTCGCGATCGCACGACACCCTGACGTCGATGTCGTCGCGTTCACCGGGTCGACCGAAGTCGGGCGAACGTTCCTCCACCACAGCGCCGATACGAACCTCAAGCGGGTCGTGCTCGAGCTCGGCGGCAAGAGCCCCCAGGTGGTCATGGCCGACGCGCCGCCGCTCGACCAGATCGCCCCAAAGATCCTCGACGCGATCTTCTGGAATATGGGCGAGAACTGCAGCGCCGGGAGCCGCCTCATCGTCCACCGCAGCCGGCGCCGGGAGCTTGTGGAGCGGCTCGTTGCGGCCGCAACGCAGGAGTGGCTCGTCGGCGACCCGATGGAGGACGAGACGCGGATCGGGCCGATGATCACCCGGGGCCACCTCGAGCGCGTCCTCGGCTACATCGAAGCCGGCCTCCAGGACGGGGCGCGGCTGGTCGCGGGTGGGAAGCGAGTCCTGGCCGACAGCGGCGGCCACTTCCTCGCCCCGACGATCTTCGACGACGCCACCAACCAGATGCGGATCGCCCGGGAAGAGATCTTCGGGCCGGTGCTCACGGTGATCCCATTCGACACCGAGACGGAGGCCATCGCCATCGCCAACGACACGCCCTACGGCCTGGCGGCATCGCTGTACACGGAGAACCTGCGCGTCGCCCATCGGATGGCCCGGGCGCTGCGGGCCGGGACGGTGGGCGTCAACGCCTACAGCGAGGGCGACCTCTCGACTCCGTTCGGCGGCTACAAGCAGTCGGGTTTCGGGGGCCATGACAAGTCCGTTCACGCCCACGACCAGTACACCGAGCTCAAGACGATCTGGATCGACATGAGCGAGGGCCCGGCATGAGCGTCGGCACCGCGTTCCATGAGCGGACCGCCGCGCTCAACCGGAAGATGCAGTGGCGGGAGTGGTCCGGCTACTACGCCTCGTCCGTCTATGCCGACGCGCACGACATCGAGTACAACGCCGTCCGCGAGGCGGCCGCGCTGATCGACGTCAGTCCCTTGTACAAGTACCGCGTCTCGGGGCCCGATGCGCCCCGGCTCGTGGATCGCGTCATCACCCGCGACGCGACGAAGCTCAAGGTCGGCCAGGTCTTCTATACGCCCTGGTGCGACGAGCACGGCAAGGTGATCGACGACGGCACCGTCCATCGCCTCGGCGAGGCCGAGTACCGCTGGACGGCGGCCGATCCCCAGTACCGCTGGCTGTCGATGAACACACGGGGCCTCGAGGTGAACATCGAGGACGAGAGCGAAGCGATCGCCGCGGTGGCGCTGCAGGGACCGTTCGCGAGGGCCGTCCTCGAGGTGGCGACCGGCGAGTCGTTCGCCGATCTCCGCTACTTCCGGCGACGGCCGTCGTCGCTGGCCGGCATCGCCGTCGACGTCTCGCGGACCGGCTACACCGGCGACCTCGGGTACGAGGTCTGGATCCCCGCCGAACGCGCGGTCGAGGCCTGGGACGCGCTCATGGACGCCGGCGCCGACTACGGGATCCGCCCTGCCGGGATGCTCGCGCTCGACGTCGTCCGACTCGAAGCCGGGCTCGTGCTGCTCGAGGTGGACTACACCTCGGCCCGGCACGCGCTCAACCCGGAGCAGAACTACTCCCCGGCCGAGATCGGCATGGGCAAGCTCGTGGACCTGGACGCCGCGGCCGACTTCGTCGGGAAGCTCGCCTTGCGCCGCGAGGCGGCGAAGGGCGGGCCGGCGCGGCGACTGGTGGGGCTTGCGCTGGACTGGTACGGGATCGAGGGTCTCTACTCGGCGCAGGACCTGCCACCTGCGATCTCGCCGAGCGTCGAACGCTCGGCCGTGCCCGTCTTCCCGGCTCGTGGCGGCGCCCAGATCGGCAAGCTCACGAGCCACGGCTGGAGCCCACTACTCAAGCAGGCGATCGGCCTCGCGTCGGTGTCCGCCCCGAGTGGGGCGATCGGGACGAGGCTCCAGGCAGAGTGGACCGTGGAGGGCCGCCGGGGCCGGGTCGATGCCACGGTCGTGAAGCTGCCCTTCCTCGACCTCGAGCGGAAGCGCGCCTGACGGTTCGGGCCCAGCCAATGAGCCCCGCCGCGATCCCCGCCCGCTTCGCGACCGCGCTCGCGGTCTCGGTGGTCGCCGGAATCGCGATCGGCTGGATGGACTCGCGGCCTGGATACGACGATACGGGCGTCACGGCGGTGGCCCTCGTCGTCGCAGCGTCGGTGGCCTCCTTCACCGCGGGCCGCACGCCCTGGCTTTGGGCGCTTACAACCGGGATCTGGGTCCCCCTCCTGGAGCTACCGGCCACGACGTCTACCGGTGGGCCGTTGTTGGCCCTCGCTTTCGCCGGCGGCGGGGCCGCGATCGGGTCGTTCGTGACGCGAAGGTAAGGGGAACGCCGGCCAAGGGGTGCCGCGAAACCTACCCGGGCAATGGACCGATCCACAGGAGCCCGGCCGCCGGAACCCCGGGTCCTACATTGCCGATGATGACGGTTGCCTTGAGACCGATCGCGACGCTGATGAACTTGGATCCGGCCGAATCTGGGATGGCCGCAGTCGGGGTCCAGACGAGTCCGTCCCGGGATGTCCAGGCCAGCCCACCCGAAGACGGATCACCGCCGACTGCGACGAACCCCGCAGGACTCACGGCGACATCGCTGAGCGGCTGCCCGGCGAACGCCTTGCCCGTAGCGATCGGCGTCCAGGTATGGCCGTCCGTTGAGGACCACGCGGCCCCGTCTACGCCGATGCTGCCAACCGCGATGTAGCCGGGGCCTCCGCCCACGACGCTGGCCATCATCGCGTTGGTGAACGACGGATCGTCGGCAGCCCGGGTCCACTGGCTGCCATCGCTTGACGACCACGAAGCCGCGACTCGACCGCTGCTCTGGGTGATACTCCCGACGATCACGAACCCGCTCGGTCCGCCGCTTATCGCCGCGAGGCTGGCGCCGTGCATGTCTGGGACCGGAGGGACCGCGGTCCAGACCTCGCCGTCAGGGGACGTGAAGACCCGGCCATCGAAGCCGTTGAGGGCTGCGACGTCGACGAGCTCGTTTCCGACGGCCACAAAGTGCGGACCGTACGCCGCGATTGCGGTCGGTTGGATATCGTCCTCCACGGAGCCGGGCGGTTCGATCGGCTCGGCCCATGTCTGGGCGTCTGAGGTGCCCCAGAACTCGACGTGCGGGGCGCCCCTTGGGGCTCCGCCGAGGGCGAGGATCCCGTCACCGGCCGCGGTGGCCGAAACGACGGCCGCGAACGCGAATGGGATCGGGTCGGCAGCCTTCCAGGTCGTGCCGTCCGCCGACGTCCAGACGCCGCCGGATGCGTTGCCGCCGACATCGGGCCCGGAGCCGACCGCGACAAATCCGTTACCAAAGGTCGCAACGTCGTGGAGCACGGCGCCCGTGAAGGCCGAGTTCGGCACCACCGTCCATGAGCCTGCACCCGTGCCGGCGCCCGACGGAGCACCGCCAGCCGCACCACAGGCGACGAGGAAAGCTACGCAAGCGAGCATGCCGCCGGCGCGACCTGTGATCCGAGACGTGGAAAACACAGGCGCGCTCCGTCCGTATTCACTTGTGCGAGCCGGGATCGGCGTTCCCACCGTAACACACCGACATTCGGCCACCGATCTCATTGGCCCCCCGTGACGGTCCGGTCACGTCCCCCCAAGGCGCTCCACGATCGGGTCGAGGGGTCCGAGCTCGCCGACCATCACCGAGCTGATCCCGAGCTGCTCGCGAAGGCGGACGAACTTGTCGGTCAGCGAGGCGATCGAACCGACGAAGATCTGGGGCGACTCGAGCAGTTCCTCCGCAGTCACGTCGACGGCACTCCGCCCGGCCAGGGCGGCGGCCAGCTCACGAGCTTCAGCGAGGGCGTGGTCGGTGACCGACACGGGCACCGTCGAAGGGTAGACGTTGAACTCGAGGTCGGCGAAGCGAGGGCCGGCCGCGGCTCGCACCCAGGCGATCTTTTCGGCGGTCGCGGCCACGGTCAATGACGAGGGATCGGATCGCTGGCCGGACACGATGCGCGGCGCCAGCCCCACGATCTGCGCCTCCCGCGCGGCCAGCTCGAGCGTCCGCCGGCCGCCGCCGCCGATGAGGAACGGCGGATGCGGTCGCTGCACCGGCTTCGGCTGGGCATCGAGGTCGGTGATCGTGTAGTGCTCGCCCTGGAACGAGAAGGGACCGTCGCCAAAGGCGCCCTTGAGCACCGCGACCGTCTCTTCGAGGCGCGCCTGGCGGACCCGCGTGGGCTCGAACGCCAAGCCGATCGCGTCGTATTCGTCCTTGTTCCAGCCCGCCCCGATCGCCACGTCCAGCCGGCCGCCGGACAGCACGTCGAGCGATGCCAGGTCCTGGGCGAGGACCGCGGGGTGCCGCAGGTCGTTGTTGAAGACGAACCCGGCGATCCGCAGCCGGTCGGTCGCCGCGGCGATCGTGGCCAGGGTCGGGATCGGCGCCAGCTGCGGGATCAGGTGGTCCGGGACCACCAGGCCGTGATAGCCGGTGTGCTCGGCGCGGCGAGCCCGTGCTGCCAATTCGCGACCGTCGACGATCTCCCGGACGTCGGCAAGGAAGTGGAACGGGCGCATTGGTCAAGGGTACGAGGGCGCGACCGGCGCGGCTCAGGCCTGCCCTTGTCGACAGCGCTAGTTTCAGACCCGAATCCGGGCTCCGGTCGGGTCGTACGGGGGCCGCAGGTGCGGCGTCGCCGGGAAGCGGGTGTTGGCGACCTCGAGCTCATACGAGCTCCCGAGCACGGCCTCGCTGGAAAGGTCACCCCCGGCGACCCATCCGAGCCCGATGGATCGGTCGAGGGTATGCCCGAACATCCCCGAGGTGATCTTGCCGACGAGGCGGCCGTCTCGCCAGATCGGCTCGTTGTGGTAGACGAGCGGGTCCGCGTCGTCCAGCACGAAGGTCACGAGCCGTTTCGTGAACGCGGTCTCGCGCTGCCGCAACAGCGCCTCGCGGCCGACGAAACCGCCGGGCTTGTCCCACGCCACGCAGAAACCCAGGCCGGCCCCCAGGGGGGTGTCCTCGTCGGTGATGTCGTGGCCCCAGTGCCGGTAGGCCTTCTCGATCCGGAGCGAGTTGAGGGCGTGGTAGCCGACGTGTCGCAAACCGATGTCCCGGCCGGCCTCCACGATGGTGTCGTAGACGTGGAGCGCGAACTCGCTCGGGATGTACAGCTCCCAGCCGAGCTCGCCGAGATACGTGATCCGGGTCGCCCGGACCCGCGCGTAGCCGAGATCCACCTCGCGCGACGTCCCGAACGGGAACGCCTCGTTCGAGAGGTCCGCCTCGATGACCCGAGTGAGGAGCTCGCGTGACCGTGGCCCCTGCACGTTGAGTGTGGCCCAGGCCGACGTGACGTCCGTGACGGCGGCCCGGGAGTCCGCCGGGATCGCCCGGCGGAGGGTCGACAGGTCCCGCGCCTGGGTCGCCGCGGCGGTGACGACAAGGAACTCTGTCTCGGACAGGCGGGTCACCGTGAGGTCCGCCTCGATGCCGCCGCGTTCGTTGAGCCACTGCGTGTAGACAACTCGCCCGGCCGGCCCCCCGACGTCGTTGGCGCACAGCTGCTGAAGCACCGCCTCCGCGTCGCGGCCCTGGACGAGGAACTTTCCGAATGACGTCTGGTCGAGGAGCCCGACCCCCTCCCGGACGGCGCGATGCTCCTCGGCAGAGTGCGCGAACCAGTTCTGCCGCCCGTACGAGTACTCGTAGCGCGGCTCGACGCCCGGCGGCGCATACCAGTTCGGCCGCTCCCAGCCGGCGACCTCGCCGAAGCACGCCCCGGCAGCCGTAACGCGGTCGTGGAGCGGCGAGCGCCGAACACCGCGCGCCGACTCGACCTGGCGAAACGGCCAGTGCATGTCGTAGAGCAGCCCGAGGACCTCGGTTGTCCGGTCGTGGAGGTAGCGGCGGTTGCCCTGCCAGGGCAGGAACCGGCGGATGTCCACCTCGGACAGGTCCATCGGCGGATGGCCGTCAATGATCCAGTCGGCCAGGACGCGGCCGGCCCCGCCGCCGGACTGGAACCCGACCGAGTTGAAGCCCGCGGCCACGAAGTATCCGGACAGCTCCGTTGCCTCGCCCAGGATGTACCGGTCGTCCGGCGTGAAGCTCTCGGGGCCGTTGAAGAACAGCTTGATCCCGGCGTCGCGCAGGACGGGCAGACGCCCGGCCACCCGATCGAGGTAGGGCCCCAGGTGGTCCCAGTCCTCGGGCAGCCGCCCGAAGCTGAAATCCTCGGGGATCCCGTGCGTCGACCACGGCTTCGCGCCCGGTTCGAAGAACCCGATCATGAGCTTGCCGGCGTCCTCGCGGATGTAGGCGAACTCGTCCATCACCCGGAGCACCGGCAGGTCGGCCGTGAGCCCCGCGATGGGCTCGGTAATGACGTAGAAGTGCTCGGCAGCGTGGAGCGGGATCGTGACCCCGCTGCGCTGCCCAAGCGCGCGGGCCCACATGCCCGTGCAGTTGACGATGACTTCGGCCGCGACCTCGCCGTGCGGGGTCGTCACGCCGGTCACCCGGGCATCGGTGGCGAGGACGTCCGTGACCGGGACGTGCTCGAAGATCCTTGCCCCGCCGTTCCGGGCGCCCTTGGCGAGGGCCATCGTGACGTCGGTCGGATTCGCGACACCATCGGCTGGGAGGTGGATCGCCCCAACGATCCCCTCGGGGTTCATGAGGGGCCACACCGCAGCCGCCTTCGCCGGCGAGATCACCTCGACATCGAAGCCGCACACCCGGGCCATCGAGGCGGCCCGGCGGAACTCCTCGAAGCGGGCCTCGGACAGGGCCACGCCGAGTGACCCGACCTGGCGGAATCCGGTCCCCATGCCGGTCTCGCGCTCGAGCCGCGGGAACAGCTCGGCGCTGTACTTCGCGAGCATGCTCATGTTGTAGGTGGCCCGGAGCTGGGTGGCCAGACCCGCCGCATGCCAGGTCGTTCCCGACGTGAGCCGGTCGCGCTCGAGGAGCACGACGTCGGTGTGGCCACGCTGCACAAGGTGGTAGGCAACGCTGCAGCCGACGATCCCGCCACCGATGATGACGACCTCGGCGCGGGCTGGCAGGTCGATCCGCATCAATGGCCTCCGCTCGGCTGCCTATCGGCCGCCACGCGGAGCAGGTGCCGCTCGAGGCCGGCCACCGCCTCGGGCAGGTCCGTCCGCCCGAACCCGATCCGGAAATGGTTTCCGGGGTGCCCGAACCGCGTGCCCGGCAGCAGCAGGACGCCCTCGGCCTCCACCAGCTCGCTCGAGAACCGGTCGATGTCGAGATCGGCGCGCAGGCGCGGGAAGCCGGTCGAGCCGCCCCGCGGCCGGACCCAGGACAGCGTTCCCGGCCAGCGGGCGAAGAGCTCGTCCAGGACCGCCATGTTCCGCGAGACGAGGGCTCGAGACCGTTCGAGGACGACATCGCAAGCCCGCAGGCCGATAAGCGCCAGGATCTCCGACGGCGCGGAGGCGCAGATCGTCGTGTAGTCCTTGAAGGCTGCGACCCTGGCGAGGACGTCCCGATCCCGGGTCGCGAGCCAGCCGATGCGCAGGCCTGCCATCGCGAACGACTTCGACATGACCCCGAGCGAGATCACGTGCCGCCCGGCGTCGATGCCGGCCGGCAAGCGGTCCGAGGCATCGAACTCCAGGTAGCGATACACCTCGTCGACGAGGAGGTGTGCACCGGCGTCGGCTGCGATCTCGACCAGGGCGTCGAAGGTCGCACGCTCGGGCAGCATCCCGGTCGGGTTGTGGGGGGCGTTGACGACGATGAGTCGGGTCCGGGGCGTCACCTGCCGGCGAAGCGCGTCGACATCGATCGCCCAATCGGCGCTCTCGTGAAGTTCGTGCAGCGTCACGTCGGCGTCGCACGCCCGGGCCACCTCGTAGAGGCTCTGGTAACCGGGCCAGGTCACGATCGAGTGGTCGCCCGAGTCGAGCAGGACGTTGACCAGGACGAAGATGCCCTCCTCCGCGCCCGAAAGGACGAGGACGTCGTCCGGATCCGCCGTTTCGTACAGCCTCGCGATCTCGCGGCGGAGCAGCGGGTGCCCCGGCGATTCCGTGTAGCCGAGCCGCAGGCCGCGCCAGAGCGCGGCGGATTCGTCATCGGCGAGGGCCAGCAGCTCGCCCATCAACCAGCCCTCGACGTCGCTGGCGCAGAGCAGATGGCGGACCGCGAACTCCCAGCGCGCGAAGTACCGCTCAAGCTCGAATTCGGCGATGCGCACGAGCTCATGATGCCGGTTTGCCGGGGTCCGCTGCCCGGTGTTCCGGCCGCCGGGCGCCGTATCCTCCGGACCATGTCCGAATCGATCGTCGTCGTCGGCTCGCCAACCGCCCTCGGCGGCCACTTCGACGGCATGGAGCGGACGCCCGGCGAGCTGCGCGCCGTTGGCACCTTGGATCGACTCCGGGCGCTGCCCGGGCTCGCCGGCCGACGCCTGATCGACGCCGGCGACGCGCCGGCGGAGCGAGGCTGGGCGCCGGATCCGGACCGCCGAGCCAAGAACCGGGCGCTAATCTGCGCCTACCTTCCCCGGCTGGCGACTCACGTCCAGGCCGCGCTGATGGGCGCCGGGCCTGGGACACAGCTCCTCGTGCTGGGCGGCGATTGCACGTCCCACGCTGGGGCGCTCGCCGGGTTGCGCGCGGCTCGGCCCGCGCGTCGCCTCGGCCTCGCCTGGTTCGACGCACACGGCGACTTCAACACCCCGGACACGACCCCGTCCGGCAACGTCTGGGGCATGCCCTTCGCGATGATCGTGGGACGCGGCGATCCCGATCTCCTCGCCGCCGCGGCGGCACCCACGATCGAGGAGTCCGACGCGGCACTCCTCGGGGGCCAGGTGCTCGACGAGCAGGAGTCACGAATGCTGGCCGCGAGCCGGGTGGCCCACTTCGGTGCCGGGATGCTCGGGACGGACGCGGGGATCGCGGCGCTCGGTGCCTGGGCCCGCGCGGTCGCCGGACGCGTTGACGCGTCCTACATCGCGTTCGACATGGATGCGCTCGATGCCTCGGGCGACTGGGCTGTGGCGATGCCCGAGCCCGGCGGCCTGGCCCTTGCTACGGCCATCGAGGCGGTCCGGACGATTGCCGCCGCCGGGCCGATCGCCGGCATCGGCGCGACCGCGATCCTCCTCGGGCGTGGCGGAGACTCGGCGCGGACGGCCGACGCCGCGGCGTTGCTGGTGGAGGCGGCGCTCGGCCGGTAGCCGGCCGAGGCCACGGTGCTCGCCGAGGCGGCGCTCGGCCCATGACCGGCGGCGTCCGGGAATGGAGGCCTGGCTGCTGCTCGGCCTCCGAGGTCGGATGGCAAGTCGGCGCTCGCTCGCGTGTCAGCGTTCTCGCGTCGAGAACGAATCCGGGAAATCGCGACCGCCGTTCCGTCGCGGGAGGTCCGGATAGACATATTCGAGCAGTCCAGCGAGCCTTCATGGTCGCCGGACGGTCAACCCACGGCGGATTCGACTGGTTTGTCGTGCTGCCGAGAACACCCGACGAGAACGCCCAGCGTGACCATCCGCCGGGTGCGCTCGAGCAGGGCCGAGAGGCTATCCCCCCGATTCGACCCTGAGCATTGCGCCGCAGATCGCCAGGAAGGCGTCCTCCGTCAGGCCGAGGCCCGTCACTCTCCAGGATGGGTTCGCGCCGCGATCGACGTCGAGGACGAGCCCATTCGCGAGCCGGCCGAGCTCGCCCGACAGATCCCCCATGAGCGCGGGGCCGATGACCGTGTCGCGCGGGGCGCAGACGTTCACGTCCGGCCCTGTCGGGCCGCACACGTTTCCTTCGGCCATCGCGACGTGGGCATCTCCGGGGCCTCGATAGGTGATCTCGAGGAGACCGCCGTTCGCGAGCTTGTACGAACCGCTCTCCACGAACCAGCCTTCGCCCAGGATCGCGCAGTAGACGCTCCATGACATCGCCGCGGCCGCCTGGGCAAAGAAGGAGCGGTTGCGGTCGTCGCCGCTGCAGCCGGCGATGGAGCCCGAAGGCGCCGGGGAGCCGGGTTCCGCAGTCGGCGTTGACACCGCGCCCGAGTCACCGGGCGTCGGGGCGGCCGTGCTGACGGGCGTCGGCCCGGCGGTGGTCGAAGGGAGGCCGGACCCGGCGGCAGACGGAGCGGGCCCGACTGTGCCGGTACCGGCCGGCGGCGAAGCCGTGCCGCCACAGGCAGCCAGTAGGAGGGCGGCGACGAGCGGGACGATCGAGGGCGACGATCGGCCGGCGCCTCGACCCCAGTGCCCTCGGATCACGCCCGGCAGGGTAGCACGCAGACTTCGGGTGTCGGCAGCCTCAGGCCCCGGCCCGCACGAACGCAGGATCCACGCCGAACACGTCGCGAATCCGCTCCGCCGCCAGGACCTCGGCTGGCGCGCCGTCCGCCACGACACGGCCGCGGTCGAGCAGGATCAGGCGCGGGAAGAAGTGCGCGGCGAGGCGTAGATCGTGGAGCACTGCGAGGACGGTCGTCCCGTCTCGGGCATTGAGGTCGCCGAGCAGGTCCATGACCTCGATCTGGTGACGCAGATCAAGATGGACCGTCGGCTCATCGAGGACGAGCACGGGCGCATCCTGGGCGACCGCCATGGCGAGCAGGACGAGCTGCCGTTCGCCAAGAGACAGTTCTCGAGCGTCCCGGCCAAGCAGGTGCCCGACGCCGACCCGCTCGATCGCGGCCGCCACCGCGGCTCGGTCCCCCGGCCGCATTCCGCGTACCGGATGCTCGTGGGGGAGGCGGCCCAGCGCCACGACTTCCTCGACCGTCGTGGCGAAGGGCAGGATCGGCAGCTGCGGGACGACCGCGAGGCGGCGGGCGATAGCCTCGCGGTCGAGCCTGTCAAGCCGATCCCCGGCGAGCTCCACGGTCCCCGTAACCGGGCGAAGCAGGCCCGCCACAACCCGCAGGAGCGTGGACTTGCCCGCGCCGTTCGGCCCGATGACCGCGACCCGTTCGCCCCGAGCGACATGGAGGGTGGCGTCCTGTAGCGCGGCCCTCCCGTGATAGGCAACGGTGACGCCATCCAGGCGGATCACAGTTCGTATCCGGCATGCGCGCGGCGGAGGAGCGCAAGGAAGAACGGCGCCCCGATCACCGCGGTCACCACCCCGACCGGGATCTCGCCGAGAAGTCTGGCGACCAGGTCGGCACCGACCATCAGGCTGGCCCCGAGGAGGGCGGCGAGGGGCAGAACCAGCCGGGCATTCGGTCCGACGAGGAGCCTCACGACATGCGGGGCGACGAGTCCGACGAACCCGATAAGCCCTGAGACCGCGACGGCTGCCGCGGTCGCCAGCGATGCCAGGGTCAGGAGGATGGCCCGTTCGCGCCGGACGTCGACCCCGAGGTGGGCGGCCGCCTCCTCGCCAAGGAGCATCCCGTTGAGGGAGCGAGCGCGGAGCAGGATCGCGAGACTCGCGAACGCGATGAGTGGAGCCGCGACCGCGAGCCGGCCCCAGGACGACGCCTCGAAGCCGCCGAGGAGGTACGAGAAGATCTGGCGCAGGCCGGCTCCGGACAGGTACATCGCCATGGCAAGGCCCGCGGCGAGGAGCGAGCCAACGGCGTAGCCAGTGAGGAGGAGGCTCGTCATCGGCGCGGTGGCCCCCACCCGGGACAGCCGGTAGACCACGAGCACCGCGCCGAGCGCCCCGAGAAACGCCAATGCGTGGAGCAGGCCGAACTGGAGGATGAGCGTTCGGACGGGAATCAGCACCGCGATGGCCGCCCCGAGCGCGGCCCCGGACGCCGTGCCCAGCACGTACGGGTCCGCGAGCGGGTTGCGGAGGAGGCCCTGGAAGGCGGCGCCGGCGACGGCCAGCCCCCCGCCCACGACCATCGCCGTGAGGACCCGGGGCAGTCGCAGATCCATGACGATCGTCTCCGCGGTCGCCGGCCACGTAACGGCGACGTCCAGGCCCAGGAGGCGCCGGCCCAGGATCCCGAGCGTGTCGGCGGGGGCGATCGCGACCGAGCCAGCCGCGATCCCCGTGACCAGCGCGAACAGGAGGAGGACCAGCCCCGTGACTCCGACGACGACGGGTCGTCGGGCGAGTGCGGCCCGCAGCCCGACGCCGCGACGCGTAGCGAGGATGCCGGCGCCGGACGTCATGCTCAGGGCTGGACCTCCGGATGGATCGCCCGAATGAGGGCGCGCAAACCGTCCACGAGGCGCGGTCCCGGCCTCGTGATGAGGGTGTCGTCGACGGCCGTGATCCGGCCGTCGACCACCGCCGAGATTCCGGACCAGCCCGGCCGGGCGGCGACG
>Ga0334722_10002448_pt1 | contig 21090 bp, 22 predicted proteins | sample C3_bottom_MG_FD_207210 | JGI IMG/M metagenome (GOLD analysis project Ga0334722, IMG submission 207210) | Sediment microbial communities from Yellowstone Lake, YNP, Wyoming, USA - C3_bottom | ecosystem: Environmental > Aquatic > Freshwater > Lake > Sediment | place: USA: Wyoming | collected... | reverse complement strand
GGTGGCCTTGTGGTAGGAGACCAGTGCGGCGTTGTAGTCGAACAGGGCCTGGCTCAGGTTGGCCTCTGCTGAGGACGCGGCGGCCTGCGCGAGAAGCAGGTCGCTCACCGTCCCGGCGCCGCTGCCATACTTCAGCTGCTCGATTCGAAAGGACTCGCGCGCCTGCTCGATGACCTGTTGCGCGGTCTGGACCCGGTGCGTGCTTTCGCGGATGGACGTGAGCGAGTTGGCGAGTTCGAGGCCGAGCTGGTTGCCGACCGAGCGCAGCCGCTCCTTTGCCTTGCGTTGCAGTGCCTGATCGCGCCCCACATCGGCGTAGAGCGACCGGTCGAACAGCGGAATGCCGGCCTGCACGCCGACAAACCAGTTTCCCGCGTCATAGGTCGGCCGGAAGCCGAACTGTCGGGTATAGCCGCCCAGCGCATTCAGGCTCGGCAGCAGCTTGCCGAGAGCGTTCCTGTGATTCAGTTGGGCTTCCCGCACTCCCGAAGCCGCCGCCTTGTACTCGGGACGCCGGGTCCAGGCGTCCTCCCCGGAAGGGCCGGGCATGCTGGAGGAGTCCGGCATTGCCAGCGAGTCCGCCAGTTCGAGGTTGGGGGCCTCCGCGCCGGGGGAGTCCCCCATCAAGTAACGCAACGTCGCGGCGGCGGTGGAGATTCCCTCATCCAGGACGAGGAGCCGCTGCTGCTCGTTGGCGAGTTGTACCTCCACCTTGAGGTAGTCGACCCGGGCAATCCGTTCCACGTCGAGGAGCAGCCGGGCGTTCTTGACCTGCTCCTCCAGGGCCGACGTCGAGAGGCGGATGGCCTCACGAAACTGCGCGAGTTGAAGGAGCTTGTCGTACGCGTTGATGGTGTTGGCGAGCAGTTCGCTCCGGGTCTGCGCGAGGTTCTGGGCCTGGAGGTCGCGGCGCACACGGGCAAGCTCGACGTTCGTGGAAATCTGCCCGCCCTGGTAGAGCGGCAGCGTCAGCAATCCGCTCCACGAGGCGTATTCGTCACTGAAGTGCGCGGGCGAGGTGGGGGAGGTCGCCGGGATGAACGGCGTCGGGTCCTCCCGGCGCGTGTAGCCGGCATCAACGGACAGTCGTGGCAGGTGCCTGCCCCACGCGCTTTGCACCGAATGTTCGCCAGCCTCCACTCCGAGCCTGGCTTCGGCAAGCTGCGGGTTGTGGGCGACGACCCGTGCGAGGCACTGCCTCAGCGTGAGTGCTTCGCTGCGCGCGGGTGTGGGGAGGCACGTGAGCACCAAGGCAACCAGCGGCACGACAAACCCTGCTGTCCTTCTCATCGCGAGCCTCGCGGATGTTCGAGTTGCTGCCCGTCTCGCGTGGTGCGGTCGTCGCTTCCACCGTCAGGCCGGGGAGGGGATTGGAACGGCACCACGGGATCACCGAGCATTCGCAGCAACAGCAGCAGCGACATCACTGCAGCCGTCATCGTGATGCCCAGGTCGAAGGCGGTGTAGGCAAGCCTCGTGGGCGTCTGCAGCCAGGCCAGATCGGTCACCATCAGCACGCCCGCAAGCGCGGAGACTCCGACCAGCCACCAGCCGATCCGTCGGAGCAGCGAAGCGGTCCGGGCCGGTGCAACGTCGGGCGTCGATCCACGCATGAGGATGACGGCTGCCGCGACCAGGACGGCGATGCCGACCCAGAAGTGCTTCGCATCGAGATCGAAGCGGCGGAGGGTCATGTACTCCATGAGGCCCGGAGTCATGGCTGCAACCACACCAACGATCACGCCGCCACCGATGATCCCCCAGGCGATCCTTGTCGCATGGCGCGGGCTGAGGAAGCCCTCGCGGACGGCGTGCGCCCGCAGGCTCATGCGGCGGGATCCCCCGACGAGGGCGACGAGGGCCATGAAGCCCACCAGGCCGTAGAGCAGCGGCTTCAGGATCCCCTCACGGAAGGCACCGAGCTTCACCCAGAACGCAGGCAGGCCGAGGATCCGGTAGTTCGGCATCCAGCGCGGCCGGGCATCGCCCGGGCCGAAGGCCGCGTCGAGAACCGCACCTTCGAAGAACGGGGACCCTGCATGATGGCAGTCCGTGCACCCGCCGGCCCCCAGCGCGGCCCGCGCGGGGGCGACGTCGTGCGAGAACTTGTAGACGGAGGCGTATGCCGTGGCTTCGTACTCCTCATGTTCCAGGGTGTGGGACTCGGTCGAGGAGTAGTACGCGCGGCTATCGGACACCCAGACCAGTCGGCGGCCCGCCAACGGGAAGCCGGTGGTTTCGAGGTACGAGCGGACCGAGCCCAGCAGCGCGTCGATTTCCTCGGGCCGGTTGACCTCGACGATGCCGTCTCCGTTGTCGTCGGTGATCTTCGAGAGTGCGGGGTAGGCGCCGGTGGAATCCGCCCGGTGCTGCGTCCACATCTGGAAGAAGTCCTTCATGAAGAGCTGGTTCAGCCCCGGCTTGCCCTGTTCCTCGAATCCCACCCAGGCGCTGTGGACGCGGTTCGCCGGATAGATCTTGCCCTTGTAGCGGATCAGCGTCGGCCGTGTGACGTTGGTTGGTTCATCCTTGCCGGTGAAGAGTTCCAGTTCTCCATAGTGGTTCCAGAACGCCATCTCCTGGTCGTAGAAGGTCCAGATGTGCTTCGGCGGGGGACTGATGCGGGGTGCAGGGTTGTAGACGTCGCTCGCCTGGACCAGTGCGCTCTTCACCGCACGGTTCGGGATGTGGCACGCCTGGCAGGAGATCTTCTGCATGTGCAACGGTGGCAGCCAGGCGTGGTTCGCCCGCGGGGCGTTCCGCCAGCCCTTCAGGTGGCAGTCCTCGCAACTCCGTACCGTGTTGTCGAGGTCATTGCGCACCATGCCGGAGGGGTCGTCCCCCTTGCCGAACTGGTGGATCTCCCGGCCGCGGATGCGCGGGTCGGCGGCCCGGCTGCCGGCGGCGTGGCAGTCCACGCAGCGCAGCCCGGCCATCAGGTGGACGTCCGTCCGTGCCGAGTAGGCCGCTCCACGCTTCTTCCAGTCGGGCTTGAAGTGGCACCCCAGGCAGGCCTCGTTACGCGGCTCGGGTGCGATGTGGACGATGGCGTTGCCATCCGCGTCGAACTTGCTCAAGTCGTACGCGACCGTTGGCTGCTCGTTGGCCGCGACCTTTCCGTTCACCGTGCCGAAGCCGGCACCGGCCGTGGCTGCCCAGCGGAAGTTGAGGTTGGCGAGTTCGGTGTTGCGCTTCTTCAGGTCGTACTCGGGCATATGGCAGAGAAAGCAATCCGCCTCGATCACGCCCGTCTCCGCCCAGCGCGCCTTGTAGTAGTCGCCGTCGAGGCCGTTCGCACCGCCGGAGGTGAACCCCGAAGCGGGGTCGCGCATGCGTTCGTCGTAGCGCTTGCCGTCCCGGTCGTACTCCAACGGACCGCCACCCGGGTGGCAGTTCCCACACGTGGCCGTGACGAAGTCGTACGAGGTCATGTCGATCGTTCGCGCGTTCGCGTTCTTCTTTGGAGCCAGTTGCCTGTAGAGCGGCGCGGGCGAGCACCACGTGCCCCCGTAGTTGCCAGGAGAACTGACCCAGTTGTATCGCGCGGCGAACTTCGCGGGCAGCTTCTCGCCTTTGCCCTGGGTGAAGTGGAAGCCCTCGGTGATCTTCGCGTAGTCGTGGCATCCGGCGGCGCCGCATGTCTGCCGCGGCGAGTAGGGCGCCTTCTGGTTGACACCTGCGGCCGGGTTGATGATCGCGCCCCGCTCGTCACGTAACGGAAATGGGGGACAGACGCCCATCGCACGGATGGGCGCCGGGCCGCTCGTTACAGCGAGCGCTGCTGCACTATTGCCAGCGCAGAAGACAGCCGTTCCCGCAAAAGCCATCACGCCCAATCGAAGGACGCCCCGCAAGCCGCGTGACCATGATTGCCGTTCGTACGTCATGCCCGCTCCGTCTACCAGGAATAGGTGGTCTGACCGAAGTACCAGTTCGCCTGCGATGCCGCTCCGGTGGCGGCGACGAAGGAGCCGGGGAAGAAGCGTCCAAGCCCGGCCATGAGTTCAAGGTGATCGGAGGGGGCCCAGGCGACGCGAGCGTCCGCCTCGTCTCCCAGGGTCGTGCCCGACCGGCCGGTCCTGTCCCGGCGCGCGACCTGCAGCCCCGTCGTGTACCAGCCGTCGCGAGCCTGATCGAGCGCGAAGTGGTGGGCCTCGAGATAACCTGTCAGCGCGCGACGGGGCCTGGCGCTGATGTCAACCTCGTAGTCCCTGAGATTGGCCCAGAAGAAGAGGTTCAGGTAACCGTAGAAGAAGATGTCGCGTCCCCCGTAGACGCCGTCGAAGGTGCCGTGCACGCCGTCCGAGGGATCGCGGTCCCCGGAGCCCCACGTGAACTGGCCGCCGACTCTTGGAGTCCATGCTGCCGGAAGAGTGACCCCGAGCCTGGTGCTGGCTCCGAAGGCGCGCAGTTGGTCCTGGCCGTATCGCCCGCACTGTCCCGCCAGCGTGACGCTGCCATCGAGCCGACGCAGCGCCCGCCCCTCCGCCTGAACACCGAGGGTGTGAGAGAGCAGGTCGCCCGTGCCCGATTCCCCGACAACTCTGCCGCTGGCGTCGTGCTTCAGCACGTAGAACACATCGAGCCGGACCGGCAGGCGCCGGATCTGCACGTAGTCGACCAGCGTCAGAAAATCGGGCGTACTGCGATCGGGCCACGTCTCGGACTTGTAGCGGAGGTAGTCGCCCATCCAGAGGTCGGACGAGACGCGATCGGTCTCGAACTTCAGCACGACTGCATCCCAGGAGAACCGCCCCGTGTTCCCCCAGTTGCCGGGGCCAAATACGCGTTGGTCGCCGTAGGAGATCTGCTGTCGGCCGATGCGAAACCCCACGGGGCTGCCGCCGATCCGGGACCAGTCGAGATAGAACTGCCGGAGATCCAGCGCGTCCTCGATGGGATTGCTCGCAGGAAAGTCATGGTCTCCGAACCGCGTGAGGAAGGCATGCGCATCCTGCAGTTGGAGAAACGCGCGGGGGCCCTCTCGCCAGCGAGCGTTGAGGTCGAGGCGAACACGCTCCAGCAGAAGCGGGTCGTGGTCCCCGGGTGTATAGCCCTTCAACGTGAAACCGTCGTCGTACTCGTAGCGCACCCGCGCCTGCCCGGTGAGATCGATCGCCAACGCACCGAACCGCAGGTCCTTCATGCTCGACCCGGAACCACCGCGGTCGCTGCCGGCCGCACTGGAATCCGGCGCAGCCTGTGCAAGCCCCGCGGATGCCGGAGTCTGCGAGACCAGCGTCGCGACCACGGTCACGCACTGAATCAGCATTCGGGGCCCCGCGATCACCGCAGGCCCCATGCCATCTTTGCGGCGATCGCCAGCAGGACGATGCCAATGAGGATCTTGACCTGCGGTCCCTTCAGTCGGTCGGACATCAGCCACGAGCCGAGTGCCGCGCCGCCGGCGGAGCCGAGCGCCGTCCAGATGAGCAGCGGATAGTTCATCCCCGCCATCGAAGCGTGACCCAGGAAGCCGGCGAACGACGCGAAGATGACCACGAACGAACTGGTGGCCGAGGCCTTCTTGGGATCGATGCCGAGGGCCACCAGCGTCGGCACGATGATGTTGCCGCCACCCACACCCAGCAGGCCACCCAGAAAGCCCGCCGCTCCCCCAACGCCCATCGAGATTCCGAACAGCGGCCCTGCGCCGAAGGCGGTCGCCCGGGGCCGTGGCGTATGGAGCAGCATCATCAGCGCGGCGAACACGAGGAACCCGACGAACAGCCAGAGCAACAGCGTCCGGTCGAGACCCTGGCTCACATGCGCCCCGACTGGGGAGAGAACGGTGGCGACCAGCAGGATCGGGATCGTGATCCGCCAGTCGACCAGCCCGCGCCTCACGAAGGTCACCGACGCGACCGACATGCCGACGGTGTTGAGCAGCAACGCCGTCGCCATCGCGGAGTGGATGTCGACCCCCAGTGCCATGAACACCGGGATGAGAATGAAGGCCGCACCCACCCCCGCGATGGTCAGGAGCGTCGTGAACGCGAAGGTGATGACTCCCGCAAGGATCGGCACGTGCCGTCAGCTCCTCGGCACGATGTCGCTCGGGTAGCCGGAGCACGGGATGCACACCGGTTGCCCTTCCTTCATGCGCACGTAACGGTCGAACACGTACTCGCCGCAGCTGCTGCACAGCGTCTTGTTGAAGGACCCCTTGATGGGCGTGAAGTGGAAATCGGGTTTCGACTCGATCTTGAAGACCGCCGCATCGGGCTGCTCGGCAACCCACGCGATGACTTCCTCCGTGATAGCGGCAGGGATGGCGGAGGGCTCGAGGCCCCGCTTGCGATAGGCGAAGAACTCGAACTTGCCCATCGCATCGACGAACTCGGGCCTCAGCGCGAGGCGAACCGAGCCCTTGGTCGGGTGGTGGAAGGTGGCAGCCAGCTTCCCGAAGTGCGTCTTGGACATGAGGACCTTGCCGTACGTGGCGCCCGTAACGACCTGGATGCCGTCCATCATGCAGGTCTGGGGGTGTCCCTCGCCCAGCTCGGGGAAGACATGGAATCCGTGATCGGCTTCTCGTTCGGCTCCCAGGGCATTCATCGCCAGCCGGCCCATGCGGTAGCCGATGGGCATGAACGGACAGCGATGCCCGTGAAACTCGAACGCCCATTCAGGTGGAACGAACTGTGTCTGCACTTGAGCCTCCGTCCTGCCAGGGTTCAACTGCCGTTAGTTCCCGGCGCTCTGCAGCCAGGCGAACGCCTCGGCCGCGGTGTCGTTGACCGTGGCCATCTTCATCAGGCGCGAGACGAGGATCGCCTCGGTGATCTCCGCATCGGTGGCGCCGGCCTGCCTGGCCAGCTTCGTCCACATCAGCGTGCACGTGCTCGATTGGAGCGCGGCCGCCACACCGATGCCGACCAGCAGCTTGTACTTGTGCGGCACCGACTGAAGCGCGGCGTTGTCCATTGTCGCCGCCTTGTGCTCCATGTAGGTCTTCGCGCCCTCCGGTGAGACTGCGCGAAGCAGATCCATCGGGGTCGGACTCGTGGTTGCGCTCATTGTCGCCATCCTTTCGTTGAGGCGTTACCTCTTGAACCTGCCGTCGCCGGCGCGACGAGAGGCGGTGTTGCGGCCACGGTCATCCCGTGAGCTTGCGGTAGAGCTCCGATAGCGTGCTGTGATAGGTGGCCTTCACGTTCGGCTCGATCGCCTCGAGTGGCCGCACGGGAATGAGGTTCATGACCTCTGTGGGGGAGAGCCCGGACTCCGACATCGTCTGCGACGTGCCTTCGACCATTGCGGTCAGTGCCGCCGTCACCGTCCCGGGCGCCAGGCCGAACGACCGGCCAAGATCGGCGAGTTCGTAGAGCTGGTACCAGAGGTAGGTGGGGCCCATTCCGGTCAGGACTGCGTACGCCTCGAGGTCGCGCTCCGGCACCTCGGGTGCGGCGCCCCAGTTCTTGAACAGGTCGCGAAGTTGTTCGCGACCCGGTTCCGGCAGCCCGGGCGCAAATGCGATCGGGTTGTAGCCGCGGTTGACGATTGATGGCGCGCTGGGAATGGCGCGCGCGATCCGCTCGAATCCCCCGAGGGCTGTAGCGATCCTGGCCGACGTCCACTTCGGGGCGAGCGAGACGAGAACTGCGTCCGGGCGCAGGACGCCTCGCATCTCGCCCAGCGTGACGAGAAAGGCCGGCGGGTGGAGCGCGACGAAGACCGTGTCCTGCGAGGCGGCTTCGCGCAGGTTGCTCGAAGCGATGTCACAACCCGGCAGCGCAGACCGCAAGCGCTCGACCGCCGCGGGATCCGTATCGCAGACGATCACTTTGCCGGGGAGCTTGCCGACCCGCTGCAGGCCACAGAGCAGGATACGGGTGATGCGCCCGGCGCCGATGAAGGCCAGAGGATGCTCATTCATGTGGTGCCTCCCCATGCCCGTCGCTCGCGCGGGGCGACCCGAGGGCGGCCCCGGCAGCCGCCGGCCCCGTTGATGCGACCGTCAGTGCTTGCGGGGTGACCCGGCCCTGCTGGCAGGGCTGCGTGCGTGCCGGGCTCTCCCACTGGATCGTGGGATGCACGATCCCGAAATGGTCTGAAAGTTCTTGGGCGATTTCGGGCGTAAGCGAATCGTCGATCGTCGCCTGGTCAGTGACCAGGTGCGCCGTGAGTGCGGTCTCCGTCGTGCTCATGGCCCAGATGTGGAGGTCGTGCACGTCGATGACCCCGGGCACCGCCTCGAGGTAGGCCCGGACGGCCACCGGATCGATCTGCTCCGGCACCGCGTCCATTGCCAGGTCGAGCGACTCGCGCAGGATCTTCCAGGTGCTGACCACGATGAGCGCGCTCACCAGCAAGCTGACCAGCGGGTCGAGCCACAGCCAGTGGGTGAAGACCAGCGCCACACCGGCGAGCACGACTCCGAAGGACACGGCGGTGTCCGCGATGAGGTGCTGGACCGCGGCGCGCACGTTCAGGTCGTCTCGACGGCCCCTTGCCAGGAGCCAGGCGCTGAGACCATTGACGAGGATGCCGAGCGCGGCGACTGCGATGACCGTGGGGCCAGCCACCTCGGCGGGATGCCGCAGGCGCTGGACCGCCTCCAGTGCCACCGCACCGACCGCGATCAGGAGCACGACGGCATTCGCGAGCGCCGCGAGGATGGTGGAACGCCGCAGCCCGTAAGTCCGCCGCGCGCTGGGTGCGCGCCGGGCCAGCAGGATGGCCCCCAGGGCCATCAGCAGACCGAGAACGTCACCGAGGTTGTGACCCGCATCGGAGAGCAGGGCGAGGGACCCGGACCGAAACCCGAACACGACCTCGAAGACGATGAAGGTGGCGTTGAGCCCCACCGCCACGAGGAACGCGGTGCGAACACCATCTTCCGCCGGTGCATGTACGTGGTCATGCGACATTGCTGTCCTCGATCCAGACGAGCCCCTCGCGCTGCACGAGCTTCCTGATCTCGGCCACGATAGGCGTCACATCGGCCAGGCCCTCGGTCCAGACTTCGCAGCTCAGATGAGCAGGCGCACCCTGAATCAGTCCCTTGAGGGTGGGCACTTCGAGGTGAAGATTCACGATGTCGCAGGGGAGGTCCCGGATGACATCCTCGAGCTGGACGAGGAGACGCTTGTCCCCGAGCAGCCCCGCGATCCGGATCCGGGCACGATTGCGCACAGCTCCCAGGCTCGCCTCGGCCCGGTTGCGGGCTTCAAGGGCGGAGACCTTGTCGCGCTTCTCCTGTGCTTCCTTCCGCACGATCGCCAGCACGTTGTGTTCGTGCTCCGCGCGACGGACAACTTCACGAGAGGGGAAGCTGATTGCGTCCGACGGGCAGACGACCGCGCAGGTCGAACACCCGACCATGCAGTTGTAGGGACGGGCCACGCTCGACTCGAAGTCCGGTGCCGGCCCGATCGCATAGACGTCGCGCCCGCAGGTCACGAAACACAACTGACAACCGATGCACTTTTCGGCATCGACTGTCGGGAACCAGGCGACCTGCTCGCGCGGAATCCCGTGCCAGGTACTGACGGCTGTGACGCTCATGACGTTGCCTTTCCCGGCCATTCAGGTCAGATCAGATGTTTACACCCAGAAGATGCGTCAGGATCAGGTAGACGCCGGCGCCGATGAAGATCACGCCGGTCAATACGCGGGCGATGCGTTCGAACCCGGTCAGTGCGTGAAACGCCCTGGCCACCCCGTGAGCACCGAGGGCAATCAGCACCGCGAAAACCACCACCGGAAGCCCGGTGCCGAGGCCGTAGACGGCCGGCAGGAGCACGCGGGAGTGGGAGCTCATCGCCAGCGGGATGAGCCCGCCGAAGAAGAGCCCGGCCGAGACCGGACAGAACGAGAGCGCAAACAGGATGCCGAGGGCTCCGGCGCCCAGTACGCCACGGCCAGCCACACCGGCACGGAGCTTCTCGCTGAATCCGGTCGACGGCAGCCGCACCGGAAGCCAGCCGAGAATCCCGGCGCCGATCAGGAGCAATAGCGGGCCGAGGACCTGGTTCATCCGCTCCTGCAGGAAGAACGAGACGCCCGGCAGCGAGAGGATGCTCGCGACCACCAGCCACCCGACCAGCACGTACGTGAGCGCCCGGCCTGCCGAGTACACGAGGCCGGCCAGGAGCACGCGCCGAGGATCTGCCGCCTGCCGACCCAGGTAGGAGACCGCGGCGACGTTCGACGCCAGTGGGCAGGGGCTGATCGAAGTCAGGATGCCTAGCCAGAGCGCCGAACCCAGCGCCGCGAGGATCGTGATCACGAGCGTTGGGTCAGGGCGCCGCGCACCTCGTCCTGCACGTAGCGGAGGAACTTGGGCTTGTCCTGCAGGAGCTTCCAGACGTCGGCGAGGTTCTTCCACTGCGCCGGCTTGCCGCGGACCTCGTTCACCAGGACCAGCGACTTGGTGTACAGGCCGTAGTCCTTCACGAAGTGCTCGTTGCCCTTGACCTCGAAGTTGACCACCTTCCAGCCGAGGCGCCCGTCCTTGATCTCATCGGCAAAGGCGCTCTCGATGGCCTCGTGCGAGTAGGCCTCGATGGACCGGCACGAGGCACAGCGGTAGGTCGTGTGGAAGTAGTACGCAATGACGCGGTGGGGGCGAACGCTCGGCGTCACGATGGTCGGGGCTTCGGGTGCCGCCTCCTTCGTGGTGGTCTCCGCGAGCGACCGGGTGTGGAGCGTGCCCACGCCGGCGAATGCCGTGGCCAGCACGACGAGGGCGACCAGCACGCGCGGCGTCATGCCAGCACCAGCTTCAGCTGCTCGACGGAGGGGGCCCGCCCCGCGAGCTTGATCTCGCCGTTGACCACCAGTGCCGGCGTGGTCATGACGCCGTAGCCCATGATGGTGCTGATGTCCGTCACCTTTTCGATCTCGTATTCGAGGCCGAGTTCCCTTGCGGCCTGGTCGGCGTGGTCGAAGAGCACCTTGCACTTGGCGCAGCCGGGGCCGAGAACCTGGATCTTGGTCATGAGAGGGTCTCCTTTGTGAAGTCAGTCACGAGGCGGGGCATGAAAAGCGCCGCCTCAGATCAGCCAGTTGAACAGGTAGCCAACAATGATGATGCCGACGGCGACCACGCCGATGAACGTTGCGATCAGCGCGGGCTTGAGCACCTTGCGCAGGATGATCATCTCGGGCAGCGAGAGCGCGATCACCGACATCATGAACGCGAGCACGGTGCCCAGGGCCGCACCCTTCTCGAGCAGCGCGTGCACCACGGGGATGATCCCGGCTGCGTTCGAGTACATGGGCACGCCGATCAGCACTGCGAGGGGAACGGACCACCAGGCGCCCTTGCCCATGATCGCGGCCATGAAGTTCTCGGGGACCCAGCCGTGGATGCCTGCGCCGACCACGATGCCGGCCAGCACGTACGGCCAGACCTTGCCGACGATGTCCTTGACGGCTTCGAGGCCGTGGCCGAAACGTTCGTCCCAGGAGACGGGCCCCGCCACGGCGCCGGCCGTACCTGTCTTCGTGGCGTACACCCAGGGCTCGACATGGCGCTCGAGCTTGAGCCGCCCGATCACCCACCCGGCGATGATCGCGATTGCGAGTCCGGTTCCGAGATAGAGTGCGGCCACCTTCCAGCCGAAGAGGCCAAAGAGCAGGGCGAGGGCCACCTCGTTCACCATCGGTGCGGCGATCAGGAACGAAAACGTCACCCCGAGCGGGATGCCGGCGGTGAGGAAGCCGATGAACAGCGGCACCGCGGAGCACGAGCAGAAGGGCGTCACGATCCCGAGGCCAGCCGCCAGCACGTTGCCGACCGACTCCGCCTTGCCCGCGAGGATGGCGCGCGTGCGCTCGGGGGTGAAGAACGACCGCACGACTCCGACGCCGAACACAACGAGCGTCAGGAGCATGAGCACCTTGGGCGCTTCGAAGATGAAGAACTCCACCGCGCTGCCCAGGTGCGTCTTTGGATCGAGCCTCAGCAGGTCGCGGCTGAAGTACGTCGCCGCCGGCTGGAGCACGCTGTACAGCGCGAACCAGACGACCAGCGCTCCCAGCACGTGCGGCAGGAACCGGGGCCAGCGTTTCGGACCGCCGGCGGTTGTCGAAAGCGTGCTCACGGTGTCACCGCCTTGCCGCCGGCCTGCGTGACCGGACCTCCGCCTACGAAGTAACGCTTCCGGAACCAGAGCGACACGTTCACGAGTCCGATCAGCACGGGCACCTCGACCAGGGGGCCGATGACTGCCGCGAACGCGGCTCCGCTGCTGATCCCAAAGGTCGCCACGGCCACGGCGATCGCGAGCTCGAAGTTGTTCGATGCCGCGGTGAACGAAAGCGTCGCGGATTGCGGGTAGTCGGCCCCGACGGCGCGGCTCATGAAGAACGACACCACGAACATCACCACGAAGTAGACGAGCAGCGGGATCGCGATGCGCACCACGTCCAGCGGGAGCTGCACGATGGTCTCGCCCTTGAGCGAGAACATGACCACGATCGTGAACAGCAGGGCGATGAGCGTGATCGGGCTGATCGTCGGGATGAAGCGCTTCTCGTACCAGTCCCGGCTCTTGATCGCGATGAGCGAGAAGCGGGAGATGATCCCGGCAAGGAAGGGGATCCCGAGGTAGATGAAGACGCTCTTCGCGATCTCACCCATCGTGATGTGGACGGCGATGCCCTTGAGGCCGAACCAACCGGGCGCCAGCGTGATGAAGACGTAGGCGTAGACCGAGAAGAAGAGCACCTGGAACACGGAGTTGAGCGCGACCAGCCCTGCGCAGTACTCGGGGTCGCCCTTTGCGAGGTCGTTCCAGACGATGACCATGGCGATGCAGCGCGCGAGGCCGATCAGGATGAGCCCGACCATGTATTCGGGCTTGTCGCGCAGGAACAGCACGGCGAGCGCGAACATCAGCACCGGCCCGATCACCCAGTTCTGGACCAGCGAGAGCGCTAGCACGCGGCCGTTCTTGAAGACGCGGCCCATTTCCTCGTAACGCACCTTGGCCAGCGGCGGGTACATCATCAGGATGAGCCCGATGGCGATGGGAACGGACGTGGTGCCGACGTTGAAGCGGTTGATGAAGGGCACGACCTGCGGGAACAGGAAGCCGCCGCCGACTCCGATCGCCATGGCGAGAAAGATCCACAGCGTCAAGTAGCGATCGAGGAACGAAAGCCGGCCAGCGACGCCCGTCGGCCTGGACGTGCCCTCGGCGCGCGTCATGGCCGCGGCTCCGCGTTGGGCCCTGTGGGGGCGAGCGCCTTGGTGAGCAACCCGCTGATCAGTCCCTCGATCTTGTCGCGGATAGCCCGGAAGCCGTCGTCGGGAAGATGCTTGGGATCGGTCAGCTCCCAGTCGAGCCGGTGAACCGCAGGGAGCGTCGGGCAGGCATCACCGCAACCCATGGTCACGATGTAGTCCCACTTCACTTTGGGCAGGTCGTCCAGTCCCTTGGAATGCTGCACCGTCAGGTCGATGCCCTTCTCCTTCATGAACTGGATCGCCTTCGGGTTGATCTGGCCCGAGGGGCGGGAGCCAGCGCTGAATGCCGCCACCCGGCCACGACCCAGTGTGCGGGCGAAGCCCTCGGCCATCTGCGAACGGTTGGAGTTCTCGATGCAGACGAACAGCAGGTGTGGAGTGTTCTCAGGCATTGGCGCGATCCTTCCGCGTCCTGCGGTGGCGGATCGACTTGGCCGGCATGGGCACTTTCGCGACAGGGAGGGCACAGAGCTCGGTCAGTGGGATCGCCTTGATCTCGCGCAGGCGCTTGCGGTCAGCGAGCACCGCTGGGTCCTTGTCGAGCGTGCCGTGCAGCATGTCGAGCACCTGCGTGGCGTGTGGGTTGCGCGACTCGCCCGTCAACCCGTACTCGATCCACTTGCCGTCGCGCTGGTCTTCCACGAGCCCAGCCAGCTTGAGGATCGATAGATGCTTCGACACCGTGGACGGGGCGAGGCCGAGCACGGCCTGGACCTGGCAAACGCACAGGCCGCCATCCTCCAGCAGTTTCAGGATCCGGGTCCGGGTCGGGTCACCAACGGCCTTCATGGCAAGTTCAAAGTCACGCATGGACGTTCCTCCCTTAGTTAGTTCGTCACATGGCGAAGTGTAGTTGAGAGAAATCTCCGGGTCAAGCACTTCGGGACAGCACTTCGGGAACACCACGCCATCGAGGCGTGAGGATCAGGTGAATGTCATCGCGCAGCGCCGCGTCGCGAGAATCGCCGATCGCATGTACAACCGGGTCCCGGGCCGCGAGGACTTGACAACCTCTTCATTTCACCATGTGACGAAATAGCGTACCATCGTGAAAGTTTGCACAAGCAGCGCGACGGTGGGTGGGACGCTGGCGCCGTTTGCGCGGAAGGCGGGCCAAGCGGCGCGCCCGTTACGGACTGAAGAATCGAGGGGCCTCCCAGGCCCCATACGTCGAGTCACAAGGAGGATTTCAGTGATAGCTCTCAGCAGGAGAATCGCCCTGCTTCTCGTGGGCCTTACGCTCATCACCGTGGTGCCTGCCCTCGCTCGCAAAGCTCCGAAGCCTGCCCCGGCCGCTCCGCCTGTTTCGTCCGGGGTGCTCCCCCGCATGGTGGACCTGGGCGCTGGCAAGTGCATCCCGTGCAAGCGCATGGCCCCTATCATCGAGGCCCTGAAGGCGGACTATGCCGGCTCAGTGGACGTGCAGTTCATCGACGTCTGGCAGGACGCCCAGGCCGGCAAGCCCTACGGCATCCGGCTGATCCCCACGCAGGTCTTCTTCGACCGGAAGGGTCGCGAGCGATTCCGGCACGAAGGCTTCTTCGCCCGCGAGGACATCGAGCGAATCTTCAAGGACAGCCTCGGCGTGGCCGTGCGCCCCGCGGCGAAGTAGACCGGGCCGCGAGCGCGTGGACTTCCTCGAGAGTCTCAGCGAGCAACTGGCCGCGGTCATCGCCCACAGCCCCGCGTGGGCGCCGTTGGCCGCATTCCTCGGCGGCGCGCTTACCGCGCTGAACCCATGCGTGCTGGCCATGGTTCCGCTCATGGTCGGCTTCTCGGCCGGACTGGTCGGGCGCGGCGCCTCGGAGCGCCCCTGGCGTCGCACCCTGGGCTTTTCCCTGCTCTTCGTTGGGGGCTTCGCGCTCGAGCTGGCGCTGCTGTTCACGGTCTTCTCGGGTGCGACGGCGATCCTGGGCGCACCCTGGTGGCGCTACGTGCTTGCGGGCGTATGCGTGGTCACCGCGCTGCACCTGCTCGGCTGGTTGCACCTGCCGTCGATCCCTTTGCCACCGGCCGCTTCGCGCGCCGCGGGTTCGCTGGGCGCGCTGATGCTCGGCTTCATCTTCGGCGTCATCTCGCTGCCGTGCACGGGGCCCGTGCTCCTTCTGCTGCTCGGGCTGGTCCCGCGGATAGGTGCTGCGGGTGCGGGAGGCCTGCTGTTCGCCTACGGGCTCGGGCACTCACTGCTACTGCTGGTGGCCGGGACCTCAGTCGGTGCAGCCGCGGCGCTTGCGCGGCCCGGGCGGCTCCAGACCGCGACGCGCTGGGTACGCGTGGTTGCGGCGATCCTCATCCTGGCCGGCGGGGGCTGGGTGCTCACGCACTAAGGCGGGCGCCGGCGTCAGCAAGGACACTTTGCTCCACTACTACGAGCGCAAGGCGCTGCTGGTATCGAGCCGCTCATCCAATGGCTACCGTGAGTACGCGGAGTCGACGCTTGGTCGAGTCCAACTCGTGCGCCGGGCCCTGTCTGTCGGCTTCACGTTGGATGAGCTCGCTCGGCTGTTGCGTATCAGGGCGGGTGGTGATGCGCCCTGCCGTGAAGTGCGCGCACTGGCCGCGGCCAAGCTCGAATCCGTTGACAAGCGATTCAATGACCTCGCAGTGTTCCGAGACGACCTGAGGTGGATGATCGGGCGGTGGGATTTGAAGCTGGCTCGAACACCGCGGGGCAGGCCCGCCGGGCTTCTCGAGGACTTGGGGCGAAGTTTCGACCCCAGCAGTGGGGCCGCGGCGCGCTCACGCCGCGCGACAGCCCGGCGGCGGGGGCCGGCATAGACGCCGGAGCGGTACCAAAGAGGGAGGTTCACCTTGAACAAGTCGCGGCCCATCTACGGCGGCGTCATCCTGCTGTACTTCGTGATCGCGCTCGAGGTGCTGATTATGATCAGCCCTTTCGCGGCGTTCTTTTACGCAGCCTTCAACCCCGTGCTCCTCTTCTTCGCGCAATCTCCCGCGACCCGCTGGTTGGCGGCGTTCTTCCTGCCCCATATGGTTCTCCCGCCTGGGATGCTCCTCAAGACGATCCGGGTCGCGGGGTCGGTGTTGTTCGTCGGCGGCACGGTTGTCTTCCTCGCGTGCGCCGTGCAGGTGTACTTCCACCAGTTCCTGCGCCGCGGTCCGGCATTGGGCGGCCTGTACCGCTGGATCCGGCATCCGCAGTACCTGATGCTCGCGCTGACCGGGCTCGGCCTGGCGATCCTGTGGCCACGGTTCCTGACGATCGTCCTCTGGGTGGTCATGGTCGGGTTGTACTACCTGCTGGCCAAGGACGAAGAGCGTCGGATGATGAGCCAGTTCGGCGATCTGTACCGCGAGTACATGGCTCGGACCGGCATGTTCTTTCCACGCGTGGTCGGCCAGGTTGCAGGGCGGCTACCGCTTCCCTCGTCGCCGCTGATTCGGCCAGTTCTCGGGTTTCTGTTTGTGGCGGTCGTCGCAGTGGGAGGGGCGTTCGCGCTTCGCGCCTACACGATCTCGCAGTTGCCGCTGTGGTCGCAGGGCCGGGTCACGGCGATGACGATCCTGCCGGGTGACGCGGTGATGCTCGAGCACCGGATGGCGGACGTTCTCGAACTGCCGGAGGTGAAGTCTCGCCTTGAGCAGACGACCGGCCCCATCCTCGTCTATCTCGTCCCGCAGCAGTACGTGATGCAGGGCATGATCGCGGACATCGGGCCCCAGTGGCGGCTCTACCAGCACCATCAGACCTTTGCGATGATCGCCGACTGGGTCTTCCATCCCTTCCGCCACCTGCAGGGTGGTCACATGATGATGCACCACGACACGGCAGGGATGGCCGGCTCGGCGCCTGCCCACGGAGGCATGGCGCGCCGCCTCATTTTCCTGCGCATCGACTCCTCGAATCCGACGAGTTCCCCGGCCGCTGACTTCAGCATCAACGCGGCCCGAGTGCCGCAGTTCTTTGCCGACGTGGATATCCACAACCTCGTCCTGCTCGACATTCAGCCTCTGGGTCCGGGAACGGGCTGGGGGCGCGTGCCGACCCCGATGTTCTGACCCCCCGCGGCCCCGGACCAGCGTGATCGAGTGAGAAGCCAATCGACTACCGCAGCGGCAGCAGGCGCGGGTGTGCGGCCGAGGCTGGGCCAGCTGTTCCTGGCGTTTCTGCGCCTCGGCGCCACGGCATTCGGTGGCCCGAGCACGGTCGCGTACATGCGTCGCCTGGTCGTCGATCGGAGAGCGTGGCTGAGTACCGGTGAGTTCGATGATGGCGTGGCGCTCTGCCAGGCCATCCCGGGGTCCACGGCCATGCAGACCGCTGCCTACGTGGGCCTGCGGGCACGCGGCGTTGCCGGAGCTGGGATGAGTTTCATCGGTTTCGGTTTGCCGTCGTTTCTCCTGATGCTGGCCTTGTCGCAGATGTACTCGCGTGCCCATGGGCTGCCGATGGTGGTCGCCGCCTTCAGCGGCCTCCGCGCGCTCATCGTGGGCCTCGTCGCCAATGCCGCGGTGTCATTCGGCAAGAGCTCGTTGCGCCATTGGCCGCACGCCGTCATCGCCGCACTCGCGGCCGCGCTGTTCGGCCTGGGCTGGAACCCCGTCGTGGTCATCGTCTTGGCCGCGGGAGCGGGATGGGCGCTCGTCAGAAGGACAGTGGTGGATTCCGGTGACCCGGCGATCCAGCCCGCCCTGCCAGCCACGTTGAAGCCGGTGATGCTCGTCCTGGCAGTGGCCGGATTGGGGTTGGGGGCTCTGGCTCTGGTCGACCGGCAACTGGCGGCCCTGGCAGCGCTGATGATCCGTATCGACTTGTTCGCCTTCGGCGGCGGCTTCGCGTCGGTACCGCTCATGTACCATGAGGTCGTAGGAATACGACATTGGCTGGCAGGTCCGACGTTGCTCGACGGGATCGTGCTCGGCCAGGTGACACCGGGCCCGATCGTGATCACCGCCACGTTCATCGGAGATCAGCTGCGCGGCTGGATTGGCGGCGCACTGGCGACCGCCGCTGTGTTCCTCCCGTCGTTTCTGATCTTGGTGGCGGCTGCGCCGTACTTTGACCGCTTGAGGGGCTCCACCACGTTCGCTCGCTTGATCGGCGGCGTGCTCTGCTCGTTCGTGGGCCTGCTGGTGGCTGTAACTGTCCAGCTGGCACACAACGTTTCGTGGACGTGGGTGCACATTCTTCTCGCGACCGCCGCCTTCGTCGCGTTGCGATTCAGGGTGGACGTGCTTTGGGTCGTCGCCGCAGGGACGGTGTTGTCGGTCATGCTCTGCCGCTGACGATTCCGGTGGCGTTTGTCCTGCCGCTCCTGTCACTTCCACGTGGTTCATGGACGCCGCACACAGGAATCGAGACAACTTCCAGTCGAACGCGAAAGTGGTGCGCCGATGCCCCGCAACGGCCTGCCGCCTACACGTCACGCCGGCGGTGGATCGCGGGAGTCGATGTGGCCCTCATGCTAGATTGAGTGACATGCTCCCCCGCACCGTGTCCAGCCGCATCCGATTCGACCGTTACGAGTTCGCCGGCGCGTTCGGTGACATCGGCACGGACCTGCCACTGATCATCGGACTCATCGCGTTTTGCCACCTGGACCCGGCCAGCGTCTGCATCGTTTTCGGGCTGCTCCAGATCGCGACCGGGTTCGTCTATGGCATCCCTATGCCTGTCCAGCCCCTCAAGGCGATGGCGACGATCATGCTCGCGCAGCGCCTCTCGGCCGGCACGCTTGCCGGGGGAGGGCTGGTCATCGGCGTCGCGATGCTCGTGCTGGCCGCGACGCGCTCGCTCGAGTGGATCGCGCGGGTAGTCCCACTGGCTGTCGTGCGAGGCATCCAGCTCGGGCTCGGGCTTACTCTGGCCCGCCTCGCGCTTGGGGAGTACATGAAGGCGGACGGGATCCGAGGATACCTGCTGGCTGGAGCCGCTGTGGCGGCGCTCGTTCTTCTGCGCCGCCAGCATCGCATCCCCGCGCCATTGGCGGTGATCGGGCTGGGCGTTCTCTACGCGTTTGCGTTCAGCTTCAAGGGCCACGGGGCGACCGGGCTCGTTGGGCTCGGTCTCCCCAAGCTCCTGATCCCGACGAGGGACGAGATCACACGCGGCGCGATTCTGCTGGCACTACCTCAGCTCGCGCTGTCTCTCGGCAATTCAGTGCTGGCGACGAGCCAGGCCACGCGCGATCTGTTCCCGGAGCGCGCCGTGGGGGTGCGCAAGATCGGATTCACCTACGGCGCCATGAACGTCATCGGACCGCTCTTCGGTGGCATCCCAGTCTGCCACGGCTGCGGAGGAATGGCGGGCTTCCACGCCTTCGGTGCCCGGACCGGCGGAGCACCGGTCGTCTACGGAGCTATGTTTGTCGTGCTAGGGCTGGTCTTCGCTCCAGGCTTCGCCACGGTGGTGCGCATCTTCCCTATGCCGGTGTTGGGCGTCGTGCTGCTCTTTGAGGCCCTGAGTCTGATGCTGTTGGTCGCCGACGTCGCTGCCGATCGGAGCCAGCTCTGGATCGCGCTGATCGTGGCTGCAGCGGTCATCGGGCTGCCGAACGGGTATGTCGTGGGGATCATCGGCGGCACGCTACTGGCGCACTTGGCTCGACGGGGATGGGTTCGTCCAATAGGCTAGCGCTGGCGCTCCTGCGAGCCTGCTTGGAGTGCGCGTACGTGGCAGCCCAACACGAGGACGATTCATGCTGATACAAGGAAGCTGGGGCTGGATGAAGCTCGCGGTGCTCACGGTCATGCTGCCGGCCGCCATCGACTCGCTGGACCTGGCAGTGCGCGACGACCTCCAGCGCCACCATGACCCGCGGCTCGATCCCATCATGCAGGCGGCGACCAATCTCGGCCGCAAGGACATCCTGTTCGGCCTGCTGCTCGGGGTCGCCATCCTCGATCCCGCGGCGGGGCCCGCCACGGCGCGCCTCGCGGTCACGTCGCTCGTGGGCACCAATCTCGTCGTGGAAGGCCTCAAGCGGGCCGTCGACCGGCCGCGACCGCACGGGGTGCACCAGCGCTCGAATGCCTCGTTCCCGTCGGGACACGCCGCCAGCGCCTTCGCCCTGGCCGTTGTCTTCGCCCGGCGGTGGAAGCGAGCGGCGGTCGCATTCTGGCTGCTGGCCTCGATCGTTGCGTTCTCCCGGCTCTACCTTGACCGGCACTACCTCACCGACGTGGCCGTCGCGATCGCCATCGGCATCGTGTGCGCGAGCCTGCTGACGCGCTGGCGGCTCGCCACGACGTGGGGGCTTCCGCAACGCAAGCCCACCTGAGGCGTGCGGAGCCGCCCCCCTGGACTACCGCCTCCCAAAGAGCCACTCACTTCACGCGCATCACCACGATGGCACCGACCGCCATCATCACCGCCGCGTAGCCGAAGCCCCAGAGCGGGTGCAGCGTCCAGAGCGCTCCCACTACAACACTTGAGACCAGGTCGCCGGCCCCATTGACCGTGCCGAGCATTCCATACGCGGTGCCCCGCAGTTCCGCATCGGCGAAGTCGGCGACGATCGCGTCCTCCAGCGTGTCCTTGATGCCCAGCATCGCGCCTCCCAGGGCGAAGACGACCCCCAGCGCGATCCACCCGCCCTTGCCCTGCGTCAGCATCACGCCCAGCGCCAGGCTGACGGCGGCGCCGAGCAGATAGCCCGCGGATAGCAGGGGCCGCCGCCCCATCCGATCACTGAGCGCGCCGACGGGAAAGGGTGAGAGCGCATACGCGCTGTTGTGCAGCACATAGAGCAGGCCCGCCACCGCCGAGGCCTTCACGGTCCCGAGTGCTGGCGTCAGGAGCTGGATGGCCGCTAGCCGGCCCTATTCGTGAAGCCGCTGGCGGCGAGCTCGCGGCCGCGTGATGGTGGCGTTGTTGCCGTCCGAGAGCGTGCGCGAACTGGCGGCCGGGTGGCAAGCGCGGATCTGAG
>Ga0334722_10002447_pt1 | contig 21093 bp, 19 predicted proteins | sample C3_bottom_MG_FD_207210 | JGI IMG/M metagenome (GOLD analysis project Ga0334722, IMG submission 207210) | Sediment microbial communities from Yellowstone Lake, YNP, Wyoming, USA - C3_bottom | ecosystem: Environmental > Aquatic > Freshwater > Lake > Sediment | place: USA: Wyoming | collected... | reverse complement strand
AAACTGCCGCTTATGTATCAGATCGAAACGGGAGACGGGCAAAAGTCTTATGGGGATTTTCGGTCAAGGATGCGCGAGTTAAAATGAAGAGGGTTTATCCATAAAAACTTTTAAGTCTGGGTACTAGTGGATTTAAAATTTGATTTAGAAGAAACGCTGGATCGGAAGGTCGATATCGTGACATATAATTCGATTTATTGGAGAATTCGGGAACGTGTTCTTGCGGAACAGGTAGTGATTTTGTGAAAAAAGACCCAGACTCGACTTTAGGAATTTTTGATAAAAAAATCACCACAGAGATAAACCACCACAGAGTTCGATTAACTTATTTGAGATTAGCAAATTAACATGATAACGGCTCGCTCTGCGAGCCTAAGGATATCCACTCGCAAGCGAGTGGGTAGGATACGCCCGCCTGATGGCGGGCTGCAGGATAAGAAAAAGGGGGAGCGGCCGGGCCCGACCGAAGGTCGGTGCTGCACCAAAGGTGCAGCTGCAAGCTTCGCTTGCGCCCGGGGCTCCCCGCTTCGCGCTTCCTTGGGGGTTCCCCGGCATCTTGTAAGCCCGCCATCAGGCGGGCGTATCCTACAGGCTCGCGCATGCGAGCCGTCATCCTCAGGCTTGCGTAGCAAGCCGTTATCATGTTAATTAGTTAACCACTAGTGACTTATGTGTAATTAGGTTGATGCCTATGGGGATGCCCTCCAGGACGAAAGACAGTTTTTCATTGGGAGCGCGAGGGCTGCCGGGGTCCCTAAAAACGCATCGTTTTTGGGGTGGCCTTTGCGCCTCTGTGGTGGTCTATCTCCGTGGTAAATTATTCTGGGAAGTTTTTCGAAGCACTACATATTCTGGATTAGCGATTTAGATATAAAATTCCTAAAGTCGAGCCAGAGCTTCCTAAGATTAAGGAAGAGCTGTTCTTAATTCTAGCAAAATGACCCAGGGGACTACCCTGGGTCTGCTTTAGTAGGAATTCGGATTTAGAAACCAATACCTGCGGCAAGCTCTGTGGAAGGGCTTGGGAAACCGCGGGTTCCGTGCGTTGCAACGATCGGTTGGTTTACATCGAGCTGGACAAAGCTGCGTAGTGGGCTAGAGCGGTACATCTCATAGCCAACGGCTGCGTTTGCAACGATTCCATGAAAGCTGGACTCTTTGTAGAATTTATGGCCATCTTCATCAGTCGATTTAACCGATTTTTTTACTCCACCCCAAGCAAGTCCTCCACCCATGTAGAGGCTGTTGTCTACTGCGGGGGTAAGGTAATAGAGATAGTTGGCTTTTGGCAGTGTGTAGGTGTAAGCCTCAATTCCTTTTGAGGAATGGCCGCTACCAGAAGTGGAGATGTCCACTGCGGAATGTCCAGAAGCTCGGCGATAGCCAATGCCCAGAGATGGGATTGCACCCACTTCAGAAACAGGAGATACGCCCATGCGGACATATTTGAACGATTTTTTTTCTGGTTGCTTTTCAACGATTGGAGCCGGAGTTCCAACGGAGAAAGTTGTTTCATCTTGAGCAAAAGCGGCAGCGCTTAGCAGTGTCAATAATGCAGTTGCAATTTTCTTTTTCATGTTTCACCTCATATTAAACAAAGCAACATTATCTTAATGGTTGTGAAATATAATCAACTCAAATAATTAATCATTTTTTATTTAAAAATTGAAATTTATAAAATGTTGAAACGATTTTTTATGTTTCCCTTTCATGAATAAAAAACTTGACAGCGAGGGGGGAGATAGATTATCCACGTTCGTCCAGTTATTAATGTTGGGTCGCATGGCGAAGTTTAGTCTGTTCCATCAAGAGATTGTTTCCTTCATGCAAAGAAATGTTAAGGAAATAGAGAGCGATTTATTCGGTAGTCCGGGGCAAGATTTATTGGATCCGGCTCTTTCTTTGGATGAGATTGTTCATAATTATCACCGAATCTTCGAAGGGATGAAGCCTTTGCAAGTTGAGCAGAAATGGCTCACCTCATTCGATGAGAGAGAATTTGCCGAATTGGGCCTGGGAGGGTATTTCCCGAAAATTTATCGGGGACTTCCTCGCCATTACGATCGAGAGGATTGCAAAAAATCGGTTGTGAAAAGGAATTTCACTCATCTGGGAGCATTAAAACGGTGCTCGGTTGGACGGGCTTTGTATAGTTTGTATGGGAAAAGGGGAAATTACCGGGGTAAGCGGATCACTATTTTCAGTTGGGTTATCCCCGATGGATTGGGCGATTGGATGGCGGCGCAGGAGGCGGTCACGATTCTTCAAGAGGCGCTTCCTGAGGTGGAAATTAGTCTCGTGGCATTGACAAGCCGAGATTTGCCGATCAGCACCGATTGCCGAGTACATATTTTCCGCAATGAGAAGAAACGGGGATTGACTTCTGAACAGGTGAGGCTTCTTCGAGAAACCGATCTGTTGATTCAGATACCGACCTACTGTCCAGAGTGGAGTGCGATCTATGAGCAGATTCAGTCAATGAATTCAGTGCATCCGGTGCCGTTGATTGAAAATGTAGGGGAATATGGTTTTTTAGAATCGAGCTGGTTCCATCCAAAGTCGGGGAATCATTCCATGGGCCTACATGCTTTGGAAAGGGGAATCTTTATTCGGAAGCAGTACGATTATCGATTTGCCGATTTAGAAAACCGGAGCCTTTTGAAGATCCTTTTTGGAACCGACGTGCCGAATGAAGAGGAGATCAGTGCGTATGGCCTGAATAAACATTTTTATCTGGCTTATGTTTCTACGCCGATGGGCGCTGCCATTTATCTCCACGCTCTGCTGAAGCGCTGGGAACATGAGGAGAAGGGGATTGACATCTGTACGCCAGATATTGGGTGCTTTATTCGTTATTTTGAGGAGAGGCAGGGAGGAGTGGCGCTCGCTCACCCATATGGGGTGGGACGGGTCGAGGTGTTGTACCAGGGGCAAGTGTATACGTTAAAGGTGCAAGAGAGAGGAAAAACAGTCCGCTTGATTTGTTCGGGGCCCTTATCGTTTCGCGACATGCAGAAGTTGATGCATCTGAGCGGCGATTGGGTCGGGGTACGCGGCGATCAGAGTTTAACGGAGGCGATTTCAGCGGGAAAAGTCTTTTTCTATGATGGGCGAAACCACATGAGATATTTCGTTAAAGATCTGATCGCGTTGGCTGAAAATCGGTTGCGGGAATTCCCGGCGGCTCTCCGCATGTTTCGAATGATGGGGCAGGCCTTTTTGTGGAATTTGCCGGCCAATGAAAGCGAATGGGTTGATGAACAGTTTTTTCAGTGGCAAGAAAGGATGCCTTGGATCGAGATTGCAGAAAAATTAGGCTCTTCTCTTCAAAGCCATGAGATAGAAGCAGGATTTAGAAAATTCGGCCGGATTGTGGCTGCGGAATATTCTTTTAATTCGTTTCTGATCCATTTGGCAGAAAGGGCCCTCTATCACCGGAGCCATCCAGATGTGAAGGAGGAGGAAGGGCGATTGATGCATCTTTATATGAGTCATCAGCTCCCGTTTTCGGCAGTTGTCAAAAATCTGAGGCAGCGTATAGTGCAGTAGGAGGCTCCAGATGGATCTTTTTGCCAAGCAGGAAAAAATCTTTCGTCAGATCAATGAGGAGATGACCCATTTCATTACTGCGATTGGGGTAGTTCTCCGATCTCCTGCGCAGAAGGTGGATTCGGAACAGGCGCAGCGTTCGCTCGATCAGGTGTTAAAGAGTGCCAATCAGATTGGTGGGAAGATCGCACAAGATGTGGAAAGCCTTCGGCGAGATTTTCATCGATTTTTGGCAAAACCCGATTCATTGGAAACGAAGAAAATGATTGAGGATGCATTGCGAATCAAACATGAAGTGAGAGGGATATGACCAAAATCGGCGAGGGCGATAATCCCCACAAACAGGCCGACCGTGCGCTCTATCATAAGCAGCTCGATCAGGGTGCAGCGAAATTCGAAAATGCACTGATCTCCTATTCCATTACTACGGATACTCAGCAGCGAGCGCAGCTGAAAGCCATTATGGATGAGCAACTTGGACTGATTCAAAGCGCAGTTCGGGAGCTACGTCGAGCCGGTTTCTACAAAGAAGATGTAGTCGTTGAGAAGGACTACAAAAATTACATTGCGCTTAACAATGACCAGAACCTTTCTGCTCTAGAGCAAGATCTCCAAACCTTGCGCGATTACAACAAAATGCCTTGAATCTATCTCAATAAAGATCGCGAAATCAGATTTATTGAGATAGGTTTTTGATGATCAGTCTAGAATGTGGCGAGGGTGGCGGAAGCTAAACCCCTCAGACTTGATTTTATGATTCGAGACCCGCTTATTGCCCGAGTGGAGACTGGAGAGTTTGGGATCCCATTGGGGAAGGGGATAGTTAAATTTTTTGGCGATGGCTTCGTAGAGTTCCTTGCGGGTCGGGTGGTCGTCATCTGCGAGATTGAAAACACCCTCTAAATGGTGCCGAAGAGCATAATCGATGGCTGCGGCGCAATCAGCCTTATGAATCATGTTGGTGTATTGCTCTCCTGTGCCTGGGAGGGCGTGACCTTGGAGCTGCTTGAGTCGCTTAGAGAGTTCTCGACCCGGACCATAGATTTCAGCGAGTCGGAAAATACACACATGCCAGCCGAGTTCAGCTAAGGAAAGGTAGGTATTCTCTGCCTCAATGAGGATTTTTCCTTGCTCAGTTTTGGCCAATAGATCGCTCTCTTCATCGACCCAGCGGCCGTGGTAGTCCCCATAGATGGAGGTGGTGCTGGTGTAAATGAGACGACGGGGCATGTCCATTTCGATCGCGAGGTGGCGAAAGATTTGAGCTGTGTGCTGATAAGCGCTTTCATATTGATCGATGCTGTTGGCTGAAATGGAGATGAGTAGGGTGTCATTTGCGGCAATAAGGGGGGCGAGTTCGGCCTCATCATTTCCTTTGATGAGAACCCCTTTTTGAGCCACTTTTGCTAGGGCATCGAGTTTTTCCGGATTGCGGGTGGTGGCGGTGACATGAACACCCCGTTTACTCCAGATTGAGGCAACCTCGCTCCCTATGTAACCGCAGCCAATGATTGCAATGTGTTGTTCAGTCATGAGGAGAGGAGTCCTAATTGCAGAAAACCTTCTTTCAAAGAGCTGTTTTCTTTTTTGTCCAATGCGCCGTTCTCTGCCAGCCAGCGAATATAGTCTTTGGGGATTTCACTTAAGGGTTTACCAGCGTGCTTGCCAAACGGCATCCGAACGATCGAGCTGGTTTGGGTCAATAGTTCTAACACGGTGAGGAGATTAAGATCATCGATCATCCGAGTGAACACTTTGTGCAGCACGATCACGTCATCGAGCGCTCGGTGAGCTTGGTTCGCTTCGATGCCATACGCTTCGCGTAAGAACTGGAGACTGTGGCGCGGCAGATCGGTCCGATATTTGCGAGACCACTTGAGCGTATCGAGGAATTTCCAGGGCGGCATGGGGAGATTCGCCCATTCAAATTCGGCCTCTAAAAATAGCTTATCAAATGCATCATTATTATGAGCGATGAGGATTACATCACCAGAGCAAAAGTCGATGAATTGGGGGGCTACTTCTTTGAATGGGAGAGCGTCTTTCACCATCTCATCATCGATGTGGGTGATCTGTGTGACTTCGCGGGGAATGGGGCAGCCGGGGTGGATAAAAGAGCAAAACGTTTTATCCCGTTCGGGATCGTATGCAGCGATCTCGATGATCCGGTCTTTGCCGGCCTTCACTCCCGTTGTTTCGGTGTCGTAATAAATCGGTCGAGCTTTCATGTGAAGACAGTGTTCCCAATTTTTACTTTAAATTCAAGAGCCAGTTGCAAAACTCCACTCCTTCGAAAAATCGATAATTTTGGCGATTCCTTGTCCGAGTCGGTTCACCGACTCGAGAGACCGCGACGAGGACATACTCAAAGAGTAGACGAGTCGCGGTTGTGACAAGGAGCGGCAAAAGGGCGATTTTGCGTGGGGAAGAGTTTTGCAATTGGCTCTCAACTGTTGATCGCATAGCCCAGTCTGGCCAGGAGAAATCGGATGACGAGAAGGGGATGCGTGATCAGGTATTTGAAAAGAGTTGAGTAGTTGACCGATGTGAGATGTTTCTCGATCGGCGCTCGATTTTGCAGCGCATCGTGGATCCACTCGGAATAGGGAGGAGGCATTGGGGGCAGGGCTGAAAGTGGAAAGAAACGAGCTCCCAGTGTCTCAGAGGTTGACGTGGTCATGCCGGAGAGAACGGAACATTCAAATAGGGCGGTGGGTTTTGCGAGTCGATTGATCGGATAATAATGGCCGATAAGACGATCGATTTTGACAGATAAGCCGGTTTCTTCCAACATTTCCCGTATGGTTGCAGCTTCGGTCGATTCGCCGACATCGATGCCGCCGCCGGGAAGGACCCAAACAGGCACATCCCTTCTTAAAATAAGCAACACGGCCGCACGGTCAGGAGAAAAAATGATCCCAGCTATACTTTCCACGTTAAGTAGGATACCAGTTGTTCGGCTCTTTCTCAAGTGCTTGAGTGTGGTGATGTTGGCGGGCTGCTATAGGGGGCACTTGTATGTGCAGCAGGAGGGAGTCGATCGGGAATTTTTAGCCAGCTCGAAAGTGGGGACGCCCGATCCGAGGCAAGCAGACCCACCAGAGGGGCAAAGATTGCTCGTGGCATGGGATTTTCCCCGCAGTTTGTTTGGAGATGGGCTGCAGATGGATGTGACGGTGCGGTTATGGGATGATACACAGCAGACCATTCGGCATGACATGGGTCGGAAACGGGATGTGAAGGCATTTTATTTCCCGTCGCATGAGAAGGACAAACGGATCTTGACCTATCGAGTAGAGGTGCTGACGAGAGAGGGGAAGGTATTAGAGACGTGGAAGCATCATTTCTGGACTGAGCTCATCGAGATCGATGGGAAGGCGAGTTTCCCGGAAGCTAAAAGGATGAGCTCTTCGGTCTCTTCCCAACCAAAGCAAGGGTCTGTGACCGATACTCCGTAGAGGAGCTGGTCGGGCTCTTCGTCCAGTGGCTGTTTTCCTTCGATCAGTTGACTTTCAATCATGAGCGCGCGGACAGATGGGTGATTTTGTTCAAGGGCAGAGAAAAACACGTTTCTTTGCTGCCGGAGATTTTTGCCACTATTGCCATGCGCACAATCGATGACGAGCCTCTCTTCAAGGTGGTGTTCACGTAGGAGACGCAGGGCAGTTTTGATCGATTCGGAATCGCAGTTGGGTTTGACGTCAGATCCGCGTAGGACAAGATGGGTGAGCGAATTGCCGGTGGTTTGAAGGGAGGCGATTCGCCCATTTCGATCGATGGAAAAATGGGCATGGGGCATCCGGGCAGTGACGATGCCACTGATGGCGGGATCGAGCTGTCCATGGATATCGTTTTTAAATCCGACGGGGAAGGGGAGGCCAGAGGCGAGTTGCCGATGGGGTTGGGAGGCCGAGGTGCGGGCGCCGATGAGACCCCAAGAGATGAAGTCGGCTGTGTAGATGGCGACGAGAGGGTCGAGAAATTCGGTGGCGCAGGGGACCCCCAGCTCATTCAGTTCGAGGAGGAGCTTGCGCGCCTGGCAAAGCCCTTCTTGTAGATCGCTCGACCCGTCGAGATAGGGATCGTAGAGCATCCCTTTCCAACCCAGGCGTGTTCGGGGCTTTTCTAGAAACACCCTCATGATTAGGAAAAGTTTTTCTTGGCTCTGTTCTTGCAGCGCTTTGAGCTTAATTCCATATTCGATGGCCTCAAGCGGGTCATGGATCGAACAGGGGCCGACGAGGAGAGCGAGGCGAGGGTCCTCTCCCCGGAGAATTTTTGTGGCTGTGATCCGGCTAGCCTGGACGGTGCGCATGGCCTCTGGGGAGAGGGGAAACTGCTTCTCCATTTCAAGCGGAGAAGGAAGAGAATTTTTAATTACCGACGACATTGATTCAAAGTTTTAGCAGGGAAAGCTTTTGAAGACGACAAAAAAAGGAGCGGGGAATATGATTGACCCGGTTTTTTTTAAAGGAATCTATGGGATCTATTGAATCGTGGTTAGTGAGAATTGAAAATTGGGTCTGGGGGGCTCCACTGCTGGTGTTGCTTTCAGCGGTTGGTCTTTACCTGACGATCGCTCTCCGGGGTATCCAATTTCGATACCTGTTCTATTCGCTCCGCCTGGCCTTTACTCGGCAGGATGATAAGGCGGAAGGGGACATTAGCCAGTTTCAATCGTTGATGACCGCCCTGGCGGGGATGATCGGGATTGGCAGTATTACCGGCGTTGCGACGGCCGTTGCCATGGGAGGACTTGGCTCGCTCTTTTGGATGTGGGTAGCCGCTCTCATTGGAATGGCGACCAAGTATGCCGAAGCGATCTTAGCCGTGAAATACCGGACCTTGGATGCCAGAGGGGAGATGTGCGGCGGTCCCATGTACTATCTGGAACGGGGGATGAAGTCAAAACGGCTGGCGATTTTCTTTGCTTTCGTTGGGGCTGTGACAGCTCTTGGGACGGGGAACATGGTGCAGGCCAATTCGATTTCGGGAGCCGTGACCGAAATGCTCCACATCGATCCCCTATATGTAGGGATTGGATTGGCATTGCTCACCGGGATTGCCCTCTTTGGGGGGATCAAGAGCATTGGAAAGGTGGCGAGTTGGCTCGTTCCGGCAATGGCTCTCTTTTATTTGGCAGGGGGATTGGTCGTATTGTTGATCAAGATCGACGCCTTACCCAAAGCTTTCCACGATATTTTTATCCAGGCATTCACTGGCAAGGCTGCCATGGGTGGATTTGCTGGTTCCACAGTGATGATGGCCATCCAATATGGCGTTTCTAGAAGCGTATTTTCTTCCGAGGCGGGACTTGGCAGCGCTCCGATTGCGGCCGCTGCAGCCAAGACTGATGTGCCGGGGCGGCAAGCATTGATCTCCATGAGCGGCGTGTTCATCACTTCGATGATCGTTTGCACGATCACGGGGCTTGCGATCGCTGTGTCGGGTCTTGTCGGTAGCGAACGTTCCCTCAATGGATCGATGCTCGCTCTAAGCGCTTTTCAGGAGGCTGTTCCTTTCGGTGGATTTGTGGTCACGATTTCGGTGATCCTATTTGGTTACTCGACCATTTTAGGCTGGGCCTACTATGGAGAAAAGTGCATGGAGTACCTATTTGGTCTTCGCATTGTGCGCTGGTACCGAATCCTCTTCACCTGTGTGTTGATTCCTGGCGCTATGCTCAGTCTTCAGACAGTCTGGAGTTTTGCCAACATCATGAATGGTCTCATGGCGTTTCCAAATCTAATCGGATTGTTCGGCCTCTCTGCAATTGTGATCGCGGAAACCAAGAGCTTTGAACAACTACTCCGAATGGAAAGAAAAGAAGTTCGAGACGTCGCATGAAAGAGTGGCTTGTTTTCCTCGATCAGCTCCTGTGGGATGGATGTTTGATCTACCTCCTTTTAGGGGTGGGTATCTATCTGACGGTTCGCCTTAGAGGGATGCAAGTGCGCTACCTCCCCTATGCTTTGAAGCTAGCTCTGTTTCGCAGAGATAACAATGCACTGGGAGACATCAGCCAATTTCAGTCGTTGATGACCGCCTTGGCGGCTACGATTGGGATTGGATCGATCGCTGGAATGGCAACGGCTGTGATGGCTGGAGGCTTTGGCGCTATTTTCTGGATGTGGGTCGTAGCCCTCATCGGTATGGTCACCAAATATGCGGAGGCCATTTTAGCCGTCAAATTTAGAAAAGTCGACGCCAAAGGGGAAATGTGCGGCGGCCCGATGCACTACATTGAGCAAGGCCTGGGTTGGAAATGGCTTTCAATTTCCTTTGCTGTGTTTGGCACTCTGTCTGCCTTTGCCGGCGGCAATTTAACCCAATCGAATTCGATTGCCGCGGCCATGCATGAGATGTTTGCTGTTCCACACTTGATTAGCGGTACCGTATTAGCAGTCATTTCCGCGGCCGTGATTTTGGGTGGCATCCGATGGCTCGGTCGATTCAATGCAGTGCTAGTGCCCGTCATGGCTCTCATCTACATCGCAGGCGGTCTTGTGATCCTGGCCCTAAAAGTAGATCAAATCCCCGCAAGCTTTGGCCTCATCTTTCAACATGCTTTCACAAGGCAGGCAGCCGTCGGCGGCTTTTTAGGCGCGGGCGTCATGTCGGCGATTCAATTGGGGATCGTCCGGGGGATCTCTTCGAATGAAGCAGGGCTTGGCAGCGCGCCCATAGCCGCCGCCGCGGCAAAGACAGATGTCCCTGGCCGTCAAGCACTTATATCCATGACCGGAGTGTTCCTCTCTAGCTTTATAGTCTGCACGATCACCGTCTTGGTGATTTGCGTCACAGGGGTCTTTGGCACGACCGACGCGGCGGGCCTACCCCTCAATGGGGCACCTTTGGTCATTCGGGCATTTGAATCGGTGATTCCCGGTGGATCTTGGATTGTGGCAATTGGAATCGTCCTCTTTGGCTTTTCTACCATTCTCGGCTGGTCTTACTACGGAGAAAAATGTCTCGAATATCTGACCAAAGGGCGTTACATTCTTCCGTTCCGTCTCCTTTTTGTGGGTGTGACTCTCGTCGGATCTACCCTAAGTCTCGATGTGGTGTGGGCCCTAGTTGATATCATGAATGGGCTGATGGCATTTCCAAATCTTATCGCGCTCTTTTTCCTCTCGCCGATCATCATTCAAGAGAGCCGCACGTTTTTCCGTCTCGTTCAGCAAGAAAAAGAATTGGGCATTTCAGTAAAGGGATTTTAGATATGAGCATCCAGGCATTACCTAGTTCGTCAACGCGTGGATCAGCAATTGATCTGTTCGTTAGTCATGACCAAGCTCTGAAAGAACTGTTTTCTTTATATTACAACACGCTCAGAGAGATGATACGAAGCGGGGTCGGCTCTAAATGGCGACTGATCGATGAAATAGAGTCCGCAATAAAAACTCTTACGAAAAATGACCCAAACGTGAAAAGGATCTGTGACATCATGCTGCAGCACCTGTACGAAAAGATTCGAAGTAAATTATAAAAGCTCTTGGAGCTTTTGAGTCATGTCAGCAATTTGACGCTCAGTCTGCCGTTCGGCGGTTTCGAGCTTTTCTACCACTTCTTTAGGTGCGCGGTCGCGGAAGTCGGCATTGGCTAGCTTCGCGCGGGTCGATTCGAGAAGCTTGCGCGCTTTTTCTAATTCTTTCTCCAGGCGCCCTTTTTCTTTTTGTTTGAGCGAATCGGGGATCGGAATGGTGAGCTTAAAAGGGCCGACGAGCGCGCTCGCGCCAAATTGGGGTGTCTCTTCTGCTGTGAATTGGACTGAGATGGTGGGAGTGAGGGCGAGGAGGATCGACTGATGGGTTTGCGCGAGCTGCAACGCTTCGATTTTGCCAGAGAGGATGAGATGATTTTTTTCTTGCGGCGGTAGCTGCATCTCGGCGCGAATATTTCGGATCGCCCGGACGAGTTCATTCATCGTTTCAAAGGTTTTTTCTACGCCAGAGTTGATGTCCTTTTCGGATAGGATGGTCGGGTAAGGAGCTCGGATACAGGCAGGAGAGAGGAGCGCTTCGACTGTTTCTTGGGTGTAGAGGTCAGCTTTAGGTGATTTTTTTAGTCCGGTAAATTGAGCGCGGAGGATGGAGAAAATTTCTTCGGTGATGAAGGGGGAGATGGGATGCATCAGCCGGATGGAGTTGCAGAGGAGGATCACGAGGAGCTTTTGCTTATTCTTTCGGGCCTCTGGGGTACCGACTTTGCCAAAGAGGATAGGCTTGGCTAGCTCGACATAGGTGGCGCAAAAGTCGTTCCAGAAAAATTCGTAGGATCGGGTGGCAGCTCGATCGAAGGTGTAGGCGGAGAGAGCTTGATTGAGATCATCGATCGTCCGGTTGAGAAGCGAGAGGATCCAGTGGTCCTCTAAAGTGAAGAGGGAGGGATCGAGCCCTTTTGCGAGTTCTTGGGCGGAGAGCCCTTCGAGGTTCATGAAGACGAAGCGGGCGCCATTCCATACTTTATTGGTGAAGTTTTTGAATTCTTCAAAACGGCGAAGGTCGAGGTCAATTTGCCTTGCATGGGTCACGCTCGAGGTAAGAGCCATACGTAGAGCGTCAGTTCCATATTCATCGATGACTTCGATCGGATCGATGACGTTTCCTTTCGATTTCGACATTTTTTCCCATCGACTCGAGACGTCACTGGGGGTGGGAGAGCCGAGGTCGTATGATTTTTTCTCTTCAGGAGAGACATAGGCAGCGGCCCCTTCGGCGTTTGTTCTCCAGTACGATTTTCCGTAGATGAGGCCGTGCAGGAAAGTTTCACGGAAAGGAACCTCGTTCATGGCATATTCGCCCATGAGGATCATCCGGGCCACCCAGAAAAAGAGGATGTCGTGGCCGGTGATCAGGGTCGAAGTGGGATAGAAAGTCTTGAGATCATCGGTTTTGTCCGGCCAGCCAAAGATCGAAAAGGGCCAAAGGGCTGAGGAGAACCAGGTATCGAGTACATCGGGGTCTTGCTCGTACCGATCGGGATGACGAGCGATTTCTGGGGGCACTCCTTCTCCGTCATAGCAGATCCGGTGGCTTGGGTTGGTTTTATCATACCAGATGGGGATCCGGTGACCCCACCAGATTTGGCGGGAAATGCACCAGTCGCGCAAATGTTCGATCCAATGGAAATAGGTTTGTTCCCAATGGGGCGGAATGAGACGGACCCGCTTGTCTTTCACTGCCGAGATGAGTTTTTGTTTAAATTGGATCATCCGGATAAACCACTGCTTTGAGAGGTAGGGTTGGACGACCGCTTTCGAGCGGTAAGAGCGGCCGACACGGAGCTTGTGGGGTTCGATTTTGGCCAAGAATCCCAATTTTTTTAATTCGGCAACTATCCGTTTGCGCGCTTCTTCGGTGGTGAGTCCAGCATAGGGACCTGCTTGTTCATTGAGGCGAGCGTCAGGGGTGAGGATATTGATTAGAGGAAGATGGTGGCGCTGGGCCGCTTCAAAGTCATTGAAATCGTGAGCCGGGGTCAGTTTGACAGCGCCCGAACCAAAGGCCGGATCGACAAAGGGGTCGGCGACGATGGGAACGAGCCGGTTGGTGAGGGGAAGGCGGATCTGTTTGCCCACGGCAGAGCGGTAGCGGGCATCTTCTGGGTGGACTGCCACGCCGGTATCGCCGAGCATCGTTTCGGGGCGGGTGGTGGCGACGATGAGTTCCCCACTTCCATCGGCAAACGGATAGCGGATGTGCCAGAGGAAGCTATCTTGCTCTTCGTGTTCCACTTCATCGTCGGAAAGGGCTGTTTGGGTAACTGGATCCCAGTTCACCAGGTAATCGCCCTGATAGATGAGGCCGTCATCGTACATCTTTTTGAAGCAGGTGCGCACAGCGCGAGACAACGTTTCATCCATCGTGAAACGGAGGCGCGACCAGTCACAGGAGCAGCCAAGTTTACGGATCTGATCCAGAATTCTCTCTTGGCATTTTTCTTTCCAGTCCCAGATGTGCCTGACAAATTCTTCGCGGGGGAAGTCTTTGCGCCGCTTGCCTGTCTTGGCAAAGAGTTGTCGCTCTACGACCGTTTGGGTGGCGATGCCTGCATGGTCGGTACCGGGGACCCAGAGCGCCTCATACCCTTGCATCCGTTTCCAGCGGATGAGGATGTCTTCCAACGTGTCGACGAGGGCGTGGCCCATGTGTAAAACACCCGTCACATTCGGTGGAGGAATCACGATGCAATAGGGCTTTTTCCCAGAGTTGGGATCGGCCTTAAAATAGCCCCCCTTTTCCCAAAAGGAGTACCACTTTTCTTCAACTAATTTGGGGTCGTAGGCTTTGGGTAAATCGTTCATGCAAGGAGATTATAGCGGAGATCTATTTTTTCAGTCTTATTTTTCACTGCCGACTGTACGAGGGTGCGAATATATTATTTTTTACCACCGAGCACACCGAGAAGAAATATTTTTTATCATGGAGGGGTATTTATTTTTCTTGCGCGTATCCCTTTCCTCGGTGATCTCGGTGTGCTCGGTGTTAAATTTTTAGGGTTCTAAACTTTAGTGCAGAGAGGAGAAGAGCATCGAGAATGGCGCCTGCCTGGATCTCTTGCATGATTTCCGCTTCCGATTTGATTTCAGTTTGGATGTATTCGAAGGGATCGAGCGATTGGCCCATGAAGCGCAACTCTTTGGCCAGTACCATGTAAATTTTTTGGTTGCAAAGGGCGGCAAATGGGTAGCAGACGCCCATGAGTTCGAGATGAGCTGCCAAGTAGCCCGTTTCTTCGAGCAGTTCTCGGCGGGCGCCATCGATCGGCTCTTCATCTTTTTCGAGGCGGCCCCCGGGACAACCGAGGAGGTGCGATTCAGTGGGATGGCGGTATTCCCGGTTTAGGATGAATTTCTTATCGTGGGTTTCGGCGAGAATCACCACTGCATCGGAAGGGAGAGAAAAGTGGGTGTAGAGAAGTTCCTCGCCACTTTCTTTAGAGAGAAGGTCTTGCTTGATGCTCACGTATCCTCGGTGGATGACGTCACGTCTCAAGACGTTTGGCCTTTGCATGTTTGCCTATGGTTTTGTAGAAGAGATCGATTTGCCGGTAGAGTTCTTTTTTCTCCCACCAAAAGGCCCGTTCGATCCACCCTTTCTTTTCATTGATTTTTCCGGTGAGAAAATAACTTGGAAGAGCGGTGGTGGAGGGGTAGGGGGTATCTAAAACGCTTCCGAAATGGGCAAGCCCCGTGTTGGGTCCTTGCACAGCATAGAGCCAACAACCGTAGGGGAAGTGGAGAGGAGAGGTTTCTTGATTGAAGGCGTCTTGAGGAAGTTTTTTGATCAACGACTCGGCCTCGCCCCATTTTCTTTCAACGAGATAACTCCAGAGTTCAAGTGCGTCGAAATAGGTTTTTTCAGTGGAGGGCACTTTGATTTTTTTGAGTTGAGAAAGGGCTTCGCGGGTAGTGGATGGGTCTGCCTTTTTGAGGATTTGGCGTAAGAGATAAAAAAAGGTTCTCGATTCGCTTTTGTCCAAAGAGGTGGTCGCCTCCAAGATTGCTTTTGGGATGGATTGGCATGAGGCTAGAAGAGCAATTTTAAGGGCTTTTCGCCGCTTTTTAGGAAGAGCCTCTTCGCCGATTTGCCCCAGAATTTCTTCCACTTCGGTCGCCGCTTCCAGTTCCAATAAACAGTGGAGGGCATTGCAGAGCGGAATGATGGGAGTGGGTTTTTGCTCGCTCAGTTGTTTTGCGATTTCAGTGAGGATGGGGATTTTCGCAAGCCAAAAGGCGAGTTGGATGGAGGTTTGGGTGAGCGAATCTTGCGGGTCTTTACTCTCTTCAATGAAGGGGAGCGGCTCCCAGTTTTGTTTTAAACTTTCGATGAGTACGCGCGTGTCGGGATTGTCGAGGAGGTCAGGGATATGCCGAATCGCCAAGAGGATGATCCGGTAGGCAGCTTCCCGGTTATTGAGAGAGCTCTCGTGCATCCGGTAGACGATGTGTTCTTTCAAGATGGGAAGGAGCGGATGTTTCGGAAACTTACGCAGCGCAAGTTCTAGGCACTTGGCCTCCTCTTCCGCATCGCCCATTGCTTCGTAGACGAGCGATTTACCCAGATATTCGAGCGGAGCGCCCGGCGTTCGGTAGAGCCGCTCAAACTCTTTGAGGGCCAGGTGGAGTAGTTTATCGTGAGCGACCTTGGTCTTTTCCGATTTAGCTTTTTCTAAGAGCGTAAGCCCTGCTCGAAAGAGCGCTTCGCGCCCCTCCATTCGGCCGGGGAAGCTTTGGCCGACGCTCCGGTACTTTTGCAAGGCGACGTCATAGAGGCCGCGGCTTAAAAAGGCGTTGGGGACTGCCAAGCAGTTCACCATCACGTTATTGCTGCCATCAAAAATCTTGCAATCTTGGATTTCGAATCGGTCGTCTTTCGCCAAGAACCCAACATGGGCGCCGGACAGGGGAAGATGGCTTGCAAAGGTGAGTTTCAATTCGTTGTCGAGGTAGAATTTCAGGTGGTCATCGATTTTTTCGATGCAGATCGAATGCCACTTCTGGGAGCCTAGGAAGAGTTTTGGCACCTCCATCACCTGAACATTGCTGCGAAAAAGTTGGCAGCGAGGACGACTTTCCGATCCGATCCAGAGACAGTAGCCCTCTTCCAGACTCTCCCGCTCATTAGGGGCAGGAACACTGACGAGAAATCCGATCCCCTCTCCCTTAGCCGCCATCCGAACAGTGACCTCCATTCGGATGTTGTCCGAAAAGGAGGCTTTGGAAATCGAAAGAGCCGCCCATTGGGTCACATCGAAATTATGGGTGATTGCTAAGTGCTTGGCAAGGAGGACATGTTCTTGAAGTAACCAATCTTCTTTCCGATTCAAATCCAATTCAGCTGCAAAAATCCATTCGGGTCTTCCTTCGATATGATTTTTCACCTCACCGATGAGCTCTTCCACGCTTTGGAACCGGTCGGCCGGATCTTTCATCAAGCATTTGATGCAGATGGCGGCCAATTGGTGGGGGATTTCTCGATAGGGGGCCATTGCGGCAGGATCAACCATCTGTTCGCTGTGGACCTGCTTGCGGAAAGCGGCAATGTTTTTCCGTTGGAAGGGCAATTGAAGCGTCAAGATTTGATACAAAATCACGCCAAGGGCATACAGATCGGTTTGGATCGAAGAGGACATCCCCTTCAACCGTTCCGGCGCCATGTAGGCAAGCGTTCCCGTGATCTTGCCCGGGCGGGTCAAATCCTCGGCGACATTTCTCATCTCAGGTAGCGATTCATCGCTCTCCAATCGATCGATGAAATCGGCGATCCCCCAATCGAGGATCATCACTTCGCCATATTTTCCAATGATGATGTTTTCCGGTTTTAAATCCCGGTGGAGAACCCCTTTCGAATGGGTGTAGGCGATCGCCTCGCAAACTTGGAGGAATATCCGTGACAGAGCGGGGATCGACTTCCCAATCGGGTGGAGCGTCTCCCCATTTTTCTCCTGCTCTCTTGCCGTGCGGATGATCTGCCGAAGGGTTTCCCCCTCAACATAGGGCATCGTGTAATAAATTTCTGGAGGGTCAAACTGGATCGATAGGATCGGGACAATCGAGGGGTGAGTCAGGGAGCTGGCCACCTTGGCCTCTCTCAGAAAACGGCTCCGGACGGTCGGATTATCCTGTAATTCGGGCCGGATCCGCTTGACGGCCACTTTGCGGCCGCAGGATGGGTCCAGGGCCAAAAACACCTCTCCCATCCCCCCACGTCCCAGATTCTCCAGAATCTGGTAGGGGCCAATGGTTTTCGGCAGCTCAATATTTTTCTTCTCGCTCACGACAAATGGTTTCCCAGATTTCCTCAATACATGCAAGGGAAAAAAACAATTGGGGGCAAGCCCCCAGCTCTTCGTGAACGTGCCCGTGCCCATGCCCGATTTTTTTCACAGAGGAACAGGATAAACAGGATCGGCGAAGCGCCGGCAGGATGCGCAGGATAAAATTTTAAATCCTGTTTATCCTGCCAGCGAAGCTGATCCTGCCTATCCTGTCCTTTTTTTGTACGTTTTAGCCGCTCGATCGTTGATCCGGTCTATCCGAATATTTACATTTTTAGTAGACTCGCTATGTATGACCAAAAATCAAGTGATACTGACAGGGGATCGGCCGACGGGGAAGCTCCATTTGGGGCATTACGTTGGATCGCTCGCGGCGCGGGTCAAACTCCAAGACGAGAACCGGCAGTTTGTGATGCTAGCGGACACCCAGGCGCTGACCGATCATGCGCATGAGCCGGAGAAGGTCCGACAAAGCATTTTGGAAGTAGCCCTCGATTACCTGGCTGTTGGGATCGATCCCAAGAAGACCACGATTTTTATCCAGTCTCTCGTGCCGGCTATTCCAGAGTTGACGATGTATTTGTTAAACCTGGTCACCTGGAATCGGCTCAAGCACAACCCAACCGTCAAACTAGAAATTCAACAAAAGGGTTATGGCGAAGAGGTGCCGGCAGGGTTCATGATCTATCCCGTCTCCCAAGCAGCCGATATCACCATTTTTAAGGCCGGTATCGTTCCTGTGGGCGATGACCAAATCCCTGTGATCGAACAGTGCATCGAGTTGGTGCGTAAATTCAATCGTCTCTATAACACCGACGTATTAGTGGAACCGAAAGCGGTGATTTCCACCATTGCACGCCTTCCCGGGATCGATGGGAAGGCCAAAATGAGCAAGAGCATGAGCAACGCGATCTATCTTTCCGATACCTCGGACGAAGTAACGAAAAAAGTAAAGAGCATGTACACCGATCCCACCCACCTGCGTGTGGAAGATCCGGGGAAAGTAGAGGGCAATCCAGTCTTTACCTACCTAGACGCCTTCGCCCGCGACAAAGCGAAAGTGGATGAGATGAAAGCCCATTACCAGCGGGGCGGCCTCGGCGACTCCATTGTCAAAAAATACCTGCTCGATAATCTGCAAGATTTTCTCGATCCGATTCGGACCCGAAGAGCAGAACTTGCCAAAGACCCCAGAGCGGTCTGGGATATGCTCTTCAAAGGCACCCAAGAAGCGAACAAAACGGCCAATCAAACCATGGCCGAAGTTCGCCATGCCATGGGCATTGATTATTCGTAGCCATCATAAGATGTGTGCCTATACTTAAAAATTCACCACCGAGCACACCGAGAGCACCGAGAAGATGTATTTTTTATCATAGAGAGCTCAAGAGGAATTTTCAGAAGCATGGTTCAGTCGGTGTGCTCGGTGGTAAAAAAATAAGCAATCTACTTCTTCTTCTCTTCGATTTCGTGGTTAATGTCTTCTTCCCGTTCCGCTTCTGTTTTATTGGCACTTTCTACAAACTCACGGAACAAAATATAAATGGCTCCGATGGTGAATAGAACGGGGAGAAAAATCTGCCAAGAAATATCGTATTCAACTGTGACAAACGTACCCACAAAAACAAGAAGGGAAATGAACATGTCATAAGTTCTTCCCATGAGATACTGCCTAAGCGCCAAAGGCAGGCCGATGGCGAGCATGATGCCGGGCCACCACACTCCAGTGAAGATCAAAACGGCTAAGGATAGCAATAGCAGCGCGCCAGAAAAGGCGGCGGCACGTCTGCGAGAGGTAATTGGATGGGTCATAACTGTCTCCACGTTTACGCTCCACCATACAGTCCGCCCTATTTTTCGGCACTCTGATCTATTGATGACGTAAGTCATTAATTGCAAGCATGTTATATTTGTTAGTACGTTTTGTTGTGTTTTTGTTTGATAATTCGTGTTAAAATTGCTGTAAATTTACAGGCAAATATAGGTTATTTATGATGAAGGTTAATCCATCCTCAGCTTTCTCTTCTCCCTGTGTAAAAGCTGGAAAAACGAAATTCGAGTTCAAGGATTTGCCAGACGATATTTTAGTAAATATTGCTGATTATTTGGGTTCGCCAGCAACCTTTTCCGTATTAAATAAAAGATGTGAACAAGCATCTCTCAATACATATTCTGAAACACTTAAATCTTACGAAAAAAATCGAAACATCTATCCATTTATTCCTGAGGAGTTGGATGTATTATCAGAGCTTGGTGCGGTTAAAAGAACGTATGAAAATGTCATGAGCCGTATACATCCCGACTCGAGAAAAGAAATAAATTCAGAATTCAGTCCATTAGACCTTTCTTCTAAAATCGATCTCATAAAAGACCTCAACTTGATCAAATTTTTTAACATTTTACCTCTAGATAATAAACCTGATTTTTCTTATTTTCTATTCCCTTTGTCAGAGAAAAATAAAGCATCCCTGATTCGAAGATGGATGACAAACAATAGAGATAGTCTTGAGAATATAACTCACCTTCGTTTGTCATACGCAGGTCTGACATTTCTCCCGCCAGAGATTGGAATGCTGACAAACCTGATAGCGCTCGATCTCAGTAACAACAAATTGATCGCCTTGCCTGCAGAGATTGGAAATCTGATAAACTTGGAGAAGCTCAATCTCGATAGCAACCGACTGACAACTTTACCCGCAAAGATTGGAGCACTGATAAACCTTAGAGAACTTCATATCGGCTTCAATGAACTGATCACCTTGCCTCCGGAGATTGGAGCGCTGACAAATCTGAAGAATCTTTATCTCGGGAGCAATCAACTGACGGCCTTACCTGTTGAAATTGGGGGGGTGACAAACCTGAAAGAGCTTTTTCTCCAGCACAATCAACTGATAAACGTACCGGCGGAGATTGGAGCGCTGACAAACCTGAGAGAGCTTGACCTCAGATATAACCAACTGACTACCTTGCCTGCAGAAATTAGAGCGTGGACAAATTTGAGAGATCTTTATCTCGGGAGCAATCAACTGACAACAATACCAGCGGAGATTGGAGCGCTGACAAATCTGCGATGGCTTACTCTTGACGAGAACCGATTGACAACTCTGCCTGCAGAGATCGGAAGGCTGATAAATCTTGGGCGCCTTGAGCTTGGAAATAACCAACTGACGGCCTTGCCTGCAGAGATTGGAACGCTGATAAATCTTGGGCGCCTTGAGCTTGGAAATAACCAACTGACGGCCTTGCCTGCAGAGATTGGAACGCTGATAAATTTAAGAGAGCTTGAGCTTGGAAATAACCAACTGACGGCCTTGCCTGCAGAGATTGGAACGCTGATAAATTTAAGAGAGCTTGAGCTCTATAAAAACGAATTGGTAACTATACCGATGGAGATTGGAGCATTGACGAATCTAAAAAGTCTCTCTCTCAGCCACAATAAATTAGATGCCCTACCAGAAGCGATTAAGGCACTGAAAAATTTAGATTACCTTGGGGTAAGTGATAACCTGTTTTTCAGCAAGGAAGAGGCCCGATCTTGCGCAATCATGTAGGGATGAAAGATGCCCTATTTTTCAGCAGCCCATTAACAAAAAGGGTTCATTGAATTCTTAATGATGAATTTGGATCGATATTCCTTGAACCTATGAACCTATCTTCCAGTAGACAATAAAATCTTTACGCGTCATGATATAGCCCTCAAAACAAGGGAGTTGCGTGCTTGAGCAGGTTTGAGGGTCTTAAAGACAATGAGTGGGCTGCAGT
>Ga0334722_10002446_pt1 | contig 21099 bp, 18 predicted proteins | sample C3_bottom_MG_FD_207210 | JGI IMG/M metagenome (GOLD analysis project Ga0334722, IMG submission 207210) | Sediment microbial communities from Yellowstone Lake, YNP, Wyoming, USA - C3_bottom | ecosystem: Environmental > Aquatic > Freshwater > Lake > Sediment | place: USA: Wyoming | collected... | reverse complement strand
TCACTGCATGTGATTGGTTTAATAATAAATTTGGTGGGTCCTGGAGGATTCGAACCTCCCACCTCCTCAACGTCAATGAGGCGCTCTAGCCAAATGAGCTAAGGACCCGTACATAGTCCCAGTAATACAAATTATCATTATTCGGAATGTTCTCTGGGCTTCAATATCATCTTTTTGTACTCGACGTATCTATCAGATATGTCTCGTCCAAAGAAGATGTATCTTGAATCTCCAGATAATCATCCCGAATCACAATAATTTATATTACTTGGACTATATCTAAGGATACCAAAATAGAGGTGGTGACGCAAGAATATATGTGCTATTATATTGTCTGAGCGATGAAGTAAACTCACCAATTACCGAGCTCCGTTGGCGTAACAGTGTACGATAACATTGATTCATAAGCGTTCATTTGTTGTAAAAGCGAATGAAAAGTCCGGTGGAACCACCCGATTACAAGGGTCCGAGACATGCGATATATAGATTTAAATCACTTTAAATTTAATCATCGCATGTTTTTTATTTACTAAAAACAAGGAGCAGGGCAATGAACGAAGACAAATTACATATAATGCGACATAGTTTAGCTCATATTACAGCCGCTGCAGTCCAACGATTGTGGCCTGATGCAAAATTTGGTGTTGGCCCAACAGTTGATAACGGTTTTTATTACGACATTGATTTAGGTGAAGCTAAAATTTCCGAAGCAAACTTTGAAAAAATCGAAAAAGCAATGCGCGGAATAATTGAATATGGTGATAATTTTGAACAAATCGAAATGCCGATAGACGAAGCAATCAAATGGGCCAAAGAGAACAACCAGCCATACAAAGAAGAGCTTTTGAATGATTTGAAGCGATCTGGTACGACTGTCGCTAAAGATTTGGATATGGATGAAATTGGCGTCGCGACGGATGGCGAATCAGCTGTCGAAAGCGTAACTTTCTTTAAAAACGGAAAATTTATGGATTTATGCCGTGGTCCACACATCGCCAACACCAAAGAAGCCGGTGTATTTAAACTATTGCGCATCGCCGGTGCATATTGGCGCGGCAAAGAGGGTAATCCTCAAATGCAGCGACTATATGGCGTCGCTTTTGAAACTCAAACAGAATTGGACGAGTATTTGGAACGACTAGAACAAGCTAAATTGCGCGATCACCGTAAATTAGGCCAAGAATTAGATTTGTTTACATTCTCTGACTTGGTTGGTGCTGGGCTGCCAATGTATACCCCGCGTGGAACTGTGATTATAGATCAGTTGAAGGGTGTTTTAAAAGAAATCAGCAAAAAATATAGCATGTTGGCAGTCTCTATTCCGCACTTGGCAAAGATTGAACTTTACGAGACTTCTGGACATGCTGCTAAGTTCTCGGACGAGCTATTTTTTGTAAAAAGCCATTACAACCAAGAATTTGTGCTAAAACCAGTGAATTGTCCTCACCACACTCAAATATATGCATCTAGTCCGCGAAGTTATCGCGATTTACCGCTGCGTTATGTCGAACAGACGATGCAATATCGTGATGAGAAACCAGGCGCAATTGGCGGTTTGCAGCGAACCAGAGGATTTACCGTAGATGACGGTCATACGTTCTGTCGTCCTGACCAAATTGAACAAGAGGCGTCAATGATTGTTGAAGTTATTCAGCAATTTTATTCAAGCATTGGTTTGTGGGGTAATCATTGGGTATCGTTGTCGGTAAGCGACAAAAAAGCTCCTGAAAAATATATTGGCGAACCTGATGACTGGGTTTTGGCAGAAAAAATGTTGGCGGATGTCGCCGATAAATATAAACTTGAAGCCCGAGTCATGGAAGGTGAAGCTGCGATTTATGGTCCAAAAATCGACTTCATGTTCCAGGATGCACTTGGCCGTGAAACTCAACTAGCAACCATTCAATTAGACTTTGCGATGCCAAAGCGTTTCGGATTGAAGTATACGGATCAAAATGGTCAAGACAAGCATCCGGTTATGATTCACCGAGCAATCTTGGGATCATTTGAGAGGTTCATAATGTTACTAATCGAGCATTTTGCCGGTTGGTTCCCATTCTGGCTTGCGCCTGAACAAGTACGTATTTTAACTATTAACGATACGATAGGCGACTACGTCAAAGAAGTTGAAGACGTACTACGAGGCACGGTATTAATGAAGCCAATCAAATATGGCGATGTTCGATTTACTGTCGATGATCGTAATGAATCGCTTGGTAAAAAGATTCGTGAAGCAACAAATATGAAAATCCCAGTACAATTAATTGTCGGACAAAAAGACAAAGATGCACGCGAGGTTAGCGTTCGTACTCAAGCGGGCGAAGAAAAGATTAAACTAGACGATCTGTCTGGATATATCCAGAAGTTATAGAAAAATGGCAAGCAGTAACCCGAAGTTGCCGTTAGTAGTAATTGCAGGACCGACTGCTAGCGGTAAAACTTCGTTGGCGATTGATCTAGCTAAACTTTATGGTGGCGAGATTATCTGTGCTGATTCTCGCAGTATATATAAAGGAATGGATATCGGTACTGCCAAGCCGACTAAGGCCGAGCAGGCTACTATTCCGCATTGGGGGCTAGATTTAGTAAATCCTGGCGACAGCTTTTCGGCAGCAGATTTTAAAAAATATGCCGTCGAAAAGATCGATGAAATACGTCAACGTGGCAACGTTCCATTTTTAGTTGGAGGCACTGGATTATATATCGATGCCATCATTTTTGACTATAAATTTGGCGATCAAGCTGATTATGAACAACGTGAAATGCTGAATAATATGACATTGGCTGAATTGCATGACTATTGCAAAAACAACAACATAGCTTTGCCAGAAAACAAATTGAACAAACGATATGTTATACGCGCAATCGAACGAAATGGAGCAAATAACACTAAAAAAGAACGTCCGATTGACAATACAATCATTGTAGGAATAACAACTGACAAATCTGTTCTAATTTCAAGAATTGAACACAGAATTGAACAATTATTTGAAGATGGTGTTGTTAATGAGGCAAAAATGTTGGGCAAAAAGTATGGTTGGGGTAGCGAAGCTATGAAGGGTAATGTTTATCCTCTTGCTCGTTTATATTTAGACGGCAGTATTACGATGAGTGAGATGGTATTAAAATTGAACACTCTTGATTGGCAATTGGCAAAACGGCAATTGACTTGGCTAAGGCGCAACCCATTTATTAAATGGGGTACAATCGATGAGTTAAGGGCGTATATATCTAATCGGCTCGCCAAGTAAAACTTTGCATGTTATTATAGAACACGAAAGTTATCCGGAGAATATATATGATTGACGCACTATTTGGTTCGAAAACGAGGGTAAAATTGCTCTATCTTTTCCTAAATAATCCGGGGCAACCTTTTTATGTTCGCGAAATAACTAGAAAGATAGGCGAGCAGATTAACTCGGTCCGACGTGAATTGTCCAATATGATTGAGGTCGGCATAATCACGAGTGATAGCGCCGACAATAAACTGTACTATCAGATTAATCAGCGATATGAATATTATGTTCCACTGCGCGCCATATTCGGCAACGCCGAATCTAACGCAAAAGTCGCACCGGTTGCTGTCGACAATGCGTCATTGGATGAATATAGTTCAATGTTGCATGATATTGCTGGTCTGCGACTGGCGTTATTTGCTGGCGTATTAGTACGAGGTTCGACCGCGCCCATAGACGTTGTACTCGTGGGTGATGTGGCGCCAACCAAGGTAAACGCTCTAATTAAAAATATTGAAAAAAGCGAAGGCCGCGAAATTAATTACAGTGTGCTGTCATATGATGAATTTTATTACCGTCTCAGTGTTCGTGATAAATTTATTACTGAGATTTTAAATAGTAAACATAATGTAGTTATTGATAAAGATAACATACTGAATAAAGAATAAGGGAGATTGAATAAAAGTGTTTGAAATTGAATATAAGGGTGCAAACTCTGTAATAATTAGCACAAAAAAAGCTAAACTGGTTGTTGACCCAAAATTGTCACTTGTCGGTATGAAGGACGTATCGGTTAAGGACGCAGTTGAGTTGGTCACCGAAGAAAGATTCGCAGTTAACGATCCTGACGCAACTTTATTAATTGACGGCCCAGGCGAATATGGAGTAGCTGGATTTGATATACGTGGTATACCAGCAAGGCGTAGTATAGATGCTGAAAACGAAGGTATGCTGTCGACTATTTACAGAGTAGAAATAGGCGAAACGCGAATTGGAATTATTGGTAATATTGATAAAAAATTGTCCGACGAGCAACTTGAAAGCCTTGGCGTGTTGGACATTTTGATTTTGCCTGTCGGTGGCAACGGCTATACACTTGATTCAGCGGATGCCGCTAGCCTTGTTGGTGCGATTGACCCAAAAATCGTTATACCAATACATTATGCCGATAGCGCATTAAAGTATGAAGTACCACAGGATAACCTGAAGTTATTTATTACCGAAATGGGCGTTCCGGTTGAGACCGTAGCAAAATACAAACAAAAACAGTTGCTAGCTGGTCCAGCAACTTTGTCGGTAGTCGAAATCACACGCAGCTAGTTTTGATTAGATATGGTAATAAAAAATCCCTCCGTTTGGAGGGATTTTTGTATTGAACATGAGCGTTAGGCAATGATGCCTTTCTTTTTTAGCGTACGGATTGCTTGGGTACAAAGTACCATAGTAACTTTTTGACCATCAATCTCAAAGGTTTTCTTTTGGAGATTTGGCTTAAATACTCGATTCGTGCGACGCAAAGAGAAGCTCACATTGTGGCCGAATTGTTTGCCTTTTCCAGTTAATTCACAGCGTGCTGCCATAATATTTCTTCCAATTATTTTTTACAATCTGTACCAGTATAGTGCTTTTTCATCTATTAGTCAAGGAGTAGGCCGTGATGTTCTGATTAGCTCAAACTTGATATACTAAAGGGCAGTGAATGTAGATATTATATATATTGTAATTGTTATCGTTACTGTACTTATATCGATGACGCTCCATGAGGCTATGCATGCATATGCTAGTTATTGGCTTGGCGATTACACGGCTAAGATGCAGGGCAGACTGACGTTAAACCCAATCAAGCACATTGATCCCTTTTTAACGATATTATTACCAGTTATGTTGGCGATTGTGGGTGCTCCTGTGTTTGGAGGTGCCAAGCCTGTTCCGATTAATCCTTTTGCTTTGCGTTGGGGCGAGTGGGGTATGGCGCTAGTCGCTTTGGCGGGTCCATTAACTAACTTTTTTATTGCATTTGTCACCTTTGGCATATGGGTTCTGATCGGGCTTCCACAACAGGGGATTGTTGGTGAAATTTTCTTAACTGCGGTATCTGTGAATTTAGGTTTCTTTGTGTTCAATATGATTCCAATCCCGCCGCTTGATGGATCACGTGTATTATATGCGCTGGCGCCAGAGTTTGTGCAACGTGGCATGGAGGCGATTGAGCGCTTTGGGATTATGGTCGTATTCGTCGTTATATTGGTTGCTGGGTCGTCGCTCAGTGTATTTATGGGCACGGCAGTCAACTTCTTTTTAGAGGTGTTCAGCAACATCTTCATTCACTAAAATGTTATAATAAAGATGTCCCAGGATGAGCCTAGGCGTAAATGATTTTCCTGAATATCATTTAGATAGGGAGCTTTAATGATTCATTTCCTTGGAAGTGATTTGCGAGCACCCACCTTGCCTTTACGGTAGGGAATATCATGCGCCGACAGTAAACCTTGGGACTTTAAGTGTTATAATTATATCTGGCAGTTCATTAGGTGATCGCCCCGTAACCTTTTACTAGGCTACGGAGAGGAAAGTCCGGACAGTACAGAGCATGACAGTCGCTAACGGCGACCGGGGGCAACCCTAGGGAAAGTGCCACAGAAACGAAACTACCTGGAAGAAATTCTAGGAAAAGATGAAACGAGTGGGGTAAGAGCCCACAGCATGCCATGGTGACATGGTGCGAAGGTAAACCCTGTCAACTGCAAGGAGATCTGCATAAAGGATTGCTCGTCCGCAGGTCGATACCCGCTTAATCTGATAGGCAACTATTAGACTAGATAGATGATCGCCCACGACAGAACCCGGCTTATCGATGGGCTGCCAATAAAAATAACCACCTCTTATCTACGGAAGTGGTTATTTTTATTGCAAAGAAGTATTATTTTGCTTCTTTGACGATTTCTGCAAAAGCTTTAGGCTCGCTAACAGCTAATTCAGATAACACTTTGCGGTCAATTTGAATGTCGGCTTTCTTTAGACCGGCAATCAATTTTCCATAAGTTGTGCCTAGTTCGCGGGCAGCAGCGTTGATACGGGTGATCCATAGACCACGAAGATCACGTTTTCGGTTGCGTCGATCACGGTATGCGTACTGAAGAGATTTGATAACCCCTTGTTTTGCAAGTCTAAATGACCTAGTGCGGCCGTGTTGCATGCCCTTGGCTAGTTTTAATATCTTCTTGTGCTTAGCTGTGGCAGGAACGCCTCGTTTTACTCGCATAATTTCTCTCCTTTATTAAATCCCAAGCGCTCTTTTAACGTTTTGTGCCATACCACCGGTAACTGAAGCTGTGGTATTGATAGCGCGCTTGCGGCTTTTACTTTTTTTGGTCAACATGTGGTTACCAAATGCGCGGCTTCGGGTTAGCTTGCCGGTACTGGTGACTTTAATTCGTTTTGCAGTCCCTTTATGGGTTTTCATTTTTGGCATAACTATTTACTCCTTACTACTATGCTCAGATTTCGTCCCGCCATCTGAGGTTTCTGTTCTAATATTGCGTCTTCTTCCAGTAGGGATACGATTCGATCAATCATTACGTATCCTAAATCTTGGTGCGCCATTTCTCGGCCGCGGAAGAAGATAAAAATCTTTACTTTGTGGCCTTCTTTTAGGAAACCACGGATTTTGCGAAGTTTGATGTCTAGGTCATTAGCCCCGATTTTCAAACCCATACGCATTTGCTTTAACTCAATCGTCTTAGCGTTTTTCCGACTTTTCTGTTGTTCTTTCATTTTTTGATACTGGTATTTTCCCCAGTCAACCACCTTAACAACAGGTGGATCAGCGTTTGGTGAGATTTCAATAAGATCGACTCCTGCTTCCTCGGCGATTTTTAATGCCTCAGATAAACTCATGACCCCTAATTGATCACCGCTTGGCCCGATAACACGTAACTTTTCAGCTCGAATTTCTTGGTTGATGCGAATTGATTTACTGATCTTGGTTAGGTCTCCTTAATTGAATCTCTTGACGTTGAGTGATTACTCGGTAGTTATTCTATCAGATATGGCACAGTAGTTCAAGTATATTAGCTGCGATATTGCAGGGCCTCGCTAATGTGTTCTACGAGGATGTCATTTGAGCCGGCTAAATCGGCTATCGTTCTGGCAACTTTGATGACTTTAAAATAACTTCGCGCACTGAGTGATAATCGATTGGCAGCTTTTAGCAAGAGGGACTTTGCCTCATTTGATAAAGGCGCATACTTTTTTATGTCATTATTGCCTAGCGACGCGTTGTAAATAGTACTATCATTATAGCGACTATTTTGCGCGTTAATTGCGTTGGTTATGTCTAATACCGCTGACGAGTGTTGAGAATTTGTCAACGAATCTGCACACAATAATGATTCATTGGGTACGCGTGACACATTCACTACTAGGTCGATCCGGTCTAGTAAGGGCCCTGATAAACGTTTTTGATAGGCGAGGATTTGATTGCTTGTACACGAGCATTCTTTGGTTTTGTCGCCATAATACCCGCAAGGACATGGGTTCATTGTCGCAACAAGCATGAAGTCTGCTGGATAAGTTACGTAAGCATTTGCTCGACTGACATCTATCTTTTTGTCTTCAAGTGGTTGCCTTAATGTTTCTAGTGTTGATCTGGGATATTCAGGAAATTCATCCAAGAACAATACTCCGGTATGAGCCAAGCTTATTTCGCCAGGTTTTGGATGATTACCGCCACCGACTATAGATATAGGGCTGGCTGTATGATGGGGTGATCGGAATGGTCGTTTACAAATGATTTCCTCGTTTATTTTGCCTGCAAGACTGTAAATTTTCGTGACGGCAATCTGTTCTTCTGGTGTTAGATCGGGTAATAAATGGGCTAAGGCCTTAGCAAGCATTGTCTTGCCCGCACCAGGAGTTCCTGTGAGTAGGATGTTATGGTGGCCCGCTGCGGCTATGATTAAAGCCCGTTTTGCCTGATCCTGGCCCCTTACGTCGTCAAGAAGAGGGTGAGATGGCTTCGAGTCGGTCTTTGTGTCGGATGGAGTATGTAGAGGGTTGTACGGGCTTAAAACAACCTCGTTTTTTAGATGGAGGAATAGCTGTTTGATTGATGTTATGCCGAATATTTCGATACCGTCTATTAAACTGGCTTGGCCAACATTCATAAGAGGTAGAAAGACGCGTTTATATCCAGCCTGTTTGGCCATTTGAGTGATATTTATTGAACCCTTTATGGGTCTTAAGCTGCCATCCAACGCTAATTCACCGGCAAAAACAGAACCATCCAGCTCTTTTTGGTTTATTTGCCCACTGACGCACAAGATAGAAAGAGCAATTGGTACATCGTAATGAGCGCCGTCTTTTGGTAATTCAGCCGGGGCTAGATTTATCGTTATGCGCTTTTTGGGAAATTCAAGTAGGGAATTTGTAATTGCACTGCGAACGCGCTCCTTTGCTTCATCAATTGCTTTATTACCCAGGCCAACAATCTGAAGAGAGGGCAGTGATTTTGCAGTATCACTTTCGACTTCAACGATATGACCATCAAATCCGATAGGGGCAACTGTTATTACTCTGGCAACCATAAGCTTAATTTAAGCACGGCTAGTCATAATGTGCAATCTATGATACAATCAAGGTGTTACGTTGGGGCTGATTTAGCTTTCGACGAAGGGATTTTAACAGATTATTTTGCAAGTCGAAGGTACGCGTCAAGTACATAATTAATTGCAACATTTATTGCAAAAGCAAAAAGCTTCGTAACTGAGTTAGCAACCGCTTTCCAGCCACAAGCTCTAGCAACAGCTCGGGTTTAACCTGGGCCATCATATCAGCCAGGCGACATAGAGTTGGTGTGGTGTTATAAGTATGTCGCTTACTGATTAGTGGGCAGCAACGCTAAAAAGAACATCAATATTGCGCGACAATCCAGAGTATTTTGTGTCTGGCTTTGAGCTCCGGTAGTCGTTAATACCTAAGTCAAACTAAACTTGTAGATGAATAGTCGGTTACCTTTCGGACCGGGGTGCGATTCCCCGCAGCTCCACCAAACTGGATATTTATACTCGTCATATGGCGAGTATATTTTAATTTCTGTTGGGCACATCTTTTAATTGGAAATAAAAACAACCGCCTGCGAGGAACGGTTGTTTTTGTGGAGTTTTTTGAATATCTGTTTGTTTTGGGCTTCTGCATAATTTTTTTATTCAGAAGCTACCCCTATAATAGAGCTCCAAAACGCTTGTGTCAATAACAATTATTAAAATCGCCTAGTAAAAAATACTACGTGTGGAAAAGCAGCTTTTACGTAAGAGTCGGCGAAAGAAAGGGGGTGCTGGTAACGGGTGACGCTTGGTCAAGCGAGATTTAGTATATGTTAATCCACGTAACCATTTACGATTAGCGGATAAATGGATTGATCGTCGGAAAACACAAGTAAGTATGTAAGCATGCCGAGAGCTACACATATATTAAACATGTCACATGCCGGACATAATAAATGCAGAAATTAAAATATCAAATATGATCGAACACGCAAAATATATAAACGTAATACTTAATAAGTCACGAATTCGATGAATGCTTAATTTGGTTGATGCAAAGAACCGCTAAGCTATGGTGAGTTAAAATTTCAATGTTGGCGATGAAGTAGTGAGCCTAAAATAAAAGGTTATCGGCGGGATGCATCGTAACGGACGGACAATAATAGTTAATATAACAACGTTGTAAATTATGATATTTACTGTAATTTACAGATTAAAATTATCCAAATTGATATTGACATGCATTGAATACATCAATAAACACCTGTTGGTATATTGACCAAGCATGCCGCTTATGTTAGTGTAAAAACAGGTTTATACAAAAACAAACAAAAGCTAAAAACCTTAACAATTTGACTTTACACTGATCGTTCTTTTGACGGTAACTCGGTGACGGCACTAATACATTTGTATTGTGATTGGCGTCGCCGATGCTCCGCCAAATGGCGTGATGCGCGTATGTTTTAGTACCGGTGCGTTTTGCACTGAGGAATAACATACAAGGACATTTGCCCCGAGTTTTCTCGGAGCGGTCAGTACAACAGCCTGCGGTGGCAAGTTGCCTGTGGTTCACACGCTCAATATTTTTATAAAGTGGCGTATGCTGCAATCCTGGCACATAGCTTGTCACTCAGGCTCGTTTCAACTCTATAATTTAAATGATATAGTAACGTAGTAATGCTAAAAATATTCGTCACGATAATATCAGTCATAAGCCTCTGCTTGTTGACTGTTTTACTAAACGTTACCACACCTGCGACAGCGGGTCCTTTTGGGATTTTAGCCATATTCTTTTTTGCATATTTGTTATCACTTGGAGTGATAACTTATTTAATATTCTGGGGTAGTTACGTGATTGCCCGCGTATCAATGATATTCATTGTTCGAAAACCACTTGAAGTTATGACATTCAAAAGTTCTTATTATTATTCAACCGTCATAGCTGCCGTGCCTATATTGCTGATCGGGTTACAATCTGTTGGTGCAGTTGGTTTATATGAATTTATATTGGTGATGGTTTTTGCTGTTATCGGTTGTTTATACGTATCAAAAAGAGTGCAATAGATTTTTGCATAAGCTTGTTGTTGTCGTGATATAATTACAGATATGAAGCCAGAGACTCCATCTCAACAGTTTACCCCTGAAAAGGCTCCGATTCGTCCCGAATCGACTATTGAGTATTCACCAAATACAAACAACCCCGAGCAAGACTTAAAAAATAGTGGTGAACGGTACGAACAAAAGGCTGAAGCGAGCGCTATTTTGGCTGATGTCAACATGACAACGGCTATACCGGCCCCTGTTATCGGCAATAGCGATGTAGCTCAAAATACAACGACAGTCGATGCTCCGTTAATCGCCAAAGATGATGATTTGATTGAGAATGAATGGATAAAAAAGGCGAAAAAGATAGTCACAGAAACACAGGATGATCCGCATAAACAAGAAGAAGCAGTAAGTAAATTACAGGTTGATTATTTGAAAAAACGCTTCGGAAGGGAGCTGGGCGTTGCTGAATAAGTTAGCGTCTAGGTATGTGACGATAGTATGGTTAGCTTTGTAATCACAGTCATTATTGTCCTTATAGTGGGTATAGCAGCCGCTGTGTTTGTGTATTCGCAGTATAAAAAAACAGTGCGTGAAGCAAAAAATTACGAGCGTGGTCTTAAGATGATCCCTATGTATATTCATATTCCACCCTCAAGCGACGACCTAGAGGGCAATGGTCGTGATGAGCGCGATGTCATAGAAGAAGTGCTTTCTCAGGCTCAAGCAATGTATAACATTATATCGAGTACGGCTACTAAAGGGTTCAAGAGCCGCGTATATGGACAGCGGCATTTGTCGTTTGAGATTGTAGCGCATGAGGGATTAATACATTATTACGCAGTTGTGCCGGCTGTTTTGACTGATGTCATAAAACAGGCAATTGAGGCTGCTTACCCATCTGTACGATTAGAAGAAGTCGAAGAGCGTAATATATTTAATCAGGCCGGCAAGATAAGCGGAACGATAGGCGGCGAATTTACTTTGAAAAAAAGTTACGTATATCCAATCGCCACATATCAAGAATCAAAACGTGATGCTGCACGAGCGCTTCTTAACGCATTGTCTGCTGCGAATCGTGAAGATGGGGCTGCGATACAGTTATTATTTAGGCCAGCAACCGAAAGCTGGGTAAAGAACTCGATATTTGCGGCCAATAAGATAAAAAAGGACAAGGGATCAAATGCAGCCGGGCTGGGCGGTAAAAGTTTGATGGCGGCATTTTGGAAGCCGCCTGAGGCAAAAGAGACAAAGCCAGAAGATAAACAATTAACATCGCTCGAACAAGGTCTTGTTGAGGCAATCGAAGAGAAAACACGTCACCCTGGTTATGAAGTGCTTATACGAGTTGTTGTCTCGTCCAACACGGCGGCTAGGTCACAGTCATTACTTACTAATATAATCGCTGCATTTTCATTGTTTGACTCGTCGACCAATAACGGCTTTAAATTTAGCATTGCTAAGAATATAGAAGAATTGGTGACTGCATATATTTTCCGCTTTTTCCCTCAGACGGTAACGCAAAATGTGCTAAATAGTGTTGAATTGGCGACTATATTCCACTTACCTGATCAAAATAGTATTCCAACTTCTCAGGTGCAGCGCCAAATGACAAAGCAGGTGGATGGTCCAACGCAAATTATGGAAGAAGGTTTCTTGTTAGGATATAACGAGTTTCGTGGGACTAAAAAACAAATCAGACTAAGTACTAACGACAGGCGCAGGCATACATATATGATTGGCCAGACAGGAACAGGCAAGTCTGGGCTACTCGAAAATTTGGCTTTTCAGGACATGATGGATGGTCGTGGTTTCGCATTTATAGACCCACACGGAGATTCTGTTGAAAAATTATTAGGCATGGTACCGAGAGAACGAGTTGAAGATGTGATTTATTTTAGTCCGGGTGATATCGATAACCCAGTCGGGTTGAATTTATTCGAATTTGAGACGCAAGACCAGCGTGATTTCTTGATTCAAGAAGCAATATCGATGTTATATAAATTATATGACCCTGGGCATACTGGCATTATCGGCCCTAGATACGAACATTGGTTCCGAAATGCTTCACTTACAATTATGAGCGACCCAAAGGGATCGACGTTTATTGATATCCCTCAGGTCTTTAACGACCAAGCGTTTACGGATGAGAAATTGAAATATGTGACTGACCGAACAGTGCTTGATTTTTGGAATAAAGAAATGGCGCAGACAAGCGATGCGAATAAGTCAGAGGTTTTGGGCTGGTTTGTCAGTAAGTTCGGCGCGTTTTTATCGAATGAAATGATGAGGAATATACTTGGACAGACAAAGAGTGGCTTTAATCTGCGTGAAATTATGGACAACAATAAGATTTTGTTAGTCAACCTATCTAAGGGGCGAACTGGCGAACTAAATTCACAGTTGTTGGGTATGATATTTGTGATGAAATTTCAGGCTGCAGCTATGGGTCGGGCAAATATACCCGAAGATGAGCGTAAAGATTTTGCGCTTTACGTTGATGAGTTCCAGAATTTTGCAACTGACAGTTTTGAAACGATTTTGTCTGAAGCAAGAAAATATCGTTTGAATTTGATACTTGCCAACCAATTTATGACACAGTTGACTGACAATATTCGTGAAGCAATTATAGGTAATATTGGCACGGTCATTAGCGGACGTATCGGCATCACCGACGCCGAAATATTGCAGAAAAAATTCGCTCCAACGTTTGACGCAGAAGATTTAACTAAATTGCCAAACTTCCAAACTATATCATCTGTCATGGTTAATGGTGTGCCCTCGGCTGCATTTAGCATGACATTAGTTCCACCAATGGGACAGTCAAATCCACAGTTGCGGGATGCTCTTAAAAAGCTGTCTGCCGCCAAGTATGGGCGACCACGAGCGTTAGTAGAACAAGAGATATTTGCTCGCTTAGGTGCGGGTGATGCTGCCAAGAAAGCAAAACTGGATGCTGTTAGGAAGGCACAACAAGATCGAATAGATAGTAGTAACGCGGCGCCTTTGGCGACCGGTCAGGCTAATAGTCAGATGCCTAGCAGCGGATCATCGTTCTTGGATGAATGGCTATTGAAGCGTCAACAGATTGCTGCTACGACATCGAATGATGTTAGCGTTTCGGCTACGCCACAACCAGCAAAAGTCGACGAACTGCACATTCGAGAGCAGGGAACCGACGACGAAGTTTCATTTAAGATTCGATAGCTAATAAGCTGGTCGAATATTTAGTTACGATTTTTTGCCAGTTATGAGTACTTTGATGTAATCAAAAATAATGCCAATAATCCATCCGACAATAAAAGCGACAATTGTTTCTGACCCCGAGAGGTTATAGCCGATTGTTTTGGATGTCGTATATACGAATAGAGTTAGTACAAATGCAACAATCGATCCATAAAGCATGGCATTAGGCCGCGCGATTGTGCTACTTATAATATCGCTTATTCTTTCAACGTATCTGTTGTGAATAATCTTACTAAAAAGGCGACTTGAGGCTGGAAGCTCAGTCTGGACACGTTTTATCGTGCGAGCGTAACTTTCATTACGTTGTTTTTTGTTGATGGTGCTACGCCTTGCAGCACGTTCTTTCTGTGCCTTATCCTTATTATTTTTAGCTTCGGCTGCAAGATTAGCGGCTTCGACGCGCTCTCTTTCAACCTGAGCTTCTTTATCCCTGGGTGATAGCCCATGAAGTTCTAATTTGTCGCTTAATTTCTCTGGATTATCACTCATTAGTAATTACCTCGTTTTTTATAATATCGTTCCTGCTATTTCATCTTTGCGTATTAATCTTATCTCTTTTTCGAGTTGACGGCTTCGGGCATAGAAGTAAGCAATAATAAGCAGTAATATGCCCGCAAAGGCCACATTTTCAACTACTCCTGCTTTTGGAAGATCTGTAATGACGCCTTCCACGGTTTTTAATACCGGGCAATCAACGCTGACATTTATTAAATTACCAAAGGCATTCGTCATCACACAGTCGTATGATTTTGGATTATTAACACCTTGCGCGGTTGCAGGTGTCGTATCAAGCAATCTAATTGTGAATGTTCTGGTTTGTTTTGTATTTGGTGCCAACGTAACATCTGGCCACGTTAGTATTTTGTTTGTATCTAACACACCGCCGCCATTGTCTATTAGAGTCGAATAGTCTAAAACGTCTATCAGGGATTCTTTTAATTGTGTGGTCGCAGGGGTTGAGCCAGTATTTTCGATAGTAATAGTATAGCTAATTTGATCACCGACATATGCTTTGACTGACGATGCGTCGACAAACCCCTGGGATGCATTTGTTGCCGTCAGAGATTTAATGACATCGCCGGCAAGGGATTGATTGTCCGCTAGGACTAATGCTCCGATAGAATTGACGTTTGAATTTGAGGCGTTAGCTGATTCTGGGGGCTGGAATACTGCAAATGATTGAATAATGATAGTTAATATCACGAAAATCAGGCCTAACCGTCTGGTTATTTTGTCCTTACGTAATTTTTTTGAGTAATATCCAAGTTGGCCAACAAGCGCGGGGCTAAAGGGTAAATTGGATACTATTTTTTTAAACATATTTATTTTTTATATTTTTTTAGATTTATCTCTTATACAACACTTTAGCATAAGAAATATGTTCAGCGCAATAGCCTTATAATGGCTTGAGTGAACACAAATTATTCGTTATAATGGTACTATTGTAAATAGCTAGATTAGTCTGGAATAGATAAGGGAGTTAATAGTGGCTAAACAAAAAATTGATAATTCTTATGACGCGTCGCAGATTCAGGTCCTTGAGGGACTTGATCCAGTACGCAAACGACCAGGTATGTATATCGGTAGCACCGGTTATGATGGCCTGCACCATTTAATTAAAGAAATCGCAGATAACTGTGTCGATGAGGCTATCGCTGGATACGCTACTAAAATTAATGTCATTATGATGGCAGACGGTGGTGTTACAGTGACAGATGATGGGCGCGGTATCCCCGTTGATAAGCATCCTAAAACGGGGCTTAGCACGCTAGAAACTGCTCTGACCGTCTTGCATGCCGGTGGTAAGTTTGGTGGTGGTGGGTACAAGGTATCATCTGGTCTTCACGGTGTAGGATCAAGCGTCGTAAACGCATTATCAACGAAGCTTATCGCAGAAGTTGTTCGCGAGGGTCAATTGTATCGCATAGAGTTTGCCCGGGGTGTGACCCAAGGTACGTTGCAAAAACTAGGCAAGACTGATCGTGTTCGTGGAACTACTATTATTTTCTATCCAGACCCAACTATATTCAAAGAAATGACGGAGTTTGATTACAAATGGGTTGTGAATTATTTGCGACACCAGGCGTACTTGACGAAGGGAATTTACGTTGCGGTTAAAGACGAGCGAACTAACGAACGAGAAGCTTTCTATTTTGAAGGCGGTATCCAAAGTTATGTAAAACACCTTAACGTTGGTAAAGAGGTTGTTAGCGAAAATATATTCTATGTTGAAAAACAAATCGAAGATTCGATGGTTGAAATCGCCGTTCAATACAACGATACGTATGTTGAAATAGTAAAACCGTTTGCCAATAACGTCCTAACAGCCGAAGGTGGAACTCACTTAGTAGGTTTCCGTTCAGCTTTGACTCGCGTTATTAATGACTATGCTCGTAAAAGCGGATTGCTAAAAGAAAAAGAAGAAAACTTGACTGGCGATGATATTCGCGAGGGTTTGACCGCCATTATCTTGGTTAAATTACCAGATCCTCAATTTGAAGGACAGACCAAGGCTAAACTGGGCAACCCAGAGGTTCGACGTTATGTTGAGCAAGTGATGAACGAGTACTTCTCTTACTATTTGGACGAAAACCCAAATGTCGCAAAACGAATCGTAGGCAAGGCACTTTTGGCCGCTCGCGCTCGTAAAGCTGCTCGTGCAGCCCGCGACAATGTTATTCGTAAGGGCGCGCTCGATGGTCTTAGCTTGCCAGGTAAATTAGCCGACTGTTCAAGCAAGAGTCCAGCCGAATCAGAACTGTATATTGTAGAGGGTGACTCTGCCGGTGGATCAGCAAAATCTGGACGCGACAGTAGAACTCAGGCGATTTTGCCACTTCGTGGTAAAGTTTTGAACGTCGAAAGAGCTCGTTTGGACCGTATGCTGGGCAATAACGAGATTGTAAGCCTGATTAGGGCGATGGGTGTAGGCATTAGTGACCAATTTGATATTTCTGGTTTGCGATATCACCGAATCATTATTATGACCGATGCCGACGTCGACGGAAGTCACATCGCCACTTTGTTGATGACATTCTTTTTCCGCTATATGCGTGAAGTGGTTGATGGCGGATATATATATCTAGCTAAACCGCCGCTATTCTTGTTGCGTGTTGGTACAAAAAAACACTATGCTTATAGTGATGACGAGAGAGATGCAATTGTTGATCGTTTAATAGCAGAACGAAAAGAAAAGGGCGTCAAGATTGATCCAAATGACGATCGAGGCAAGCAAGCCGGAATAACCATGTTGCAGCGATACAAAGGTCTTGGAGAAATGGATGCCGAACAGTTATGGGATACAACCATGAACCCAGTCAACCGTGTATTAATTCAATTGAATGTTGAAGATGCCGAACGAGCCGACGCTATTTTTACCAAATTGATGGGCGACCAGGTTGATTTAAGGAAAGCTTTTATACAAGGACGTGCTAAGTCGCTTAATCTTGAGGAGTTGGATATATAGTTATGGATGATGAAAAAAATACATCGATTGAGGGCGAAGTTGTAGAAGTTGCAACACACTCACGTGTTGTAGAAAAGTTAACAGTCGAAAACGTGATGGAAGACAACTTCCTTCGCTACTCGATGAGCGTTATTATCGATCGTGCGCTTCCTGACGTACGCGATGGTTTAAAGCCAGTACATCGTCGAATTCTATTTTCTATGGGTGAACAAGGTTTGCGACCAGGCGGCAAGTTTAGTAAGTCGGCTCGTATCGTTGGTGACGTAATGGGTAAATATCACCCACACGGCGATACAGCTATTTATGACTCTATGGTTCGTTTGGCTCAAAACTGGACTATGCGCTACACATTGGTTAATGGTCAGGGTAACTTTGGATCTATGGACGGTGACCCAGCGGCAGCTTCACGATATACGGAAGCCCGATTGGACAAAGCTGGTAATGAACTGCTGACCGACCTGGACAAAGAAACTGTTGATTTTCGTGACAACTATGACGGATCTGAGCGAGAGCCAGTCGTTTTGCCAGCGAAATTACCAAACTTACTATTGAATGGACAAATCGGTATTGCCGTTGGTATGGCAACAAGTATCCCGCCACATAATTTGGGTGAGTTAGTCGATGCAGCTATTTGTCTGATTGATAATCCCGAAACGACCACGTTAGATGATTTATTGAAACTTGTTAAGGGGCCAGATTTTCCTACCGGTGCCATAGTTTATGGTGGTGCACCGATGCGACAGGCCTATCAAACAGGTCGCGGAAGTGTCGTTATACGCGCCGTGGCGTCTATTGAAGAGACGAAAAAAGGCCGCAGCCAGATTATTGTGACCGAGATGCCATTCGCTGTAAATAAAGCAACACTTATTGAAAGAATCGCTGAACTTGTAAAAGATAAAAAAATAACAGCAATTAGTGATTTGCGCGATGAAAGCGCCAGAGGATCGGTCCGAGTCGTCATTGAATTAAAGAAAGACACATATCCAAAGAAAGTCTTGAATCAGTTGTATAAACTAACAGCTTTGCAGACAAGCTTCCACTATAATATGTTGGCATTAATTGACGGTATTCAGCCACGCATATTAGGTCTTGAAGATATCTTGAACGAGTTTATTAAACATCGCCAAATAGTTGTTCGTCGTCGAACGGATTTTGAACTACGCAAGGCCAAAGAACGTGCTCATATTTTGGAAGGCTACAAGATAGCTCTGGATCACATTGATGAGGTCATCAAGACTATTCGTGCTAGTCGTACATCCGAAGATGCAGAAGTGGCTTTGATTGAAAAATTCAAATTGTCATCAATCCAAGCCAAAGCAATCTTGGCTATGCAGTTGCGACGTTTGACTGGGTTGGAACGAGAAGCTATCGAAAATGAATTGAAAGAACTATTTGATTTAATCGCAAAACTTGAAGCTATTTTGGCTGACGAAAAAGAAGTCTTACGAATAATCAAAGCAGAACTTTTGGAAATGAAAGAAAAATTCAATGATGGTCGACGTAGTAAAATCATAAATCACGAATTGGGTAAATTTAGTGACGAAGAGCTGATTCCAGAGGAAGATAGCGTGATTTTACTAACTACCGAGAATTACATTAAACGAACTCTTGTGAGCGAATATCACAGGCAACACCGAGGCGGTACTGGCAAACGTGGTATGACCACTAAAGAAGAGGACATCATTGCTCAGTTGGTACCTGCAAGTACGCATGACTATCTGTTATTCTTTACGAATCGCGGACGAATCTTCCGACTTAAGGCTTATGAAGTTCCAGCTGCTGGATTGGCAGCAAAGGGCGTTGCGGCAGTTAACTTGCTTCAACTCCAGCCAGAAGAAAAGATTACTTCGATTATTCGCCATGAGAAGAATTCGGGTGATGACGGATACCTGTTTATGGCAACGACCAAGGGTACCATCAAAAAGACTCCGTTTAAAGAATACGCAAATATTCGTACAAATGGGTTGATTGCTATCAAACTTGATGCCGGCGACGAACTACATTGGATTCAAAAAACCACTGGCGAGAACGATGTGATTATATCAACATCTGCCGGACAGGCGATAAGGTTTAGCGAAAAAGATGCTCGTCCAATGGGACGATCGGCTAGAGGTGTGCGCGGAGTGCGCTTGCGTCCAAACGACCAAGTAGTTGGTATGGATATTGTTGATGACAACCTGAAATTACTCGTTATTAGCGAGAACGGCTACGGCAAATCAACCAAAGTTTCTAACTTCCCATCTCATAAACGCGGTGGTGTCGGTATTAAGGCTGCTGTTGTAACTGCCAAAACTGGTCCAATCATTGCTGTACACACATTAGAGTGCGATGCCAGTGAGGTCCTGTTGATATCTAACGCTGGACAGGCAATTAGAGTAAGTATTAAAGATATCCCAACTTTGGGCCGAACAACTCAGGGTGTACGAATCATGCGTATGCGTGAGGGTGATAAAGTTGCTTCATTAGGATTCATGCCAGAACAAGAAAAAGAATGTAACGAGGAAGAGGAGGCGTAGCCAATGTTAGCAGAAATAATGTCGCCATATTTAATAGCAGTAGTTATTGCATGGTTTGGGTCGCACATTATTAAGTTTATTGTTGGGCTAACCAAAAATGAGAAGTATAAGCTCAGATCGCACTTGTTTGCATCTGGCGGCATGCCAAGTTCGCACAGCGCGACTGTCATGGCATTAGTCACAGTTATTGGGCTTCGTGATCACATTAATTCTGGATTGTTTGGGCTTGGCGTCTTGTTTGCGCTGATAGTCATGTACGATGCCGTGAAGGTTCGCAGGTCTTCGGGCGAGCAAGGTGCAGCGATTCAGGCACTAATTAAAGAGAGTGGCAGTAAAGTTAAATTACCACGTGCTGCTAAGGGGCATACACCGTTAGAAGCTGTTATTGGAGCTTCGCTTGGCGTGCTAATTGGAGCAGTTGTCTTTTTCTCAACAAGATAAATGGTAATTACTCTTGACGAGTACGCAATCTGTGCGGTATGATTGATAACATTCTGGTCGCACAAATTTTGGGCGAAGCAACGTGGAGTTGTAACAGATGAAAAGAACTTTGACAATTTAGTTGTGCAAATCATCGTCAGTTTATATTGAGTTATAGATTACATCGATTTATCGATGATAATTTTTTTATGGAGAGTTTGATCCTGGCTCAGGATGAATGCTGGCGGCGCGCCTAACACATGCAAGTCGAGCGGTAACAGGGGTAATTTATTACCTGCTGACGAGCGGCGGACGGCTGAGTAACGCGTGGGAACGTACCCCAAAGTGAGGAATAACTGCCCGAAAGGGTGGCTAATGCCGCATAATATCTTCGGATTAAAGGATTTATCCGCTTTGGGAACGGCCTGCGTAAGATTAGATAGTTGGTGAGGTAAAGGCTCACCAAGTCAACGATCTTTAACTGGTCTGAGAGGATGACCAGTCAGACTGGAACTGAGACACGGTCCAGACTCCTACGGGAGGCAGCAGTGAGGAATCTTCCACAATGGGCGAAAGCCTGATGGAGCGACGCCGCGTGCAGGATGAAGGCCTTCGGGTTGTAAACT
>Ga0334722_10002445_pt1 | contig 21103 bp, 18 predicted proteins | sample C3_bottom_MG_FD_207210 | JGI IMG/M metagenome (GOLD analysis project Ga0334722, IMG submission 207210) | Sediment microbial communities from Yellowstone Lake, YNP, Wyoming, USA - C3_bottom | ecosystem: Environmental > Aquatic > Freshwater > Lake > Sediment | place: USA: Wyoming | collected... | reverse complement strand
TAGTCCTTTGACACGGTGGTTCCGATAGGTTGGGGCAGGCTCTCCTCCTGACCCAGGAACGTGATGGAGGGGGACAAGTCCCCTCCCTACCTCTCAGAATCACCGTGCCAGAGAACTAGTCCCCCAGCTTCAGCACCGCCATGAAGGCCTCCTGGGGGATCTCCACGTTCCCGACCCGCTTCATCCGCTTCTTGCCCTCGGCCTGCTTCTCCAGTAGCTTCCGCTTGCGGGTGACATCGCCGCCGTAGCACTTGGCCAGCACGTTCTTCCGCATGGCGCTGATGGTCTCCCGTGCTATCACCTTACCCCCGATGGCGGCCTGGATGGGGACCTCGAAAAGCTGCCGCGGGATCAGTTTGCGCAGCTTGGACACCAGCTCCCGCCCCTGGGAGTAGGCCCTGTCCACGTGGGTTATGAGGGAGAGGGCATCCACCGGCTGGCCGTTCACCAGGATATCCAGCTTGACCAACTTGGACTCCCGGTATCCAGTGTAGCTGTAATCCATGGATGCGTAGCCCTGGGTCCTGGACTTCAGCTGGTCGTAGAACTCCACCAGCATCTCCGAGAGCGGCATGTCATAGTTGAATAGGACCCGCTGCTCGTCCAGGTAGTCCATCTTGACGAACTCCGAACGGCGCCCTTGCATCATCTCCATAATGGCGCCTATGTACCGGCTAGGCGCGATGATGCTGATGCGCACCCACGGCTCTTCGATCCAGGCGATCTCCCCGGGCTCGGGCAGCTTGGCGGGCCCGTCCACCATCAGCTCGTGGCCATCAGTGGTGAACACCCTGTATTCCACGCTGGGCGATGTGACCAGCAGCTCCAGTCCGTACTCCCTCTCCAGCCTCTCTTGGACGATCTCCATGTGAAGCATCCCCAGGAAGCCGCACCGAAAGCCGAAGCCGAGCGCCACGGAGCTCTCAGGCTCGTAGGAGAGAGAGGCGTCGTTAAGCCGCAGCTTGTCAAGGGCATCGCGCAAGGCTCCATAGTCCTCACCGACCACTGGGTAGAGGCCCGCGAAGACCATGGGCTTGATGGGCTTGTAGCCTGGAAGCGGCTCCAGGGCCGGGCGATCCTGGTGCGTGAGGGTGTCACCCACCTGCATCTCCCTCACGTTCTTCAGCCCCGTCGCCACGTAGCCTACCTCGCCGGTCTCCAGGCGATCCACGGGCGAGAGCCGTGGACGGAACACGCCCACCTCCAGGCATTCCAAGGTCTGGCCGGTAGCCATGGCCACGAGGCGGTCCCCCGGCGCCACCGACCCATCCACCACCCGGACGTAGCTGATCACTCCCTTGTACGGGTCGTAGTGGGAGTCGAAGACCAGGGCCCTCAGCGGCTGCTGGCGATGCCCTCTGGGCGGCGGGATCCGATGGACCACGGCCTCCAGGATATCGTCCACCCCTGCCCCGTCTTTGGCAGAGGCGAAGATCACCTCCGACGCGGGGAGCCCGACCACCTCCTCTATCTGCTTCGCCACCTTCTCAGGCTCTGCGCTGGGGAGGTCTATCTTGTTCACCACCGGTATGATGGCCAGATCGTGCTCCAGGGCCAGGTAGACGTTGGCCAGGGTCTGCGCCTCCACTCCCTGTGCGGCGTCGACCACCAGTATGGCGCCCTCGCAGGCCGCCAGGCTCCGGGAGACCTCGTAGGTGAAGTCCACATGACCGGGAGTGTCGATCAGGTTGAGCTGGTAGTCGACCCCGTTGCGATCCTTGTAGGCGAGACGAACGGCCTGGGCCTTGATGGTGATCCCCTTCTCTCGCTCCAGATCCATCTGGTCCAGCACCTGCTCGGTCATCTGCCGCGCGTCTATGGTGCCGGTCCGCTCTAGAAGCCGATCGGCCAGGGTCGACTTTCCGTGGTCGATATGGGCTATTATGCAGAAGTTGCGTATGCGGTCCTGACTGGTCACGAGCCCTCGTTCCTCGCGAAGCCCGACAAAAGGGGCCCAGTGGCGATCACCGCGAGAGTGATCGCTCTGCCGGACCCCGATCGTCCTCGCCTATTGGATTGGATTATACCACAGCTACGACTTGCGCCCCGGACCCGCGCTCCCCGACCTCGCCACCTCCCGGTGCTCAGTGCTGGGCACGCCGCCACTTCGGCCCGCCTGGCGGCCTCACATAGACGATATTGGCGGTGCGCAGGTAATCCTGCTCGTTCCCCTCGATCATCAGCTTGTGCATGAGCACAACGTCCGCCTGCGGAAGCTGCTCCACCGGCTCCACGCACACCCTCATGGCGAGCCGGTCGGCCTCGAACACATCCACCCAGCCCGGACGCGAAGGGACCCTGTACACCCTTCCCGGGATGCGGGAGCTAGGAACCTCTAGAAACCCCGCCTGGAGAAGCTGGCGCTGCTCGCTGTCCGACAGCAGCTCGCGGAGCAGCGCCGCAGCCCTGCGCTCCGCCTCGGGGTCCAACTCCCGCGAGGGGAAGAGGTAGTAGCGGCACCACAGCTTCCACACAACGACGAAGGTGAGAACGCAGGCCAATACCAGTAGCTGTGGACCCTGCTGAAGCTCTGTCATCCCCCAGCCACCCGCGGCACCACCACGATCTGGTCGGCCTCCGGGTCGAACCGATCCAACTTCGTCGCGGGTGAGCCAGCGCTCACCCTGAAGGCCGTTGCACCATTCCGCAGCGCCTCCTGGAAGATCCGCTCGGCCTCGCGCACAGCTTGCTCCGCCTCCGGGTCTCCCGTCTCGGCCCGCCTCTGATCCCACATCACCGTCCGATCACCCTTGAACGAGAGAATTCGCAGCTTGCCCATCTCTCTGCCTCCCGTCAAGCAGCCTCGACCGGCGCTGCCGCCGTCACGGCCTCCCAGCGCCGATCCTCGCCCGCCCTGTGGTCGGGCACCAATCGACGACCAAGGATCCTCGACAGTTGCGGGTCACCCCCTTTCCCGGTAGGAAGACGGCGCGCCCGCCTGAGGGGCTCAGGCGGGCGCCTATGTGCGCGGGCTCTCCTCCGCCACCGGTTGGTGCGTCCTACCTGCCGCCACCACCATAGCAGAAGCTATAGAGAGCATCTTCCCACAATGGCTACTATACTCCTCTTGCCGGCCATGTCAATAAGCTTCCCGGAAGGCGCCACAGGATCGTGCTGCTGGCCCGGGAGCGCGGGCGTCTCGCCCGCCGCATTGCGGCCGGGACGGCCGCGCTCCCCGGAATGGCCATCCCCGCCCACCATTGTGTGGCGCGCCCGCTTCCGGCCGGGTCGATTGTTGATATACTACCTGATGGAAGATCGATGGCTGGGTTGCCGCCACCCTCGAGTGGCCGGGGAGGCGAGGTGTCCTCGTTGCCATCGTCGACCAGATCCACGGCCGGCGTATCCCTCGAGGCCGGTCGCATGTGCAGGAAGTGAAGGAGATGGTAGAGGACGGCCGCGAGCAGCCCACGGGAATGGACGAGACGGCTGTGGACGAGAAGGAAGGATCGTGGGGCGAGCTGGGTCGCCGCTGGTACGAGGAGCTGAAGGCGGAGGAGGGGGTCCTGGCCCCCTGGATCCACTGGGAGTGGAACGGCGAACGGCTCAAGCCGCGACGCGGGTAGAAGACTGGGAGGGGGTCACCATGCTGAGGGGAGTCCATCACGTGGCCTATGTGGTCGCGGACATGGAGAACACCGTGGAGATGTTCGAGCGGGTGTTCGGCATGAAGCCATACCGCAGGGAGGAGATCGAGAGTTCAGGGCAGGAGGTGGCGCTCTACCAATTGGAGGGCGGGGCGACGCTGGAGGTGATCCGACCCCTCCATGAGAACACCCTCTGGGCCGAGTTCCTCCGCCGACACGGCGGCGACGGAGTCCACCATGTGGCCTACAGCGTCGACGGCATCAACCAGCGGCTGCTGGAGCTGGAATCCAAGGGGGTCGCACTGATCGACAGGGAGGCGAAGGTGAGCGGGGTCGGCTGGACGGTGGCCAGCGTGGACCCGGCCAGCACCAATGGTCTGTGGTTTCAGCTGGTACAGCCCTGAGCAGGCAGCCGCGGACTCGGGCCACCCCTTTGACATCGATTCCCGACGGGCGGGGCAGTGGCACGTCCCCGCGGGCTCGCTGACTCGGTGACCAGAGCGATGCCAGAACCATCGTGGTGAAGCACCACCTGCAGCTACATGTAACGAGGAGGGATGAAAGTGGGACTGGAGCTGGCGAAGGCTGAGAGGATAGTCAAGGGCGCCATAGCCCGTGCCGAGGAGATGGGGGTGAAGCTGAGCATCGCCGTGGTGGACGAAGCCGGTCACCTGGTGCACCTATCCAGGATGGACGGCGCCCCGTTCCTCTCCCCGCAGATTGCCACGGGCAAGGCCTACACAGCGGCCGCGTGGCAGATAAGCAGCGGGGAGATAGAGCAGAGGGCGCAGTCGAGTCCAGCCTTCTTCAGTAGCGTCGCGGCCATGACCCAGGGGAGGACCATCATCCGCAGGGGAGCACTTCCGATCGTCCAGGACGGAAGGGTGGTCGGGGCCGTAGGAGCCAGCGGGGGAACATCCGAGCAGGACGAGGAGGCGGTGCGCGCCGGCATCGCGGCCCTGGGCTAGGAGGTGCCGAAGCCAATCGACACTGGACATGGCGGCTACATTTGCTGTACCATCCCCCTTTGCCACCGGGGGATGGTACAGCCCGTGTGGCCAATCGGACATCGAGAGCAGGGATCTCCCAGGGAGAGGTGACAGTTTGGCCAACACCAAGTCAGCCATCAAGATGATCCGGGTCGCCATGAGGCGCCGGCAGAGGAACCAGCCCATCCGCAGCGAGATCAAGACGCTGGTCAAGAAGACCCGCACGGCCATCGAGGCCGGCCGCCTGAGCGATGCCCAGGCCAAGCTGCGCGAGGCCGTGAGCGCGTTGGACAAGGCCGCCAACAAGAAGGTGATCCACCGCAACACCGCCGCCAGGCGAAAGTCGAGGCTGATGAGGCGACTCGCCAAGGCCGAGAAGGCCGCCGCACAGTAGGACTCGCGGCCTTCTCGGGCTCGCCCTCGCCGTGGCGAGCCCCCCCGAAGCCAGGGCTTCCTCATAGATGGCTGCTTGACAGCGGCGCAGCCAGCGGCTAGAATGCCGTAGAACGAACGTTCTACGGCAATTTCTGTTGGGGCCACCCAGGGAGGAAGGTCATGCGCCAGCTTTCGGAACGGCAGCGGCGGATCCTGGACTTCATAGCCCGTTTTCAGCAGAGCCACGGCTACCCGCCTACCATCCGGGAGATCGGCCAGGAAGCTGGGATCTCCTCCACCTCCGTGGTCTACTACAACCTGCGAGCCCTGGAGCGGATGGGTCTCCTCCGTCGCGCTCCGGACGTCTCCCGCGGCATCGAGCTCCCAGCGCGGAGCACCCCTCGCCAGGGCAGGGGCACGGTGATCGTGCCCGTGGTCGGCCGGATCGCCGCCGGCGAGCCCATCGAGGCGATAGAGGGGGATAGGGAGGAGATGGAGCTCTCCCCGCGGATCTGCAGCGACGGCTGCTACGCCCTCCGCGTCAAGGGTAAGTCGATGATCGAGGATCTGATCGACGACGGAGACCTGGTGGTCGTGCGCCCTCAGGAGAGCGCCGACGACGGAGACATAGTGGTGGCTCTCCTGACTGACGGTCCAACCTCAGAGGGCAGGGCAACCCTGAAGAGGCTTTACCGGGAGCGAAACCGGATCCGCCTCCAGCCGGCCAACTCCGAGATGGAGCCCATCTACGTCTCTCCCCAGGAGCTGAGGGTCCAAGGCAAGGTAGTAGCCGTTATCAGGCAGCTCTGAGGAGGTCAGCGATCAGCAGCTCGATCCCCGCCTCGGCGTCCCTGGCCCCGGTCTTCACCTGGAGATCATACTCCAGGAGACGCCGGTAGCTCCTCTCCAGCTCTCGGTAGGTGAAGCTCCTCGCCTGTCTCTGCAGGGCGGGCACGGAGCGGAAAGGGGCGCCCGACCTGCGGGCTATCTCGTCTTGCGAGAGCCCGGCCTCCGACAGCTCCTTCACCTGGATCAGCAGCCGAAACTGCCTTATCAGCATAGCCACTATCCTGAGCGGGTGATCGCCATCGGCCAGCAACCCTCTCAGCTCCCGCAAGGCGACGTCCGCGCGCCGCAACCCCACCGCATCCACCATGGTGAACACGCTGGCCTTGCGCGCGTCCGCCACCAGCGCCAGCACATCCTCCCTCGAGATCGCCCTATCCCCACAGTAGGTGGCCAGCTTCACCAGCTCGCTGTTCAGCAGCCGCGCATTGGGCCCCACCGCCGCCGCCAGCTCCTCCACAGCGTCGGAGGAGATCCGACACCCGATCCGTGACGCCCTGCCCCGGATCCATGCAGCCACGCCTGGCTCCTCCAGCCGGTACGCCTTGACGAACCCTCCCAACTGACGGATCGCCTGCAGCACTGGATCCCTCTCCGGCACCAGCTGCCCCTCCAGAAAGACCAGCCGACAGAAGTCGGGGACCGACGGCAGGAATCCCAGCAGCGCATCGAGCAGCGTCTTCTTGCCGCTCCTGGTCGACCGTTCCGCTCGCGCCTCATCCCTTCCCGCATCGCCGAGCCTGGAGATCAGATTGGTCACCACAGCCAGCCGTCTGTCGGACATGAAGGGGACGGTCTGGCAGAATCCCACCAGCTCGGGGATGGAGATCTTCTCCCCATCGAAGGTAGCCACGTTCAGCTCGCCCATGGGAGACTCCATCATGCGAGCCACGAGGCCCTGCACCGCCTCATGCGAGGAGAGCTCGTCCTCGCCGTGGAAGAGGTATATCCAGTTGGCGCGGGTGGTTCCGTCCATAGCTGCCGAATGATACCGCGGCGGACACAGTTCTGCTAGAGTCCTCTGGAAGGCGTCCACCACCGACGCCCCGCCCCACCATCCAAGCGCGGATGAGGAGCCACAGGGCTTTCCCTTTCGGGGCTACCGCGTTCGCAGGGTCAGCACACCCTCCTCGAGCCGCGGGGCAGTCTTCGAAAAGCGCTTTCGGCCTCCCATCGGTCTTGACCCGGCACCTTATAATGGCGGAGAAAGGTGCTGTCGCGGCCCCGCTACTACCCCAACCGAGAGGTCACCACGATGTGCTGCCAGCCGCCCCCGCCCGATCGATCCACCGGCGGCCCCGCGCTGACGGGCACCACCGGGAAGGTGGTTCTCGCCCTCAGCTTCATTCTCCTGGTCCGCGTGGTCGTCCTGGCGACGTGGGCTCGATCGGGCGGATAGGTCCGCAGCGACACCCATCGCCAGGCTGTTGTATGGCTCCCTTCACAGCTTCTTCACCACCTCCTGCTATAATCGGTTCACACGGATAAGTTTTCCAATATTCGAGGGATCGATGGCAGGCGAGACCATACTGGTGGTGGAGGACGAGCCGAAGATATCGGAGCTGCTGCAGCTCTATCTCGAAAAGGAAGGGTACCGGGTGGTGAAGGCCTCGGACGGGGCCTCCGCCCTCGATGCGTTTCGCCGACGGGAGCCCCACCTGGTGATCCTGGACCTCAACCTGCCGTCCATCGACGGGCTCGAGGTGTGCAGGCAGATCCGACGCAACTCCTCCACGCCCATCATCATGCTCACCGCTAGGGACGAGGAGGTGGACAAGCTGATCGGGCTGGAGCTGGGCGCCGACGACTACGTCACCAAGCCCTTCAGCCCCAGGGAGGTGGTCGCCAGGGTGCGCGCCGTCCTGCGGAGGGTGACCGCTGCGCAGAGGGAGGCCGACGAGGTCCTTCGAGCCGGCGACCTGACCCTCGACGTCGCCCGCCATCAGGCGCGGATGGGAGGAAGAGAGCTGGATCTCACCCCGACGGAGTTCCGCCTGCTGGAGGTGCTGATGAGGCACCCCGGCCGGGTTTTCACCCGCCTCCAGCTCCTGGACATGGTGCAGGGCGAGGCCTTCGAGGGGTACGAGCGCACCATCGACGCCCACATCAAGAACCTCAGGCAGAAGATCGAGCCGGATCCCCAGCATCCCGCCTTCGTCCTCACGGTCTATGGAGTGGGCTACAAGTTCGCGGAGCCAGCCGATGCGTAGCGTCACCTTCAAACTGGCAGTCGGCTTCGCCGCTGTCGCCCTGGTGGGGGTGTTGATCGTCGCCTTCCTCGCCAACCGATCCACCACCGCCGAGTTCGGGAACTACCTGCAGGGAGGAGGCCTGACCTCAGGGCAGCGAGCCGGCGGCATGATGGGTCGTGGTCCAGCGGTGGGCTCCAGCATGGCCGAGATGATGAGGCAGATGATGCAGCAGGCGGGCACGCCGGAGCGGCTGTTCCTGGACGAGGTGAACCGCTCCCTCTGGATCTCGGGCGGGATCGCCCTGGCGGCCGCCCTGCTGCTGGGGCTGCTGCTGAGCCGACAGATCACGGCCCCGCTGAGGCGGCTCACCATGGCTTCCCGACGGGTGGCAGCGGGAGACTTCTCCCAGCGGGTCGAGCTGCGATCCGGGGACGAGCTCGCCTCCCTGGCGGAGGCCTTCAACAGCATGGCCGAGAGCCTGGCCCGCAACGAGGAGTCCCGAAAGCAGCTCCTCAGCGACATCGCCCACGAGCTGAAGACGCCGGTAGCCATCATTCAGGGCAATCTGGAGGCGATGATCGATGGGGTGGTGCCCGCCACCCCAGAGCGGCTGGCCTCCCTGCGAGAGGAGACTCTACTCCTGGGCAGGCTGGTCACGGACCTCAGGGATCTCTCGCTGGCGGAGGCGGGGAGGCTTCCGCTCCATCCCGAGCCGCTGGACCTAGCCGAACTGATCCGCGGAATCGTCTCCAGGTTGGGAGCCCAGGCGGAGACCCACGGCGTCTCCCTGGAGGTGAAGCTGGATGAGGGTCTACCCATCGTCACGGCCGACCCAGCACGGATTTCCCAGGTGCTCCGCAACCTGCTGGATAACGCCCTCCGCTACACCCCATCGGGCGGGGTCATCACCGTCTCGGCATGCGTAGAAGCCCCGCTCCACATCGGTTCTCGCCCTCGGCCTGCCGCTGCGAGACCCTTGGGCGAGTCTCCAGGTTCCAGCTCCGCGTCCGGTCCAACCGATGGCTGCTTCGTCCGCGTGACCGTCTCCGATACCGGCCCGGGCATCCCCCCCGAGGAGCTTCCCAAGGTCTTCGACCGCTTCTATCGGGTGGACAAGTCAAGAACCCGGTCCAGCGGCGGCACCGGCCTCGGGCTCTCCGTGGCCAAGCAGCTGGTGGAGGCCCACGGCGGACGGATCTGGGCCGAAAGCGAGCCCGGCAGGGGTGCCACCTTCCACTTCACCCTTCCCGTCGCCCCTCCAACAGCACGGTCACGGTAGTCCTCCGGCACAGCCGTTCGAAAGATAGGGCGGGCGTGCCGCCGCGCGTCCCACCGCCGGGGCAGGTGACGTTACATCTGTCGGGTGTGGTTTGCCCCCCCCGCCACGCGCCCCGTATCGCCCGAGGACGCGGCCGGGTACAAGACCCGGCCCTACGAGATCGTACTGCGGTCGCCTCTCCGCCATGCGCCCGCCACCATCAGGGTCATGGGCGCCCCCGCGGTCTCCGTCCCGAACCACGATCGTTACACCCGTGGGGCTGGGGCTCGCCCCCGCCACCCGGCTATCCCAGGCACCGGCGGGGAGACAGCCTGCCCAAGGAGATCCCAGCGAGAAGGCGGTCTTCGCGCGATTTTGCCGTTGCCCAAGAGGCATGGTTCTTGTATTACGCTTTTGGTAGGAGTCTGCCGGCACTTGCTTCGTGTATCGGGATTTGGCCGGTCTGGTCCGGGCCCAGGACAACCGAGACTGGCGAGGACCGCAGGGGGACCCCGGAGGGCAGATGAGCTGGCAACGCCTCTCCAGCGCCATTGCCGAACCGAGGGTTCTGGCGATGGTCATCGGGATCACCGCCCTACTCCTAGTATCCCGGTGCGTCTCCATGCCCGCCGCCATCGGCGGCGTCGCCGGGGCGGACACCCCAATGGACTCCACCTCCTGCCTCCCGCTGGCGATGATCCTCCCCGCGCTGCCCACCGGAGGCCGCCAGCGGGCAGGCGCGCGGGCAAGGGGCGGGTCACGGAACGGCGGGCCTCGGACCGAGGCCCGCTTCTTGCAGGATCTTGTTTCGCAGCTCGGTCCATCCCTGGAGATGGAACGACTGCTCATGCTGGTGCTCGGACGATCCCTGCAGCTCACCGGGGCCGACTCGGGCGCCATCGCCCTTCGCGACATGGCCTCGGGGGAGCTGCGGACCCTGACAACCACCATAGCGGCGACGGAGACAGCAACAGCCCAGGCAAACCCTATGCTGGAGTCCTACCTGCGACAGGCAATGGAGAGAGCCCAGCCCTTGCTGGCGCCGGGAGAGGATCGGCGCGCCCCCCCGCGCGACCCGTCGGTTCTGGTGGTGCCGATCATAAGCGGCCTCTCGACCATGGGGGCCATATGCGTGGAGAGGGAGCACCCGGGCCGCCTCTACCCCCGGGACGCCCAGGCCCTTGGCCGGCTGGCTGAATTGTGCGCCCCATGTCTGGAGAGCGCCCTTCTTCTCGAGGATACCCGGACCCGTGCAAGGGAGCTGGAGATGCTGCTCAACGTCAGCCGGATAGTGGCATCCTCGCTGGACCTGGAAGGCATGCTCCATAGGCTGGCGGCGGAGCTGGTCGCCTGCCTCGGGGTCACCTTCTGCCATCTCTGGCTGGTGGATGGGAACGGCCGCCTGGGTCTCAGGGCCACCGCCATGGTTTCGGGCTCGCGGACTGGCGAGGACCAGCCGAGGAGGGAGCTGCCGCCGGACAGCACGGCAGCCTTGATGGAGCTGCTCAAGGCCGGTCCCCCGCTCCTGGTGAGGAAAGACAGCCCTCCTCCGTTGGACCACGCCGACTTAGGGCTGCTGGCCGAGGGGCATGTGGCCGAGTCGATGCTCCTCGTGCCCCTAGTGGCGAGGAGCAGACTGCTGGGCGTCGTGGTCATCGGCGAGCAGCGGCGGTGGGAGAGAGCTCCCATCACGCCCCGCAAGGTGGCCCTCTGCCAGGCTATGGCCTTCCAGGCCGCCATGGCCATCGAGAGGGAGAAAATGTTCTCCTCCAAGTGGGAGTTCTTATCGATTATCTCCCACGAGCTGCGCTCCCCCCTGTCCACCATCAGCGCCTCGGCGGAGCTGCTCAGACGGCAACCGGGCGGGCCGAGATCGGACCAGCTGCTGGAGATGATCAGGACCAACAGCCTCCGCTTGGGCTCCCTGGTGGAGGATCTGCTGGCGGTGTCCAGGCTGGACGACGGGGCCCTCCATCTGAGACTGGAGCCGCTGCCACTGGCCCCGCTGCTGAGGCGGGCCGTCTCCGCGGCGCAGTCAACGTCCACCCGGCACCTGCTGACCCTGAAGGTGGAGGCCGAGATACCGCTGGTGATGGCCGACCCCGACAAGGTGGAGACGGTGCTGGGAAACCTGCTGCGCAACGCCATCAACTACTCCCCGGATGGCGGCACGGTAGCAGTCGAGGCAAGACGCGTGGGGGATGAGGTGGTGGTCTCCGTGGAGGATCAGGGGATCGGGATCCCGCCGGACAAGATCGACCGCATCTTCGACCGGTTCTTCCGCCTCGAGAACGGTCGGGCGGCCGCGAGGGGACACGGGCTCGGGCTCTACATAGCGCGCGGGATCGTGGAGCGGCACGGCGGGCGGATCTGGGTGGAGAGCCGGCCGGGCGAGGGATCCAGGTTCTCCTTCACCCTACCCGTCCACAGACGTGAGGCGGCGAGAGAGGGAGCCGACCGGATCGCAGCCGATGGGGAGAAGAGGATAGCTGGAAGCTGACGCTACAGACCACAGGGGTGCTCTTATGTCCGCGAGAATACTGCTGGCCGACGACGACGAGCTGCTGGCCGAGGTGGTGAAGCTGGCCCTCGAGGAGGCCGGCCACGCGGTGGAGGTGGCTCATGACGGTTTGCACGCCGTCGAGAGGGTGAGACAGGGCGGGCTAGATCTGGTGATCCTGGACGTGATGCTGCCGCAGATGGACGGATGGGAGGCCTGCCGACGCATGAGGGAGGTCTCGGACATCCCCATCCTGATGCTCACCGCCAAGGACGAGGAGTGGAACAAGCTGAGGGGACTCCGGGACGGCGCCGACATCTACATGACGAAGCCCTTCGACCTCTCCGTGCTGGTGGCCCAGGTGGACGCCCTCCTGCGGCGCACCAGCCTGGCCCGCGAGTCGCAGAGGCGAGCGCAGGTCACCCTCGGGGAGCTGCTGATCGACCTGGCCAAGCAGGAGGTGCGGAAGTGTGGCGAGCCAATCGAGCTCACCCCCACCGAGTTCCGACTGCTGGCGGCACTGGCCTCGCGCCCGGGCGAGGTGATCCCACACCGGGAGCTGCTGGGCCAGGTGTGGGGTCCCGAGTACATGGAGGAGGAGGCGTACCTCAAGCTGTACGTCTGGTACCTGCGGCAGAAGGTGGAGCCGGACCCCAGCCGCCCCAGGTACATCCTGACCAAGAGGGGCCGCGGCTACTTCCTCTCGGACGGGGAGACCACCGAGCCCGTGCCCGGTAAAGTCTAACCCAATTCTGACCGGCAACCAGTTGTTTCTTGAAGTGCTGGTGCGATATAAAAGGGTGCGGGCCGCAGGAACAAAGCTACATCCGTTGGGAACGGGGAGGCCCGGGCGGTCCAGGAGACCCGGTGGCAGCCTCAGATGAGGAGCGCCAGGGGCAGACCAGAAGGACTTTCAAGGGTTGTAGATCGGCTGAAGGTCAGGGTGGAGATCCTCCCCCTGGACACATGAGAAGGCGTAAGGAGAGGGACCGGCGACGGCGATCCCGGTCGGGAAGCGGTAGAGCGGAGAGAATAGGACGAGCCCCAAGGCGGCTGCCACCGCTGGGGCTCGAGGCAAGGGGGACGTTGCGGACACCCTCCCCGCCAGCTTCTTTATAGCACGGGGCTGGCCAGGAGTCAAGAGATCGCGTGCCTCGTGCGCCTCACGGCCGCGGGCCCTTCGCACCTTCCCGATGCGCACCTCCCGGTGGCGCGGCGAGCGCCGCCGAGGCCGGGAGGCTGCTCCCACCGGTCGACGCCCCTCGGGGCGGCCGTCGCTGGAGCCGTACGGAACCCGAAGCCCCCATGAAAGGCGTAAGGGATGCGTTCGGATCCGGGTTCGGTTCACCTGGCGAAACAGGGCCCGCCGCCCGGCGTGGACACCCACCCCGCTGGCCGACAGCGGCACGGGCGTGGTCGGGGTCTAGGCCGGAGCGTCTCGGGCGCACCCGTATCCCGGATGGACGGCGGAAGGGGTCCACCGGGTGCGGCGCCGGCGGTTCCGGGCAACCGGCCGCCGTAGGTGGAGCCCTTCCGAGTGACGGCAGTGGCAACGATTAGTTGAGACACTCTCGAGGAGGAAATCCAACCATGAGTACGCGATCGATCAGGATGGCGGCAGGGGCCGCGGTGCTGGCCCTGGCGATGATGGCCCCATCGGCCCTCGCCTGGGGCGGCGGCATCGAGCTGGAGAAGAACTGCTCCAACCGCATGGGGGTCCTGGACACCACCCAGTGCAGCTACAACGTGGCCGCGCCCAGCGGGCACCAGGACGTCCAACAGGATGCCTACAACGTCAACGTGGCGATCCCCGTGCAGGCAGCCAACCAGACCCAGACCAACGAGCAGGAAGTGCACACCAACGTCAGCAATATCGCCTCCATGGGGGAGCAGGAGCCCAAGGCGGTTGCGGTGGCCAAGTCCGGCGACGCCACGGCCTCCGGGCATGTGGCCGATGTGTACGTGACCGCGCCGCAGTTTGCCGATGCGGGCGTGCACGGCAGCATGAGCGTCAGCTCCAGCACCGGTAGCGCCGACATCGACCGCAGCGGCAACGGGGACACCAGGGCCACCGGCGGGAACACCGGCAACACCCAAGATGCCAGGGCCAAGATCGAGGGCGAGGACGCGACGGCCGGCGCCATGGGGGCCTTCGCCCGCGGCGGGGACGGCGGCAGCAACGATGGGGCCAACGGCGGCGGCGTGAAGGGGTCCGGGAACGGCGGCTGGGCCATCGACGCGACCATCGCCAGCGCCGAGTCCGAGGGCGGCAACGGTGGTAGCGTCGGCTGCTGCTCCAACCGGAATGACGACAAGGGCGGGCGCCCTTCATCCAGCAACAACGACAAGGATGAGAACGGCTGCTGCAACACCGGCGGCAACGGTGGCAACGCCGGCAACTCCAGCGTGACCGGCGGCGACGCCACCGGCGGCGCGGGCGCCGGGTCCACCGCGGGCAACGGTGGCAACCAGTGGGCCGGCGCGGGCGCCAACGGTGGGACGGCGGCCAACATCGCCCTCGCCAAGAACGTGGGCGACAACGCCAACTCGCAGGCGTGGAACAGCGCCACCTCCGGCAACTCCTCCATGGGGAACACCATGGGCAACTACGTGGTGGGCGGCCTCACCGGCGGCAACACGACCTACGGTGTGATGGCCGGCGGCAGCGCGACCAACATCCTCGGCGTCGCGGTCAACCAGTCCGGGAACGTCACCTCCACCAGCGGCACGGCCACCCAGAACGGGAGCCCATCGGCTACCAGCAGCAACTGCCTGACGCAGAGCGGCTCGCCATGGGTGAGCCAGAGCCAGAACCCCGGCCAGTCCAACAGCATGAGCGGCGGCGCGGTCAGCCAGAACGCTGGCTCCACCCAGAGCGCCGGCCAGACCGTGAGCAGCGGATGGCAGGTGGCAGCGGGCCTGGCCAGCGGGGCCGACATCAAGGCGAGCCTCGGCGAGGACAAGGATCACCGACGGTAGGAGCGCACCGTCGACAGGCGACACTCTTGACCATTCCTAGGTAGTAGAGGGGGCCGGGCCCGGGACGGCCGGGCCCGGCCCCTCGGCTCGGAGAGAAGCGGGGAATCGCATTCCGGGGGAGTCCGGAGGGGGTCGGAGGCCCCTTCCGGCGGGGTTCGGGGTGTCCCCGATCCCACTCGATTTCCCCCACATTCTAGACCACACTGGAGGACGGCCTAATGAGGTTCGCAAGGGACGGACGGCTAGCCTGGGCAGTCGCCCTCGCCTCCATCGCCCTCTGGGCGGCCACCGCACCGGCAACCCTGGGCAGCCTCCTTAGACAGGAGGGGAGCGCCGCCCTCTCAAACGCGCAGTCCCCCGGGGGCTCGCTTCAGGCGCTCCAAGAGACGGGCGGTGAGCTCCAGTGCGAGGCCGCCCCGACCCCCACCACCAGCACCGACGCCCTGCCCACCGGGGCATCGCCCACCCCGCCCCCGCCAGACACCGAGGCCGCCTTCCGAATCTGCGGGGGACCGGACCCCGCCACGGAGCGGGCCATCGAGCAGATCATCGCCGGCCGCGGCTTCAGGGCCCGGCTCGCCAGCCGCGGCGACGGCTGCGCCGACCTCACTATCACCGTACCATCGACCCCGCCCGGGAGCTTCTCCGGACGGCAGTCCACACGTCTGACCGTATCCGCCGGATCCACCGGCGTCATCTCCATAGAGATCGTCACCGAGAACGGGGCGACCAGGGTGGCCATCGGAGGGGGCGCGCCCTCCGGTCAGGGGGGGACCCTGGGGCCAACCGCGACCCCTGTCCCAACGGCGACGCCCGAGCCCGCCCCCACGGCGACACCCATGCCATCCCAGGTCCCCGGCGAGGCCACCTTCCGCGTCTGCGGGGGGCCGGACCCAGCCACGGAGCGGGCCATCGAGCAGATGATCGCCGGCCGCGGCTTCAGGGCCCGCCTGGTGGGCCGCGGCGACGGCTGCGCCGACCTCACCATCAGCGTGTCGCCCCAGTCCCCCCCGGGCTCCGCCTCGGGGTGGCAGGGCACCCAGCTGAGCATCTCGACCGGTTCTGGCAGCATCTCCCTTCGAATTGTCACTGAGAACGGGGTGACCAAGGCAACGATCGGAGCATCAAGATGAAACCTCTCGACGAAGGCCGTTTCGCTGTCACCCCGAGCACGGCGAAATACCCATCCCAGCAGCTTGTTGCCCTACTTCGCCGCGCTCGGCACCACGCCGTCGGCTCGCGCCCCTCGAGATCGCGAAGGCGGCTGCGCTCGGCGCTCTCCTTCCTGCTGGCCGCCGCCCTCACCATCAACCCGCTCCTGGGCACGGTGGCCCTCTCCGACGAGACGGCCCCCGCCCAGACCAGCTCGAGCCAGGCGGCGCCCTCTACCAGCGGCAGCAGCGGGACCAGCGACACCGGCTCGACCGGGTCGGGCACAACATCCACCGGCAGCACGGGCGGCACCGCGTCCACCGGGGGCACGGGCTCGACCGGGGGCACCACCTCCTCCACCACGAGCGGCTCGGGCTCGACCAGCCCCTCCGGCTCCACCGGATCCGACTCGACCGCCCCCTCGGGCGGCACGACATCCAGCGGCAGCACGACGGGCGGCTCCACCGGCACGACAGCAAGCGGCTCGACCGGCGGGACGACCGCCTCGACGGGGTCCACGGGAGGCACCACCTCGTCCGCCCCGACGGCGGATCAGTCCACCACCCAGTCCTCCACCACCAGCAACACCGCCCCCGGGGGCACCACCGGCAGCACGAACACCAGCGCCGGCACGACCTCCACCGGCACGAACCCGACCGCCGGCACCAGCTCCGGCGCCACCACGAGCGGCACCGCCAGCACCACGTCGACGGGCGCCAGCACGCCCGCCCCCGCGGCGGCAACAGCTGGCACCACCGCCGCCCCCGCGGCCGACCCCACCGCTGCGCCCGCGTCGTCCACGCAGACCACCACGGGCACCGCCTCGGCCGTCGTCCAGAACCAGGCGGCCCCCACCGGTACCACCGTGGCCACCCAGCCACCCACGACGGCTACCGGGACCTCCAATACCGCCACCACAGGGACGACGCAGGCGACGACGGGGGGAACACCCTCGCCCGCCGCGGCGCCCGCCACCGCGGGCACGGCGGCCCCTGCCACGGCGGAGGGGACGGCCACGGCCCCGACGACGGGAGCGACGGCGGCCGCCACCGCCTCACCCTCGGCGGAAGGCCTGGCGGCGCAGGCGCTGGCCGGCAACCAGCCCACCGTGGGCTCCCAGAGCGGCGACGCCCTGGCCCAGACCGGCCAGTCCCAGGCCACCGAGCTGAACCTCCAGGTCTCCTCTGGGACGACGGCAGGAGGGTCCGGCTCCGTCTCCGTGACGAACCAGGCATCCACCACCCTTGATCGCTCGGGGCAGGCCAGCGCCGAAAGCGGGATCGCCATCGCCCTGACGCCGGTACCGACGCCGTCGCCGGCCGCTGCCGCGGCGAGCATGCCGTCGCCAGCCGCTTCTGCAGCGACCACGGCGCAGCCCGACCCACGCACGCTGGCATCCTCGGGAGGCGCCTCCGCTACCGGGCTTCAGTCCCAGAACGTGGTGGTCAACAGCTCCCAGGCCTCGGTCCAGGTGGGCGGCAGCAACAGCGGAGCCATCACGCTGCAGTCCAGCAACCGCCTGGAGATCGTGGAGGGCGCCCAGGCCGACGCGCGGACCGGCAACACCCTGGCGGCCCCGGCGGGCCTCCCCTCCCCGGGCATCACCCAGGTGCCGACCCCGGTGGTCCCCACCGGTGCGCCGGCCACCAGCGCGCCCGCCACCTCCGTTGGCCTCCAGGCGCAGAACCAGGTGGTGCTGACCGCGGTTGCCACGGCAGCCCCCAGCGCCACCGGCACCATCGCCATCCAGCAGCAGGCTCAGGGGGTGATCCAGAACGTCGGGATGGGCGTGGCCGTCTCCGGCCCCGCCCTGGCGAGCCCAGCGCCATCTCCCACCAAGGTGGCCCCCCTGGCGGAGTCCACCCCGGTGCCGGCGGCGACCACACCCACGGTCGCCACGACGGCTACCACCATCGCCACCACGGCAGCCCAGACCCCCACCCCGTCGGCGAAGGCCGACTCGGTGGCCTCCAGCGGATCGGCCCAGGCCACGGGCCTGCAGGCCCAGAACGTGGTCACCACCAGCGCCGACGTGAACGTGAAGGTCAAGGGGGAGAACAAGGGCCTCATCACGGTGCTGATCGAGACCATCACGCAGATCTTCAACTTCGGGTGGGCAGGGGCCAGCTCGGGCAGCGCCGTCGCCGCCAACGGCGGGTCGGCGGCCGCCAGCGGCTCGCCCGGCCCATCGGCTGTCCCCTCTCCCGTGCGGGCGGCCAGCGGCGACGCCCAGGCCACCGGCGCAAAGGTGGACAATCAGATCGACGTCAGCGGCTCCGCATCGGTCAAGGTGAACGGCGACAACCACAACCCCATCAACATATTCATGGACATGTTCGCCTGGATCGGCAACCTGGGCATCGGATGGGCCCAGTCCGGCAACGCCGTGGCGAGCGGGGGCTCGGGCACGGACCCCGGGGCCTCGGGGGCGACCATGGCCCGGAGCGGCTCGGCCCAGGCGGTCGGACTGGACGCCACCAACAGGGTCAACATGTCCGCCTCCGCCAACGTGGACATCGAGGGTTCCAACTACGCGGACATATACGTCCGCGTGCGCTTCTACTCTTACATCTGGAACGAGGGCGCCGCCTACGCCGGCAGCGGGAGCGTGCAGTCCACGGGCGGGGCGGCGGGTTCGGGCTCGGCCGCCGGGAGCCTGGCGTCCACGCCATCCAACGGGCCGGCAGGGACGGGTTTCAGCTCCAGCGTGGCCAGGAGCGGGGACGCCACGGCCGAGGGGCACAATTCCTCGGTGCAGATAGCCTCCGCCCAGTACGCCAACGGCAACGGCTCGGGCAGCGGGTTCGATGCGCAGCTCCCGATCATCATCAACCAGCTGCCGCAGCCCAGATCGCTGGGCGGCTCGCCAACCCCGGCCACAGGGCCCACCCTTGGCGACGCGGTGGGCGATGTCAACGCCCAGTCCGGGAACGCCTCCAGCTTCGGCTTCCAGACGGGCGATGCCGTGCTCAACGCCCAGGTGGCCCACGCCTCCAACCCTGGGAGCGATAGGGCCAGCGCCACCAACAGCTTCGAGTTCAACTCCACCATGCGCGGCGACAGCAAGGCGGAGTCCGGCTTCGCGGGCGTCAACGCCACGCCCGTGCCCACGCCGACGCCTCAGATCCAGAGGGAAGGCGGGCAGGCGGCCGAGGGCCACTCCGCGGGAGGCTACTACGAGAGTCGCCTGGAGTACTACCAGACCACCTGGGCGGGCGGAAACAGTCTCGGCGGGAAGCTGTTCAGCTCCACTGTGCGAGTAAACGTGTTCCCGAGGTGGCCGGACCTGGAGCAGCCGCCCATGCCGGAGCCCCAGATGCCCCGCGTCGCCTCCGTCGCGCCGGCACCAGCTAGCGGCTGGGCTTCGCGGGTCTGGTCCGCGGCCGCATCCGGGGCTGCCTCCCTGGTGAACCCGCTGGTGGAGTGGCCGCGCCTGGAGGCCCCTCCCATGCCGTCGCAAGCACTGCCCCAGGGTAGTGGACCCCAGTTCGGGGCGCCGGGCAACCTTCGGGGTCCCCTCGAGGCCCTAATCTGGAGCCTCTTGGGGATGCTGGCCCTGGGTGCGGTGGCCACTCGAAGGGGTCGCGCGTGGATGACCATGTGGGCGCAGGCGGGACTGCGGCAGGCGCGCGCCACGGCCCGCCTGATAATGGGATTGATCATGAACCTGTAGGCCGGCCTCCGCGGGAGACCGCAACCTGCTCGAGTATCTATAGGAGCTGGGGAGGTAGAAAAGAACCATGGCGAAGATCCTTGGACCGGCTCGTACCATGCTGATCCTGCCCATGGTGCTGATAGTGGTGCTGGCCCACGCCCCGGCGGCCGCCGCCGCGACCCAGGCGGCGGGCACGGCCGACCGTGTGGACCTGGTGCGCCTGGCGGCGGTGCCACCATCGCCGGGCAGCCCCACGGGTTCCGTGCACTTCGAGGCGCAGGTCACCTACACCCTATCCAGCACGCCCGCCGGCTATCTGGGGCTCTTCGCCTTCGAGGATGACGCCCAGAGGTCCAGCCAGCACAGCTCCGAGCCGATCCCCATAAAGGCGGGATCGGGGCGGGCCACCATCGACATCGAGTACGTGCCGGCCAAGCAGGTGCAGAACCTGACCCTCATCGTGGGCCTCTTCACCCAGGATGAGCGGCTGCTGGGATGGGTGGCCACAAACCCCATGCCGCTGGCCAGCTGGACGGCCAGGATCCAGTTTCAGCAGGCCATGGCGGCGAGGATGGATGGACGGCTGTCGGACGCCGTCGACCACCTCACACAGGCGATCCAGGCATCGGCGAGCACGGGGAACCTCTACTACTGGCGGGCCGACACCCTGCTCAGGATGAGCAGGTACGACGAGGCCATAGCCGACTACGCCAGGGCGCTGCAGCTGATGCCGGAGCACAGGGCCAGCATGGTGGGTCGGGCCGTCGCCCTCCTGTGGAAGGGGGATATGGACGCGGCCTCAGCCGACCTGGATGCGGCGCTGGGGATGGATGTGGAGCCGGACGAGGTGACCGGATGGGCGCATCGGGCGCGAGGGATCATCAACGCCAGCCTCGGAAGGGTAGGCGAGGCCATCGACGACTACGAGGCCTACCTGGCCATATCGCCGGGGGCCTCGGACAGGGACCAGGTGGAGGACTGGATCGTCCAGCTCCGAGCCGTGGCGGGAATATCGCGGCCATCGGGCTCCGGCGGCTGAGGGCTGGCAGGCGGATCTAGCCAGCATCATAGCATCATGTGAGAGATACAGGAGATCGTTGGGAAGGGGGTGCCGGCCCATGTTAGGAGAAGCCGGAAGAAGACTAGCACGAAAAGCGGCTGGACGCCGCATCCAGATGGCGGGCGCGGCTGCTGCCGCTCTGCTCCTGGTCAGTCTGACCTTCAGTGTCGGGTCTGCCCAGGTGACAGGCCCGAAGCCGGGAGGGCTAGACAACCTGGAGAGGTCCATCAGCCAGATCGAGAAGAAGATCGATCCATCCAGGTCGAGCCAGGGCGGTTCCGACAGCCAGACCGGCACCCAGGGCGGCACGGGTGGCGCCCAGGGCACCACCCAGGGAGGCACCGGGGGCACCACCGGGGCCACAGCATCCTCCTCGGGCGGCAGCGCGGGCGGGGTGGAAGGTGCCGTCAGCAATCTAGTGGAGAAGCAGGTCGCGCCCCAGGTGGAGAGCACCGGGAACCAGCTGGACAGGTCCACGGAGAACAGGGTGGACCAGACCTGGAACTGGGT
>Ga0334722_10002443_pt1 | contig 21116 bp, 19 predicted proteins | sample C3_bottom_MG_FD_207210 | JGI IMG/M metagenome (GOLD analysis project Ga0334722, IMG submission 207210) | Sediment microbial communities from Yellowstone Lake, YNP, Wyoming, USA - C3_bottom | ecosystem: Environmental > Aquatic > Freshwater > Lake > Sediment | place: USA: Wyoming | collected... | reverse complement strand
CCTGGCTGAGACCGTCAAGCGCAACAATGTCCTTGAGCACCTCCTTTATACGGATACGTCCACGGGCGAGAAGGTCCTCTACGAGAAGGACATCCCGTTCTACAAGTCCCAGCGCCGCCGACTGACCCAGGCCAACGCCCTCGTCGACCCCACCGACATCGAGGACTACATCGCCCTCGGCGGCTACGAGGCCCTGGCCAAGGCCCTCGGCGAGATGACCCCCGAGGGGGTCATCGACGAGGTCAAGCGCGCCAAGCTCCGGGGACGCGGCGGGGCGGGATTTCCCACGGGATTTAAGTGGGAGTTCTGCCGGCGCGCCAAGGGCGACGTCAAATACGTCGTCTGCAACGCCGACGAGGGAGACCCGGGCGCCTACATGGACCGCAGCGTCTTGGAGGGCAATCCCCACTCGGTCCTAGAGGGGATGATCATCGGGGCCTTCGCCATCGGCGCTTCCGAAGGCTACGTCTACGTGCGCTACGAGTATCCCATGGCCGTGCGCAACGTGCGCGCCGCCGTTGAAGCTGCGCGCAAGCGCGGGCTTCTGGGCAAGAACATCCTGGGCTCGGGCTTCAACTTCGACGTCCGAATCGAGCGCGGAGCCGGGGCCTTCGTCTGCGGCGAAGAGACCGCGCTGATCGCCTCGCTTGAGGGCCGACGCGGCGAGCCGCGCCAGCGCCCGCCTTTCCCCGTCGTCAAGGGGCTCTGGGGCAAGCCCACCAATATCAACAACGTCGAGACCTGGGCCAACATTCCCGGGATCGTCTCACGCGGCTGGCAATGGTTTACCCGCGTGGGCACCGAGGCCAGCGGCGGCACCAAGATCTTCTCGCTCGTCGGCAAGGTCAACCACACCGGGCTCGTCGAAGTCCCCATCGGGACCCCCCTGCGCGAGATCATCTTCGGCATCGGCGGCGGCATCAAGGACAAGGGGGAATTTAAGGCCGTGCAGACCGGCGGCCCCAGCGGCGGCTGCCTGCCGCGTGAGCACTTAGACCTTCCCGTCGACTACGAAACCCTCTCCAAGGCCGGCTCGATCATGGGTTCCGGCGGCATGATCGTCATGGACGAGAAGACCTGCATGGTCGACCTCGCCAGATACTTTCTCAGCTTCCTGCGCGAGGAGTCCTGCGGGAAATGCCTGCCCTGCCGGGAGGGCACCCAAAGGCTCTGGGAGATCGTCAGCGGCATCTGCGAAGGCAACGGGAAGGAATCCGACCTCGAGCTTCTGACCGAACTCTCCCTGGTGGTCAAGGACAGTTCGCTCTGCGGCCTCGGACAGACCGCCCCCAACCCGGTTTTAAGCACCCTGCGCTACTTCCGCCGCGAGTACGAGGCCCACATCCGCGAGAAGCGCTGCCCGGCGGGAGTCTGCAAGGCCCTCATTCGCTTCGAGATCGACGAGGAGAAATGCGTCGGCTGCCTGCTCTGCGGGCGGGAGTGCCCGCAGAAGGCCATCGAAGGGGCCCTTAAGAAGCCGCACCGCATCGACGATTCCAAGTGCATCCGCTGCGGCATCTGTGCCGCGGTCTGCAAGACCGGGGCCGTGCTGGTGATCTAAACCATGCCCACTCTTAAGATCGACGGACTCGACGTGACGGTAGAACCCGGCAGCACGGTGCTCGACGCGGCGCGCTTCCTGGGGCTTGAGATCCCGACGCTCTGTTTTCTCGACGGCCTGACCCCCTACGGCGGCTGCCGACTCTGCGTCGTCGAGATCGGCTCAGGCGACAAGGCGCGACTGGCCAGCGCCTGCACCTTCCCCGCCGACGAGGGCATCACGGTGCGCACCAATTCCAAGCGCGTCCTAAAGACCCGCAAGATGCTCATCGAGCTTCTGCTCTCCATCGCCCCGGGTTCCAAGGCCGTCCAGGACCTGGCCTCGCAGATGGGCGTGCGCCGGCTGAGATTTAAGGCCCGGCACGACGAGTGCATCCTCTGCGGTCTCTGCGTGCGCATGTGCGAAGAGCAGATGATGTCGGGCGCCATCGACTTCGCCGACCGCGGCTACAAGCGCCGCATCACCACCCCTTTCGACGAGAAATCGGAGAAATGCCGCACCTGCGGCGGCTGCATGCACGTTTGCCCGATCTGCAGCCTGCGCTGCCAGGGCGCCAAGGCTCCCACCGACGTCTGCGGCGGCTGCCTGAGCCTGGATCCGACCTGCACGGAGGTCCACGACGACCTCATGTGCTACCTGGGGCCGACCGGAGACTGCGGCACCTGCGTGAAGAAGACCTGAGGAGGCGTTCAATGGGATACAGCAAGTACAACGCGACGGCGGCGACTCTGACCAAGAACCGGACGGCGGGATCGATCACGCCCAACAGCGGCCTCTGCGCCACCTGTGTCGACGGCTGCGTGGGAATGTGCGAGGTCGGCAAGTCCGCCTATCGCGCCGGCGAAGTCATCTATCCCCAGCCCTTCGGCGTCATCACCACCGCCTCCGAGAAGTCCTATCCGGTCGACTTCTCCCACTTCCAGATCATGGGCGGCTGCGTCGGCGCCCAGGGCATCGAGGCCGACAGCGACAAGGCGATCTTCCCCAACGTGAAGCTTGAGACCAAGGTCGGCCACAACCCCGGAGTCAAGCTCCGCATGCCCGTCGTCTTCGGAGGCCTGGGTTCCACCGACATCGCCGCCAAGAACTGGGAGGGCTTAGCCGTCGGAGCGGCGCTGTCCGGCGTCATCCTCACCATCGGCGAGAACGTCTGCGGCATGGACATGGACGCCGAGATCGTCAAGGGCCGCGTCGTCAAGTCTCCGGAACTGGCCCGCCGCGTCAAGCTCTTTAAAGACTGGCAGAAAGGCTACGGAACCTGCGTCGTCCAAGCCAACGTCGAAGACGGGCGCCTGGGCGTGCAGGAATACGCCGTCTCCAAGCTCGGCGTCGACACGGTGGAGCTTAAGTGGGGACAGGGCGCTAAGAACATCGGCGGCGAGGTCAAGATCGGCAATATCAAGAAGGCCCGCATCCTCAAGGACCGCGGCTACGTCGTCCTCCCCGACCCCGCCAACGCCGCCGTGGCCAAGGCCTTCGACAAAGGGTCTTTCAAGGAATTCGAGCGGCACTCCCGCGTGGGAATGGTGTCGGAAGAGGGCTTTCTTAAGCGCGCCAAGGAACTGCGCGATTGCGGAGCCAAGCACGTTTTCTTAAAGACCGGGGCCTATCGCCCGGTCGACCTGGCTCGCGCCATCAAGTTCTCCTCGCTTGCCAAGATCGACCTCCTGACCGTCGACGCGGCCGGAGGCGGCACGGGCATGAGCCCCTGGCGCATGATGAACGAGTGGGGCATGCCTCCCATCGAGCTCTTCTCCCTGCTCCACCAGTACTGCGACCTCCTCGCCAAGAAAGGCGAGTTCGTCCCCCACATCGCCATCGCAGGAGGCTTCGCCTTTGAAGACCAGATGTTCAAGGGCCTGGCCATGGGCTCGCCCTACGTCAAGGCCATCGAGATGGCGCGCGCGCCTCTGACGGCCGCCATGGTGGCCAAGACGATCGGCAAGCGCATCGCCACGGGCGACATGCCGGTCTACATCGGCCGCTTCGGCGCCACCGTCGACGAGGTCTTCGTCCTGGCCTCCGAGCTGCGCGAGGAGCTGGGCAAGGATTTCGACAAGGTCCCCGTCGGGGCCCTCGGCGTCTACAGCTACCTCCAGCGCCTCTCCCAGGGCCTGCGGCAGCTGATGTGCGGCGCGCGCAAATTCAGCCTGGATCACATGAAGCGCGACGACATCGCAGCCCTCACGCTCGACGCCGCCCGCATCAGCGGCATCAGCTACATCATGGACCTCGACAAGGAAGAGGCCCTGAAAATCATCAAGGGCTAGGCTTTAAGCCCGGCGGCGAAGGCGCGAGAGTCCGGAGAGGGCCAGGATAAGCCCTCCGACGGCGCTGCCCGCCACGGTAAACGGCGCGCCGGCGGCGAGCGCTCCCAGCAGAGCCTTCAGGCGCGCCCGAGGAAGATCGTCTCCCCCCCAACGAGTCTGGACGCGCCGCACCACGGCGTAGGTGGCGGCGAAGGCCGCCGCGCAGGAGAAGATCAAGGACGCCGGCCCCAGTTCCCACTCAAGCCCGAAAAAAATCCAGTCGAAAAGCAGGATCGCAAGGCCGCTGGCGGGGTGGAAAAAGGTCCGGGGAGCGGGCGGCTGGCTCACGGCGCGGGCGGAGACTTCCCTGCCGTGGACTTCTCGATCTCGGCGGCGGCTTCGAGCAACTCTTTCTCCCGCGCCAGCTGGGCCAGGGCCTGAGTCGCGGCGGAGCGAAGATTCTCATTCTGGTCGAGGACTTTCTCCAAAGCCTGCGCCATGTTGGCGATGAGGACATTGAGCGTGCGCAGCGTCTTGCCGAGCCGAGGGTCCAAGCCCGGGTCTATTTCCTGGCCCCAGCCGCCGTTGGCGATCTTCTCCAGGGCCAACCGAACCCGAAGCTGGTCGATTCGCTCTTCCCGCGCGCGCACGCGATGCGCCATGATCGCCGTGAAGAACGCCGCGGCCTGGAAGAAGGCCAGGCGCAGGAGAAGGTTGACTAGAGGAAGATCCGCGCCGACCTTGCCACGGGTCCAAAGGGCGAAATAGACGAGGCTTGAGACCGCGCCGATCAGGAAGCCCTGCCAGACCTGGGTCAGAAGGCCCGACATGAACATGATGAGGAAATACATCAAGTAAAGCTCGTCGTCAAAGCCCTCGCTGTAGTAGAGGAGGCAGGTCACCACCCCCACGTCCCATAGGAAGGCCGCCGCCGTGGCAAACGACGTCTTCAGCCTCACGTCGGGGGATTTCCACAGGACCAGGCTCGTGAAGAGATAGAAAAGGGCCAGCGCGAAGGGCACGACCTCGAAGGAGGACTCCTGCTTTGGGCTATGGACCAGGAGCAGGATCAGCGAGAGGAATAAGACCCCCCGAAAGGCAAAAACCGTCGTCCGATCGTCCAAAGTAAACGTCCGCATCCTTAGGAGTATGCCCCCGGCCCCAAGCCTTGTAAAGGCCCAGGGAGACTGCTTCTATTTTTTGGAATTTTCAGCATAAACCGCAGATTCCATATTCCCCGCCGCGCGAGAATCTGTTAGACTCGGTTCATGAGAAACCGACTCTCCGCCGTTTTGGCCGTCCTCGCCTTCCTCGGCGCCTCCGCCTGCGACAAGAAGACCTCCCAGGCCCCGACGCCCTCCGAGACCGCCGCCGCGCCGGCTCCCGCCGCCAACCCGGCCCTCCTTTCGCCGGAGAAGGCCGTCGAAAAGGCCCCGGCCGTCTTTAAAGCCAAGTTTACGACCAGCCAAGGAGACTTCGTTCTCGAGGTCCACCGCGACTGGGCCCCCAACGGCGCCGACCGCTTCTACAACCTCGTCAAGATCGGCTTCTTCGACGACGTGATCTTCTTTCGCGTCATCGACGGCTTCATGGCCCAAGTCGGCATCCACGGAGATCCCGCCGTTTCGGCCAAGTGGCGCACGGCCAACATCCAAGACGACCCGGCCGTCGGAAAGTCCAATCAACGCGGCATGGCCACCTTCGCCATGGGCGGCCCGAACAGCCGCACCACGCAGTTCTTCCTCAACTTCAAGGACAATTCCTTCCTCGACAACCAGGGCTTCCCGCCTTTCGGCCAGATCGTGGAGGGTGGGGAGGTCCTCGACAAGCTCTTCCGGGGCTACGGCGAGGGCGCGCCCTCAGGCGCCGGCCCCGACCAGGGCCGCATCCAATACCAGGGCAACGCCTACCTCAGGGCGGACTTCCCGAAGCTGGACTCCATCAAGACCGCGCGACTCGTCCCATAAAGCCGCGCGCCTAGCGTGGCGCGGCGCCGCGATCTACCCGGATAGATATTCACCTTCACGTTGGAGGGGAATATCTATTTTACGGGATAACGGCGGCGTGTCCGACTTCCCTATTTCTTGACGAAAGTCTGAACCAGCCGCACCTTCTCCATCTTGATGGGGGTGTTGGGCCGGTCGCCGCGGTCGCGCGGCGCGTCTCCGATCTTGACGACGATCTCCTGGCCTTCGACGACCTGACCGAAGACGGCATGGCGGTTGTCGAGATGCGGAGTGGCGCCGAGGGTGATGAAAAACTGGGATCCCCCCGTGTCGGGGCCGGCGTTGGCCATGGAGAGCACCCCCGCCTTGCCGTGGCGCAGCTTCGGGTGGAACTCATCGAGGATGGTCCAGCCGGGGCCGCCCCGGCCGGTGCCCGTCGGGTCTCCCGTCTGAACCATGAACTTCGGAATCACCCGGTGGAAGAGGACCCCGTCGTAGTAGCCCTTCTCCACGAGCTTGAGGAAATTGGCCACCGTGTCCGGGGCCTCCTTGGCGAAAAGCTCCACGGCGATCTTGCCCAGGGTGCTTTCGATGACGACGACGGGATTGTCGGTCTTGTAGGGTCGTTCGGCCATGACGTCCTCCTTGGATCAGCGTTTAAAACAGCGGCGGCATCTCGCCTCGTATTTGTCGGCGGCTCCGACCTCGACGACCTTGCGCCCGGAGCTCAAGCGCTGGGAGCGGTTGGCGGGGTTTCCGCAGACCATGCAGATGGCCAGGTTCTTGGTGACGAATTCGGCGACCCCCATGAGGCGGCTCGTCACCGGGAAGGGCTCCCCGCGGAAATCCTGGTCGAGGCCGGCGACGATGACGCGGCGGCCCTCCCCAGCCAGCTTCTCGCAGACCTCGACGATCTCCGCATCGAAGAACTGAACCTCGTCGATACCCACGACCTGGGTGTCCGAATCGATCCGGGTGAGAATCTCCCGGGACTTCGAGACCGCGATCGACGGGGTCTTGTTAAGGTCGTGGGAAACGATGTGGTCCTTGGCGTATCTCACGTCGAGGGCCGAGTTGAAGACCTGGACTTTCTGACGGGCGATCTGGGCCAGGCGCAGACGGCGGATCAACTCCTGGGTCTTGCCCGAGAACATCGAGCCCACCACGGCCTCAATCCACCCTCCCCCGCTGTGGCCCCAGGAAACGGCGGCCGCGGGGCGATGCCCGTTGCGCACGACTTTTTTCTTGCTCATTTTTTCTTGTACTGCGTCTTGTAGTAGGAGCGATAGCCGCCTGCCACCTTCAAGGGGCGCCACCAGCCCTCGTGCTCTTTGTACCACGCGATCGTCTCGCGCAGGCCCTTCTCGAAATCGTAGGCGTGTTTAAATCCCAGCCTCTTGAGCTTGGAGCAGTCAAGCGCGTATCTCCGGTCGTGGCCCTTGCGATCTTCAACCCGAGTGACGAGCGTTGCGTCCTTGCCCATCAGGCGCAGGACCCGCTCGATCAACTCCCGATTTCGGCAGGTGTAGGACCCGCCGATATTATAGATCTCGCCCAAGCCCCCTTTCTCCAGCACCAGCAGGATGGCCCGCGCGTGGTCGACGACGTGAAGCCAATCCCGCACCTGCCGGCCGTCGCCGTACTGGGGAAAGGGGCGATCCTCCATGAAGTTGGTGATCATCAGGGGGAGGGCCTTCTCGGGGTACTGATACGGCCCGTAGTTGTTGGAGGCCCGGGTCACGACGACGGGAGCCTTGTGCGTGACGAAGTAGGAGCGAACGAGGAGGTCGGAGGCGGCCTTGGAGGCGGCGTAGGGGCTGTTGGGCTCGAGGTGATCGGTCTCCCGGGAGAAGCCCTTGGGCACGGAGCCGTAGACCTCGTCGGTCGAAACATGCAGGAAGCGCCGCAGCTTCAGCTTCAGGGCCGCGTCGAGCAGGACCTGCGTGCCGATCACGTTGGTCTGAAGGAATGCCGAGGCGTCCAGGATGGAGCGGTCGACGTGGGTCTCGGCGGCGAAGTGGACGACCATTTCGCAGCCGGCCATGGCCCGTGCGACCGCCCCGGCGTCGCAGATGTCGGCCTTGATCCAGCGGTAGCGGCGTTTGACGTCCGCCAAATTGGCGGGATTTCCGGCATAGGTCCTCTTGTCGAGGTTGACGACCGACCAGGAGGGCCGGGCTTTCAGGACATGCCGGATGAAATTGGAGCCGATAAAGCCGAGACCGCCCGTCACGAGGATCTTCATCTGTGAATGAACCACTCCCAGGTCCGGCGAAGGCCTTCCTCAAAACCGACCTGGGGTTTATATCCCATGACTCGGCGGATCTTGCGGTTGTCGGCCCAAGTCTTGCGCACGTCGCCGGCGCGCTTGGGGTGGTGACGACACGCCAACCTGCGTCCAACGATCTTCTCGAGAACCCGGATCACGTCGAGAAGGGAATGGGTCTCGTTATTGGCAAGATTAAAAACCTCTCCCGAAACAACTGACGCCGGGGCCCGGGCCGCGAGGAGATTGGCGGACACCACGTTGGCTACGTACGTGAAATCGCGGGATTGCCGGCCGTCCCAATGCACGTCCAGGGGCACGCCGAGGCGGGCCTGCTCCATGAACTTCGGGATCACGGCGGAATAGAGCGATTCGGGATCCTGGCGCGGGCCGAAGACGTTGAAGTAGCGAAGAGCGACGGCCTCAAGACCGAAGGACTTCGCCCAGACCACGACGTAGTGCTCGGCGGCAAGCTTGGAGACGGCGTAGGGCGACAGGGGCTGGGGACGCATGTCCTCCCTTTGGGGGAAGACCTTGCAGCCGCCATAGACGGAGCTTGAGGAGGCGTAGACGAAGCGCCGGACCTTGGCGGCGCGGGCGGCCACCAGCATGTTGAGCGTGCCCGAGACATTGGCCTCATTGGAGGGCAGGGGCCGGTCCATGGACTTGGGCACGGAACGGATGGCGGCCTGGTGGAGAATGTACGTGGCTCCACGGCAGGCGCGCGCGCAGTCGGCGGGACGGGTGAGATCGCCCTTGAGGAATTCGACGCGGCCGCGGATGGCCGCCAGCTTGTCGAGACGCCCCGTGGAGAGATTGTCCAGGACGCGGACGCGCTCGCCCCGCCGCGCGAGGTCCTCGACGATATGGGAGCCGATAAATCCCGCCCCCCCGGTCACGAGCCACAGTGGTTTTGTCATCAGAGCGGCGTTCATTTTACCATTTCCGCGGAATTTAGGAATTCTTAATGGAAGTTTGGGAATTATTAAGTTGACATAAGCGCCTTCCTGGAGCTAGACTAGGAATGTCGCCAATGACCTACAGCGCTGTATATTCCATCTTTACCCTTGATTCATACATAATAGCGCAAAGGGGGTCATAAGAATGAAGAAGTCAAAGAAGGGATTCACGCTCATCGAGCTGATGATCGTGGTGGCCATTATCGGTATTCTGGCGGCCATCGCGATTCCGAAGTTCGCCGAGCTCATCCGCAAGTCGTCCGAGGGCGCGTCCAAGGGCAACCTGGGCTCGCTGCGGTCGGCTCTGAGCATCTACTACGGGGACATGGAAGGCGTCTATCCCGTGACGGTCGCCTCGCTGACCAGCAACGGGAAGTACCTCTCCGCCATTCCCGCGGCGAAGGCTCCGAACTACCACCCCGACTCGGCCGTAGCGACGGCGGGGCTGATGACCTCCGTCGACGGAGCGGGCGGCTGGTGGTACGACAACGCGCTGACCGACCCGAATGCGGGCACGGTGATGGTCAACTGCACGCACACGGACACCAAGGGCAGCGTCTGGACGACCTACTAAGCTAGGGCGTACGGAACGCGACGTTCCGGGGCTCCCGCGCGGCGGGGGCCCCGGCTCTTTTTAGCTTAGGGCCGAAGATCGTCCTGGGTCGCCCTCTCGGGGAACCACTCCGCCTCCCAGTCGCGGTGAGGGGCCCCCTTGGGGTCGAAGGTGCCGAACTTGAGGTCGATGCGGATGGAGGCCTCGCCCACGCCCCCAGGACGGAAGCGCGCCGCGAGCTTCGTGTAGAAGTCGTGCCAGCGCTTGGTCCAGGAGACCTCTTTCTCGAAGAGACGCAGGCCGTGCAGGCCGGACGCCCCGCCGGAGGTCACGGCGAAGGCCCTCAAACCCACGGCCAGGCGCCAGGTGGGGCTTGAGGGGGCGACGGCAAAGTCGAAACTGCCGTAATAGCGGCCCGGGTCGGCCTGATTGTGGGAAAGGCCCCCGCCGACGGAGGCGCCTTCCTCGTCGCCCCAGCGCGCATCGCCGATGAAGGCCCGGTTGCCCTCCTCAAGCTGATAGTCCTCGCGAAGGGTGAGGCTTAAGCGCGAGGTGGGCTGCCAACTCGTCTCGGCCGTGATGGGCTCAACCCGCTGACGAAAGCCCACGGTCCGGTCGCGGAAGGTCCGGAAGTCATAGCCGGAGGAAAGCCGCGCCCAGGCCCTTGGAGAGAGCAGGTAGACGTCCGAGACCGTCAAAAGGTTCTCCTCGATGCCCTTGTCGGAGGCCCCGGCGTCCTGCTGGACGCTTCCGGACTTAAGACGCCTCCGGTAGGAATGCGTCGCATCGAGGCCGCCGAGCGGCGTGTCGAAGCGCAGGGTCCCGGCCGCGCTCCAGCGTCCGACGACGGCGTCGAGCACCGTGTCGGTCCCTCCCCCGACCAGGAAGGAATCGACGCGGTTGTAATAGGTCTCGCGGTAGGCGAGCTTGGGCGAGAGGCTGACCCCGCGCGCGAGATGAAAACTGCGCGTGCCCTCCCAGCCCGCCCCGACCGACTTCTCAAGAAAGGGGCGCGTGCGGTCGTAGGAGTTGTCTGCAAATCCGTTGAACGTATTGAGCCAAGGCAGGCCCGCCAGCCTCAGGGCCGAGCTCTGGACCTCCAGGCGCGGCGCGCTCTCCCGGGTCTTGAGGAACCGGGTGCGGCTTAAGTCGGCCTCGTCAAGGCGCGAGTACGAGACGCGCGCCGTCGCCTGCGAAAAGCGCCTCACGAAGGCCCCTCCGTTGACCAGCTCGGGAGTGACGCGGAAGGTGCTCGAGCGGGCGTAGTGGTTGTTGAAATCGGCGTCGGATTGGAACTGCAGGCGGCCCTGCAGCGAGCTTGAGGAGCCCACGGCCTGGTAGCCCTGCCCGAGCAGGGACCATCGGGAGTCGTTCGTCGAGGTCTCGCGGATGCGGTAGCCGTAGAGCGCGCCGCGGGAATCCTCCCCGTCGCGCCGATGAAGCTCGCCGCCGTAGCCGAGCCCCTGTTTCATGTAATAGTCGGCGAAGAGCTTGCTGTAGACGGTGTCCGAGTGCTGGGTGGTCAGGGTGTTCTTCAGGAAAGGGCCGTTGCGGCTGTCCAAGCCGGGCTGGCTTTTCCAGCGAAGGAGGTGTTTCGGGGAGAGGGACTTATAGAGAAACGGCAGGTAAAGGACGGGCACGTCGCCTAAGTAGAAAAGGACGTTCTTGGCGAACATGCTCTTCTTGGGCTTGACCGAAATCGAAGAGGCCCTGAAGTGATAATGAGGGGGTACGGCATTGCAGGAGGTGAAATCCGCCCCGCGGTACTCCAGGCGCCGGTCTTCTCCCAGCTCGGCCTGCCGGGCGTGGATGCGCCAGTCCGCGTGACCCGCCGACGAGCGGAACAGCCGCCCCGTGTGCTTGGCGAAGTCGAACTCGCCGCAGTCGCCGTAGACGGCGGACACGCCGTCCTCCATCAGGATGGGCCCGTCGGAACGCCCGAGGCGCCGCGCGGTGTCGACCCAGAGGTCCTTGCCCTTGACGGTCCAGGTCGACTCCTTGAGCACCACCCCGCCCGAGAGGTGAAGGCTGGAGCCCTCGGCGTCGAACTCGACGGTGTCGGCGCAGTAGTCCACGCGAGGCCCCGCGGGCGGCTCGGGCAGGACATAGTCGGCAGCGCGGACGGGGGCCGCGAAAAGGAAGGCCAGAAGGACGGTCCGCCTCAACGAAGCTCCCGGCAAAGAAGGGCCGCGCCCACGCAGCCCCAGTCGCGCCCGGCCGGCGCGGTCAGCTTCAGGCGCGAGAAAGGCCGGCGAAACGGCTGTTCGGCCAGCACGCGGCGAACGGGCCTTAGAAGAAGACTCCCGGCCCTGGCCACGCCGCCCAAGAGAAGAACCGCCTCGGGATCGAAGCTCAAGACGAGGTTGGCCACGCCTAAGCCAAGCCAGGTCCCGACCTCCTCCCAGACCTTCCTGGCCCCCCGGTCCCCCGCGCGGGCGGCCTCGGCGATCGACTTGGGCGTCAAGGGGCTCGGGAGGCGGCGCATCAAACGGCGGGCTGAGCGCTGGATGCCGCGTGTTCCGGCATAGGACTCAAGACAGCCCCTCTTACCGCAACGGCAGAGGGGGCCGCTGGGCGAGAGGGTCTGGTGGCCGACTTCTCCGGCCGAACGGGAGGCCCCGCGGTGCAGGCGTCCACCCAAGATCAGGCCGCCGCCGACCCCTGTGCCGAGGGTGACTCCGATCACGCTCCGGGGCTTTTTCTTGAGGGCAACGACATACCCTCCCCAAACCGCGGCGTTGGCGTCGTTTTCGACCGTGACCGGGGCGCGGAGGGCCCGCGCGAAGGCCCGCCGGAAAGGAAATCCAATCCAGCTCTTCAAGTTGGGCGCAAAAAGAAGCGAGCCGTTGTTCTCGTCGACGCCCCCGGCCAGGGCCAACCCGAAGCCTCCGAACTCCCAAGTCCCGACGATCCCCTTCACCCGGCGGACGAAATCCTCCGGCCCGCGCTCGGGCTCCGTTGGGACCGTGACGAAGCGCAGCTGCGCGCCGCGCGCGTCGACGAGGCAGATCTTGGCGCAGGTTCCGCCCGCATCCACACCCACGAATCGGCCCGCCGCGGAGGTCATAACAGCCGCTCGACGCGGGCGCCGAGCCCGGAGAGTTTCTCGACGAGGAATTCGTAGCCGCGGTCGATGTGATAGACCCGCTGGAGGGTGGTGCGGCCCTGGGCGGCCAAGGCGGCGATGAGAAGTGCCGCCCCTGCCCGGATGTCGGAGGCCATGATGGGCGCTCCCGAGAGCCGCTCCTGGCCCGCCACGACCGCGCTGCGGCCTGAGACCGCGATCTGCGCTCCCATGCGCCCGAGCTCGGCGGCGTGCAGAAAGCGGTTCTCAAAGACCGTCTCCGTCACTTTGGAAAACCCCGTCGACAAGGCCATACACGCCATCCAGGGAGCCTGCAGGTCCGTCGGGAAACCCGGGTAGGGCCTGGTCACGATGGGGACCGGCTTGGGGCGGCGATCCATCGAGATTTCGATGAAGCCTCGCCCGGAGTTTATTTTCGCGCCGGCCTTCTTCAAGGCGGAGATCACCGCCCCCAGGTGCCGAACCTCAGCGCCAAGAAGTCGGATCTTGCCGCGCGCGGCCGCGCAGGCCAACAGATAGGTGCCCGCCTCGATGCGGTCATAGATGACCTTATGGCGGCAGCCCTTGAGCTTCGCCCTCCCCTCGACGGCCACGGTCGAACTCCCCGCCCCCGTCACCTTGGCCCCCATGCGCTCCAGGAATCGGCCCAGATCCTCCATCTCGGGCTCGCGGGCCGCGTTCTTGATCACGGTGCGGCCCTCGACGGCCGCGGCGGCCATCATGAGGTTTTGAGTCGCACCCACGCTCGGAAAACGTAATTTGACGGCCGCGGCGCGCAGGCGCGGCGCGCTCATGATGATATCGCCCTGGTCGGCGATACGCCGAGCCCCCATGGCCTCGAAGCCCTTAAGGTGGATGTCGATGGGACGCAGGCCGATGGCGCATCCGCCCGGGATGGGCACCCGCACAAGGCCGAAGCGGGCCAAGAGTGGCCCTGCGGCCAGCACCGAGGCCCTCATCTGCTTGACGATGTCGTAGGGGGCCTGGGTCTTGAGCGATCCCGTGGAGGTCACCCTCACAGTAGAGCCGTCCACCGAAACCTTCTTGCCCAGACTCTCGAGAAGCCTGAAGGTGGTGCGAAGATCCCGCAGAGTGGAGGGGACGTTTTCCACCGTGCAGGGCTCATCGGTCAGCAGGGTCGCAACCAGGATGGGGAGGGCGGAGTTCTTGGCGCCTCCGATCTGGACGGCGCCGCGCAGCGGCGTTCCTCCCTCTATGACGAAGCGGTCCATGGGGTGGTCAATCTACCATTTTCCGGCCGAGGGCGAATCGATCCAGGCCCTGGGCATCCTTCTTGACCAGGACGTCTTGGAAGCCCGCCGCGGCCAGGAGTTCCGCCGCGGCCGGGCCCTGGCGATGCTCGATCTCCAAGGCGATGAAGCCCCCGGGCTTGAGCATCCGGGGGGCTCCGGAGGTGATGGCTCGGATGGCGTCGAGGCCGTCCTTGCCGCCGTCTAAGGCCAGCCTCGGCTCGCAGAGAACCTCCGGCTCGAGAGAGTCGAGGTCCCGGGTCGGGATGTAAGGAGGGTTTGAGACCAGGAGATCGGCCCAGCCCCGGAGGCTCTGCTTGTCGGAGAAAAGATCCTCGCGCACGAAACGGATGCGGTTGTGGACGTTGTGCGCCACGGCGTTCTTCTCGGCCAGGCGCAGGACCTTGTCGCTGACGTCGGTGGCGAACACCGTCGCCTGGGGCAGGAGCTGGGCCAAGGCCACGGCGATGCAGCCCGTGCCGGTCCCGATCTCGAGAATCTTGGGAGCCGCAACCCCGAGGGATTTGACCAGCCTCTCGCATTCCAGCGTCAATTCCTCCGTCTCCGGGCGAGGGATGAGGCAGTCCTTGCTGACCTGGATCTTAAGCCCCAGAAACGGCTGATCGCCCACGATGTAGGCCAGAGGCACGCGCCGGGCGCGGATCTTGATCCAGTCCCAAAAGTTGTAGGCCTGCTTCTCGGTGAGCTCCCGAGTCGGCTGGGAGGCGGCCGTGGCGCGCCCCACGCCCAAGACCGCGGCCAGGAGAAACTCCGCGTTGGCGCGAGGCTCGCAAACCCCGCGCTCTTTAAGATAGCCCTCGCCCTTCTTGAGCCAATCGGCGAGGGTCATGGACGTTCGGCTGAGGATTCCATCAGCAGACGCTTCTGCTCGGCGCGCAGGGCTTCGAGCACGGGACCCAAGGCGCCTTCCATGATCTCGGCCAAATTGTGCCAGGAACGCTCGAGGCGATGGTCGGTCAAGCGCGACTGCGGGAAATTGTAGGTGCGGATCTTCTCGGAGCGGTCGCCGGTGCCGACCTGGGCCCGGCGGGCGGAGGCGTTCGTGCTGAAGGCCTTCTCGCGCTCGGCGTCGGCGAGCTTGGCCAAGAGCCGGCGCATGGCCTTGTCGCGGTTGCGGCCCTGGCTGCGCTCCTCCTGGCACTCGACGACAAGGCCGGTGGGCAGGTGGGTGATGCGCACGGCCGTCTCGACTTTGTTGACGTTCTGGCCGCCGGCGCCGCCGGCGCGGTAGGTGTCCACCTTGAGCTCATCGGGCTTAATTGAAATTTCGGCCAGCTCCTCGACTTCGGGCATGACGGCGACGGTGACGGTGGAGGTGTGGATGCGCCCGGAGGCCTCGGTGGCCGGCACCCGCTGCACGCGATGAACGCCCCCTTCGTAGCGCAACCAGGAGTAGACCTCACGCCCGGAAATAAAGATCACGGCCTGTTTGAGACCCTTGAGTCCCGTCTGGGAGAGCTCATGGACTTCGACCTTCCAGCCCCTGGCCTCGCAGAGGCGCGTGTAGAGGCGCAAGAGCTCGGCGGCAAAAAGAGCGGCCTCATCGCCTCCCGCTCCGGATCGGATTTCAAGGAAACAGTTCTTGGCGTCGTCGGGGTCCTTGGGCAGGAGGTCCGTCTGGATCTCGCGACTCAGGGCGTCGCAGAGGCCCTGAAGCCTCGGGCGCTCCTCTTGGATCATGGCGCGCATCTCGCCGTCGGACTCCAGAGACCCAAGGTCCTCAAGCTCGCTTTCCAGGCGCGCAAGCTCGCGAATTTTGGCGATGAGCGGACCCATCAGGGAATGGCGCACGGAGAGTTCCTTCATCTCGGGAGGCGACAGCACGCCCGAAGCGAGCCTCTGCTCGATCTCGCGGTACTCGGCGTCCAGCTTGGCGGTCTTGGCGTCCATATCCCGGCAAAGACGCGGGCCCCGGCCTCAGAGAGGCCGGGGCCCGGGCGGCGCGGAAGCGCTAGTCCTTCTTGGCGGCGGGCTTCTTGGCCGGGGCCTTCTTGGCGCCCTTCTCTTCCTTCTTGGGGGCCGTGGAAAGCACGCGCTTGGCGGTCCGGCCGACGTGCGCAAGCTGCTTGGTCGTCGCCTTAGCGGCCTTGCGCTCGACGGTCTTGCCCGAGGTGGCCTCGAAGCGCTTCTTGAAGCGGTCGATGCGGCCCGCGGTGTCGATGAGCTTCTGCTGGCCGGTGTAGAAGGGATGGGAGAAGGACGAGATGTCGAGCTTGACCAAGGGATAGGTCTTGCCGTCCTCCCAAGCGATCGTGTCCTTGGCGTGGACGGTGGAGCGCGTGATGATGGACTTGTTGGCCGAGACGTCGGTAAAGACGACGGGCCGATAGACGGGGTGGATGGATTTCTTCATTTGACGGGGGTTCCTCAGGATAAAACGGCTGAGTCGTATGATAGCAAATATTCACCGCATCTGATCACGAAGCCGCTCTTTGGCGTCTCTGACGTCCCGTCGCAGAGCCTCCGTGCCGGGCAAGGGCTTGAGGGCCAGGGCACGCCCATAGACTTCAAGCGCCTCTCGGCGAAGCCCCCGGCGGGAATACACGAAGCCAAGAGAAGCATACGCCTCCAGCGCCTCCGGAGACTCCGCAATCGCCCTTCTTAAGTCGGAGATCGCCCCCGCCTCGTCGCCCTGGCGATACTCGCAGACGGCCTTATCGCTGAAATCCTTGGCCCGGCGATAGGGGCCGCGAACGATCGTGTTCCAGAGCCGGAGGGCGCCGGCGCAGTCTCCCGCCAACTGATAACTCAGCGCGCTCGCGCGCAGTCCCTCAACCTGGGCGACGCCCTTGGCTTTCTTTAATATTTCCAATGCCTTGCGGCGCTGGCCTATTTCCAGAAGGAGATTGGCGCGCTTGAGCCTGCAATTCTCGTCTTGGGGCCACAACTTCGAGAGTTCGTCGAGCATCAAAAGTCTCTCTTTGACCGGACGATGCTCCAAAAGCCTCGACGCTTTGCTGATGAATCCGGTCGGAGAAGAGCGCAGCTGATCGATGACTCCCTGCTCCCGCGCCGACCCGGTCTCGACGAGAGACGTCATCAGGAGCTCGCTTTCCAGAGCGGCTTGCAACTCTTGCCGCGCGGCGGCGGCCCGGCCCATCCGCAAATAAGCGTGCGCTTTAAAAAGATGGGCGTCGACATTGAGATTGTTGTTGCGCCCATCGGGAAGGATCGGCCATTCCAGCAGAGAGGCGCAATCGCCCTGAAGCATCCGCGCCCAAGCCAGCCTCAAGCCGCATTCCAAGTCGCTCGGATCCGACGCCGCGGAGCGCGACAAATCCGAGATCGCCTCGGCAATCCTCCCCCCTTCAAGACGCCGCTTGCCCCTCTCGAAAAGAAGCCAAGCGTCCTGCGGCCGGGAACTGACGGCGTCGTCCAAATATTTTCCAGCGAGATCGTGGGCTTGGGCGATCCTCGACGTATAAAGGACGACCTTGGCCTCCGCGTAGAGAGCGCAGCCCAACGCGACGGCCAGGAACGCAACAAGGCCGGCCCCCGACAGGGAGCGCTGCCGCGAGACGACGGCGTTCGTCCTCAGCAGGGCGAACGGGCCGCCGGCGGCCAAAACGGCCAAGATCGGCAGGAGGGGATCGAAATAACGCGACACCACGGCCATGGAGCAATAGAGGCCCATGTAGTAGAGGATCAAAAGACCCAAGACCTGGAATTCGCGTTTTTGACGGTAGAGCCACAGCGCCAAGAATGCCGCCAGGAAGAGCCCCGGGTGCAGGGCCAGCGCGTATGCGACCCGGCCCGCGCAGGCCTTGAGATATCGGAAAGGGTGACGGCCGATCTCGCGCGCCGCCCAGCCCCAGATCGTCTCAACCCCATTGGGGTTTACGGGATCGACGATTTGGCGCCAATCCCCGTCCATGGAGGTGACAAAGCCCAGCGCCCCGGCGGCGATGTTCACATTGGCCGCGTCATTTTCCAAGGGAACGAACCGGTGATGGAGGGCCCAGTTCATCCTCATCCACGGAATCAAAAAAAGATACGGCACGACGCAGAGGATCAGAGCGTGCTTCCAGTACGACTTGACCTCCGGAGAACGCCGCAGCCGCCCCTCGAATATCGCCAGAAGGGGCGGGAAGAACACCAAGGGGGACCGAAAGAGAAGGCTGGTCCCGACGGCAAGGGACAGCAAAAAACTTTTACGGTACGCGGGGGCGTGGGCGCGCCAGGCCAGCAGTCCCGCCACGATCAGAAGAAGGATCGAAAAACCAGATTCCGTATAGCAGGCCCAGAGCCCTCCCCCTCCAGACAGGAGCAATGCGCCGAGGGCCAGAGAGGCCGGAAGAACTCCCGCCGGCAGGAGCATTCCGCTCAGGGCGAAGATCAGAACACATTGAAGACAGACGGCAAGGATCCGCCAGTCCGCCGGAGAGAACCCCCAGTGGCGAAAGAACAGGGCGGCCAGGACGCTTGAAAAAGGCATCCGGATCGGGTTCCAGCCCGGACTGATGCCGTGCAGAAGGGACTCTCCCTCTTCGGCGTAGCCCCAAGCGTCGAAAGTCGCAAATGAACGCGCGAAGAAATCGGTCGAAGAATGGATCTTCCAGACGAGGAGGCCGGCCGCGCCGACGATCACCGCCGCGCTGAAAACCGCGCGGAGCTTGGGCCCGCATCGGCGCAAGAGCGCCTCCGTCAGACGCGATCCCCCGACGGCGCGAGCTGCGCGAGAAACGCCGACACCGCCCCATCGAACGCCTTGGAATTCTCCACGCTGGGGAAATGACCGGCGTCGGGGATGATCTGGAGTTCCGAGCCGACGATGCGGCCGCGCAGGGTCTCGGAGCAGGCAAGCGGGGTCAGGGAGTCCAGAGAGCCGACCAGGATCAGGGTCGGGAAGCGGAAGGAGGACAAAGACGGAAGGGTTTCGGTGCGCGAGGCGAGGGCTAGGAGGGCGTTCATGACCGCCTCGGGCTGAGCCCGCAGGATCATCTGCCGCAGGAACTCGACGGCCATCGGACTGCCCGAGAGCGTCCGGGGCGCCAGGGCGCCCTGAAGAAACGGTTCGGCGAAGGCGGAGAGCCCCTTGGTCCGGACAAGCTCGATGGTCGCAGCACGCTTGAGCTTGGCCTCGTTGCCGTCGGCCTCGGCGCGGGTGTCGCAGAGGATGAGGGCTCGCACGCGCTCGGGGGCTTTCTCGGCCAGACGCAGGGCAACGTAGCCTCCCATGGAATTGCCGACAAAGACCGCCTTCTTGACTCCCAATCCGTCCAATGTTTCCAGGATGTCGTCGACCATATGTTCGATCAGGAATGGCGCGACGAGCGGGGACCGCCCGAAGCCCCGCATATCCGGCGCGAGAACGCGGAAAGTCCTCAAGGCCTCCCGCTGGGGCTGCCACATCTCCCCGGAAAGAGGGAATGCATGGAGCAGAATGACGGGAAGACCCGTGGGAACGCCGGACTCGCGAACGTGGAGCTTCATGGCTAACGTTTGCCGATCTGCGTCTGGGGGTTCTTGGCCTTGCCGTTCTTGTCGCGCACCTCGAAGTGGAGGTGAGGTCCCGTCGAGATGCCGGTGGAGCCCACGCGCCCGATCATGGTCTTTCCGCGCTGGACGATGTCGCCGACCTTGACCAGAATCTTGGAGAGATGGCCGTAGCGGGTGCACTCGCCGTTGGGGTGCCGTATCTCGATAAGCTGGCCGTAGCCCTCGTGCCAGCCGGCCTGGGTCACGCGGCCGCTGCGCGCGGGGTAGACGGGCGTGCCGTAGGGCTTGGCGATGTCCACGCCGTCGTGCATCCGGCGCCGCCGGAGGATGGGATGGAAGCGGTAGCCGAAACGCGAGGAGATGCGGCCCCAGGAGGAGCTCTCGAAGGGGATGCGGTAGGTGTCGAAGTTGACCTTGACGCCGGGGATGGCCAGGCGCGTGCCCTTCTCAAGCTCATAGGGCGCGAGAAGGGCCACCCCGGGCAGATTGTTGACGCGCACGATCAGCTCCTTAAAGCGCCTTGCCGCCTCCTTGTCCTTCTGGTAGCGGGAAACGACATGGTCCAGGGTTTCGGAGTCCTTCTTGACCTCGTAGAGCTGGCCGTCGCGGTTGAGAACCGTCATGCGCAGGCCGGGGTACATGAGGATGAACTCGTTGTTGTTGGTGGCCTGGAGGGCGTTGAGGGTCGTCCCGTAGGCCTTGGCGATGGACCCCGCCCAGACCTCCCCCTTCTGCACGCGGTGCTCGGCGTAGAGCAAGCGGCGGCTACGAGCCAGCAGCTGGGGCGGGGGCTCCTCGGGGCCCGCCGCCGACAGAACGGAGAAGCGCTCGAAGTCCTGAAAACCCGCGGCGGAGGCGGGCGCGGAGACGAGGAGGACGGCCAACGCAGCGGAAGCGCGCATCAGCCGATCATGTTAGACAATTCCATGGACTTGAGGAAGTCCTTGTTGGACTTCGTGCCGAGGATCTTATCGCGCAGGAGATCCATCGCCTCGACCGAAGACAAGGGGGCCAGGACCTTGCGCAGGATCCAGATCTTATTGATCTCGTCTTCGCTGAGGAGCAGTTCCTCCTTGCGCGTGCCGGTGCGGTTGATCTCGACGGCCGGAAACATCCGTCGGTCGGCGAGCTTGCGGTCTAAGTAGACCTCGGAGTTGCCCGTGCCCTTGAACTCCTCGAAGATGACCTCGTCCATGCGCGAGCCCGTCTCGATAAGCGCGGTGGCCAGAATCGTCAGGCTCCCCCCCTCCTCGATGTTGCGCGCCGCCCCCAGGAAGCGCTTCGGGCGCTGAAGCGAGGTGGCCTCAAGGCCTCCCGAGAGGACTCGCCCGGAGGAGGGCGTGCAGGTGTTGTAGGCGCGCGCCAGGCGCGTGATCGAGTCAAGAAGAATCACCACGTCCTGACCGAGCTCGACATGGCGCTTGGCCTTCTCCAGGACCATCTCCGAGACCGTCACGTGGCGCTCGGCCGGCTCGTCGAAGGTCGAGGCGATGACCTCGCCCTTGATCGTGCGCCGCATCTCGGTCACCTCCTCGGGACGCTCGTCGATGAGCAGGACGAGGATCACGGTCTGGGGGTGGTTCTTGGCGATGGCATTGGCCAGCTTCTGGAGGATGACGGTCTTGCCGGTCTTGGGCGGAGCGACGATGAGGCCGCGCTGGCCCTTGCCGATGGGGCAGATCAGGTCCATGAGGCGCGTGGTGACCTCCTCGCGCGTCGTTTCCAGGCTGAAGCGCTCATCGGGATGCAGGGGGGTCAGGTTGTCAAAGAGCGGCCGGTCCTTGAGC